>Ga0209417_1000216_pt1 | contig 155011 bp, 165 predicted proteins | sample RifGroF2_FD_184002 | JGI IMG/M metagenome (GOLD analysis project Ga0209417, IMG submission 184002) | Groundwater microbial communities from Rifle, Colorado, USA - Groundwater F2 (SPAdes) (version 2) | ecosystem: Environmental > Aquatic > Deep subsurface > Groundwater | place: Rifle, Colorado... | reverse complement strand
GTTCCACCCTCTCCATAGAGGGTTCTGGCCTGATTGGCCGATCGAGTGACAAGTCCATCGGTGGGCTTGGAAGGCGACCCACCCTGACCGAAGACGGCTTGATAGAGCGGACCCGGATTCTTTGGCCTCGTGGCCTGATTCAACCTGCGCTGCCGGGTTTCCAACACCGATGCATCCTCGAACGAGAGATACCTGGAGTTCCAGGTGAGGATCTCGTCAATGGTGCCATCGTTGTTGTTGTCATACCCGCAAGCGCAGGCATCTTGGTCCCACATGGCCCCGTTGTCGTGGGGCGAGGTGTTGCAAGCGCTGAACTGAAGGGAATACTCCCTCCGAACAGCCTTCTCACTCGTGACCTTGGTGGTCTTGCCACAGTTGGTCACCGTGACCTGGTATGCGGGCTTGGACTTGAGACCCAGGGGGTCTGAAGCCCAGCAGATGTCGATCGAATCCTTGAGATCCTGAGCCGCTGTTGCGGCATCGACCGTCAGAGGAGCCGGCGGCGTGGTCTGGGCATGAGCCGAATTTGCTGTTCCAAACGAGAGAACGAGCCCTCGAGCAGGGCGGTCATCAAACTTTTCACCTGTCTACCTCCATAACCCCAAAGGAACCGTGGGGACCGGTTGGCCTGTAGAATAAGCCGGCTTTTTTTAAGAACTTAAATTCCAGCGAAAAGACGCCATTTTTAGAAGCCTTACACACTGGAGTGGTTCGATATTCGATATACAACAAGGAGGAGATGTTGCAAACGTATACCGAACCGCTTCAAGGCATAAACCTGACACTTTTTGAAAAAGGAATCTATCACGAAACAAAAAAAGTGTCAAGAATTGTAAACGAAAAACCCACCCAATCAGCCTGACACGGGCGCGTCCGAACGAGGAGGAGACGTTCTGACCGCTGTATCAGGCCGATTGGATGGATTTATCATAGGCACCTTACCTGGAGAAAAAAACACCGTCAAGATTTTAAAAACGATCAGAATTCCTCATCAATGAGCTGATGTCTCCTGCGAATCCTTTCTGCTTGAATCAAAAGATATGCAACCCCTGCTAATCCCCCTAAAACAAACCCTGAAAATACATTCGCCGGAATATTTGGTTTGGCCGGCCAACGAGAATTTAGGGCTTTATCCACGACTTGAATTTCCACCTTTCCCCCGGAAAGATATGAGGAAGCTTGTTGAGTCAACACATAAGCAACGGCATTCACTATCTGCTCTGCCTGCGCAACATCCGGATGATACACAGAAATCGTCAAAAGACCCGAACCGCGAGAAACTGTTGCGGAAATCATCTTTGACCATGCACGCCGACGTTTATATTCTTGCGTTGGAAAAATACCTTTATCAATATCAAAACCGGAATTCAACACCTGCTCAAAAAAACTCGTGGTGTAAACAATGGTTGATAAATTTTCTGCCAGACGTTCCACAGAACGACTTGCTGTATACGCATCAACAGACCCGACATCTTGCTGTTTGAGCAAAAGACGAACCGTTGAAGAGTATCGAAGCGGCTGAAGAAACGAAACTGCCAGAGCAAGAACAAGCCCAATTCCCGCTCCTGCAAAAATAATCCGCCAACCTCGTAAAAGCGTGGATGAAGGTGAAAGATGAGACATAGACACAAATAATTATTCCCCGAGCAGAACATTAAATGATATTTCCGTTCCTGCACGATTCACAAGAAAAGAAACCGTTTCTTGTGGTTTATAACGCTGGAGAAGGTTATCTAAAGGCTGAAACCGAAGAACAGATTCACCATTGAGTTCAAGAATCACATCTCCAGATTTCAATCCGGCTTTTTCTGCAGAACCGCCAGGTGTCAACGCTTCAATAAGAGCCCCTTCGCGAAGATTATGCGAACGATCTTTTGAAAGACCTGGAGCCCATGCCAAATCAATCACAGAGGCTCCAAATTTAGAACGAATAATTTTTCCTTCTTTAAGAAAAGAAGCAATGGCTGGCTTCCACAAAGAAAGAGGAAGAACACGTTGTTTCCCGTCTTTTTCTGGCATGACGATTCCGACCAGTTCACCAGCTGCATTTGTGACCGCGGATCCGGTATACATGGAATCTATCGCGTTCGCCATCATCAGACGAAGACGAGATGTTTCTGCATCATCCACAAGTGGACCCGTATACTCAAAACCTGTCAATGACGTTGGAAGCACAAACCAAGATGCGCCAACAATAAAAAGCGTATCTCCTCCTTCCAATTCTTCAGGTTTTCCAAATGCCATGACCGGAAGGTTGGATGCATCCACTTTCAAAAAGACAACATCAGTTTTCGCATCAATAACAACATTTTTTACTGCATACACTTCCCGACCAACAACAACTTGTGCACGCCGCAAAGAAACAAGATCCAGTGAAGTTGTACTCACCATCCATCCATCAGATGTAAGAAGAACTGCACTGGCTTTTGCATCTTTTGGCTCATACACACCCATAGCATTGGATACTTCCGTGTATATCTGTGCCACAGAAGGGACAACGGTTTCACGTACAAGTTCAACAGATTCTTCAAATCGGGTAGGTAGACGAAGTGGACGTTCTTCCGAAAGACGCAAAGGAACAAATCGTTCCTGAAGCACTGTTGCATAATCCGCAAGATAACTTTGAGTAAATGCAGCCGCTGCCACCCCGGAAAGAGATCCGAGGATGATAGCTAAAAAAGAGAAACGTAATAAGGAATACCAGGAAACATGAGACATACAAAAAGAGATCAAACCCAGCGGGCGGTTCCAAAAACAGCTGCTGCAAGCAGACTTGCAAATAATACGTAACGCGTTAATACCTTCGGCGTCAACTTTTGGAGAAAATGAGCGCGGCTCACTCCAAGAAACACGTATGCCAATAATGCGACCAGAGCTGCATTTGGAAAAAAACCGCTTGGAAGAAAGGTCATACTTCCAAACCATTCTGTGAGAAGGAATGCTCCCACAAACGCATATGAAGTCATTCGCACAGTCGATATTTTACAAGCCCACAAAGAAGCAGCCAAAAGAAAAAATGCGGAAAAGAAAAAAATAAGACCGATAATCCATAAGGATGGCTGGAGAAAAAGTCGAAATGCATACAGACTGGCGGACAGAAAAAAAAGGGTACAAATACTCATGACAGACGTAAGATGTTCGATCGCATGCATTTGATACGCACCAGGAGCATGAATATAGGTAAATAAATGTTCACAGAAAAAAAAGAGAAAAAATGCAGTCATAATGCCAAGAACTCCTTTCTGAATATCTTCTTCTAAAAAAAGAATCAAAGAAAACGCGGCAATCAACATGCTAAATGGTATTCCTGTCAAAAACCAAAAATGTGCCTGGTCAGGTGCCCAACCAACCAAACGAATCAGAAGAACAAGAATCAGGAAAAGTGTTGCCAACATCACCCAAATAGAGATATGAGGAAAAGTAAGTAGCACAAAAACTCCCCCTGCAACGGTTAATCCAATCACGAATGGAATGACACGAAGTAAAACAAGCATGTAATTTATGGAAGCCAAGATTCACGCACAAAAATTTCCTCCAAACGATGACGTCCTTCTTCCACTGTATCCGGAGTATTTTTCGAAAAACCTGTACGCATCAGATGAAGGGAGGTAATGATTTCCAAATGAACATCTCGACGTTCTGCAGGAACAAGCAACGCAAGCATGTGGTTCTCTGTTTCCTCCACAAGAGTCAGACGCCATGTGTTATCTGTCGCCGCATCAAGTTCATCCAAAAAATTGGATAAAATTCCAGAGACAGAAGTTTCGTACATTTCCGTTGTTGGTGCGGTTCGTTGATTCTTTTCCTGAGGTTTTGATAAAGGAGGAAAAAAAATTCGTAGAGAAAACCACCATCCAACCAATACAAGCAAAGCAATGGTTAATCCAGCAACGATCAACGGAAACCAGGTGCGAATATGTGCGTGTTGAAGTCCCATACAAGAATAAAATCTATTTTCGTTGTGAAAGACGTGATTCAAAAAAAACCGGATGAGCCACAAATAATTCCTCTGAAATAACAGCAATCATGGCAGCAACGGGGATGGCGAGCAATGCGCCGACAAACCCTCCAAAACGAATTCCAATGAGTAAAGCTGTAATACTCACAATCGGATTCAAGCCTGTTGCTTTTTGCATAATCTTTGGAACAAGCAAATTATTTTCCACTTGTTGAATAAAAATGATCAAACCTAAAGCCATGAATCCTTGAAAAGAAGAAGTTGAAAATGCAATAAGAAGGATTGGCACAGCAGAAAACATAGGTCCGGCGTATGGGATCACTTCCAATAACCCTGCGATGAGTCCAAGTACAAGCGCATAAGGAACTCCAAGAATAAGCAATCCAATATATGTTGCCGTTCCTACAACCAACCCAAGAACAAGCTGCCCGCGAAGCCAAGCTCCGATGCGTTGCTGCATTTTCGTAAAAAGTCCAGCCAAAAATGGCTGATATTCTTCCGGAGCCAAATTTTTAAAAAATCGCCGAGCAGCACTCTCCTCGACAACCATATAAAATGCCAAAACAAGAACAATTAAAAACGTCGCAAGACCCCCAAAAAATCCTGTTATGGTTGAAAAAAGTTGGAGAAGCGAACGACCGACCCCCTCCTGCAATGCCTGCAAACTTGTTTGAATATTCTGTCCAAATCCTCGTTCTATGCTCACCGCTTGAAAATGACCGACGGATTTCAGGAATGTTTCATACATGGAAGAAAAATTTACAATAAATTGCTCGACTTCCATGACAAGAGGCGGAATAATAAGCACGAGAACAAGAGCCGCTAATCCAAGCAAAATAATATATACCATCAAAACAGCGATGCTTCTCGGCACACGATATTTTGCAAACCAGTCTGCGAACGGATCAATAAGAGCCGCGAGCAATAGTGCGACCACGAGAATAACGAGTACATCGCGCAAAAACCACAAAATACCCAAACCAATCAAAATAAAAATAACCCGAAGAATCGTCCATGTAGAAATAGTGATAACATGCGGAGGTATTTCAGAAGAACGTGGAAGCATAGGGTAAAAATAAATCGAATCTAGTATACCATTTTTTCCAAAATCAAAAACGAGTACATCCCTCTATGAACGTAGCTATTATCGGTGGCGGAGCCGCAGGACTCATGACCGCCGCAACCATTCTTGAAAAAAATTCTGAAATCAATATTTTTCTTATTGAAAAAAATAATGGATTAGGAAAAAAAGTCATGATTTCAGGCGGTGGACGATGCAATGTGACAACAGGTATTCGCGACGTCCGTACCGTTCTCACAAACTATCCGCGTGGCAGTAAATTTTTATCCTCAGCCATGCATCAATTCTCCCCGCGAGACATCTATGAATGGTTCGAATCACATGGGGTTCCGTTAAAAACAGAACGGGATGCACGTGTTTTTCCTCAATCAGATAATGGAAAAGATATTGTAGCTGTTTTTGAACAATTATTTCGTCATCCAAATATTCATGTCCTCCTGAACACATCTGTCACTCAAATAAAAAAAGACAAAAAAGGATTTCAAATCTTTTTTAAAGAAAATGAAACACCTCTTCAGGTTGAAAAAGTCGTTCTCACCACTGGCGGACAAGCATACCGACATACAGGGTCAACAGGAGATGGATATACATTTGCAGCGTCGCTTGGTCACTCCATTACAAAACTCACTCCAAGTCTGAACGCATTTTTTACAAAAGAAACATGGCCTGCGCAAATTTCAGGTCTTTCTTTTTCTAAGGCGACCATCACAGCGACTTGTTCAAAACCCATTTCATTTACAGGTCCTTTTCTTTTTACCCACAAAGGACTGAGTGGTCCTGCTATCTTTGCCTTATCTTCACTCATCACATTTGAATGGGATGATTCAAAACAACCACTGAATATTTCTATTGATCTCTTTCCTGATATTTCCGAAGACGCATTGCGTCACAAAATAGAAACAGTAATCGCTTCAAATCCAAAACGTAACTGGTTGAACACGATGGCAACCATTATTCCAAAATCCTTAGCCTTGATTGTTTGTGAAAAACTTTCTCTTTCTCCAGAAAAACATACAGGAGATGTTCCAAAAAAAGATCTCATCCGTTCTCTATCATGGATCAAATCTATTCCACTTCATGTAAAAGGACGAGATGCAGGAGATGAGTTTGTCACAGCTGGAGGTGTGGAACTCACAGAAGTGAATCCATCAACCATGGAATCAAATATCTGTCCCGGACTTTTCTTTGCAGGAGAAATTTTGAATATTGACGGATTTACCGGAGGATTTAATCTCCAAGCGTCTTGGGCGACCGGACATCTTGCAGGAGAAAATATTGGATAGAACTTTCTCATTCGGCGCATACCTGTGTCGAAATCTACGTTTTTTGTTCACTGTACCTGTGAGTACAGTTCATAAAAATCCTCGATTTCTCCTTGGTCTGCATCTAAATGTGAAAGTCCTCACAAAAACAAAAATGAATGATTGATTTTATAACACAGCAAGATCAATGATTTGATCAAAATGAATTTCCTTCACAAAATCCGGAGCATGACTTACCAAAATCAATGCTCCCTCATACGCATCAAGTGCACGAGCGATTACAGGCAAATGTCGAAAATTTATATGATTTGTCGGCTCATCAAAAATCAAAAGACTGGGAGTTTGAAGTACAAAACACGCAAAACAAAGTAACCCTTTTTGTCCTTCTGAAAGAGAACCGACTTGTGTGCGAAGTGCATCACTGTCAAGTAAAAATTGTGCAGCGGTTCGACGAATCATCTCATTATCAGGAACTTCCATGGAAGCCTCTAATACTTGATAGGCAGATTTATCAAAATCAAGTCCGGAAAAATCCTGTCGATAATATCCGACTTTCACACCCTCTGTTATCTTCGCTCCTGGATCTGTTCCCTCTGCCAATGTACGCAACAATGTACTTTTTCCAATCCCATTTGGACCTGAAATAAGAAGATGATTCCCCTTCCGCATCTTTACATCAATGTCAACTCGTTTTGCTTCATGATTTCGAATCGTTTTCAATGAAGTGAGGTGAACAAGAACATCGGAAAATGGTTGAGATGGAATCGTAAAATCTTTGATGGTTTTATCATCCCGACGTACATCAACCATATTTTCTTCCGCATCAGACACTTGGTCGCGAAGTTTGCTGGCTAATTTACGCATCTTTCCTCCTTTGTGGGAAAAAAAGTTTATTTTGTCTTTGCGATCTTGAATATCTTTCAAAAGCTGAGCATTACGCATGCGATCTCGCTCGACTCGCGCGGCAATTTCACGAACCACATCATCATAGTTTCCGTCATACTTTTCTACTTTACCTGTAAACACATCCAAATGAAGCACGCCTTCGGTAAATGCATTCAAAAAATCTGCATCATGAGAAATCACAAGCACGGTTTTTGGATACATCATAAGAAATCCCGTGAGGTGGTCGATACCGTCACGATCCAGATTATTCGTTGGCTCATCAAGAAGAAGAATGTCAGGTTCCTGAATAAGCGCATAGGCCAAAAGAAGACGCGCTTGCTGTCCACCGGAAAATGCCCCAACGTTTTTATCAAGAGGAGCATCGAGATTCACAACCTCCAAAACATCTTTGATTCGACGATCAAGATCATATTGAATGTCCGAAAATGCATGCGAAAAATAAGTACGAACAGATTCTTCAAGATATTCGCGTGCCATAACCTGCTTGGCAGTTGCAATGGTTGTTTTTAAAGGAAGATGAATTTTTCCTTCATCTGGTTTGAGCTCACCTGTAATCAATTTAAAAATTGTGCTCTTCCCTGCACCATTCTGGCCCACGACTGTAAATTTTGCATCCTCACGCATGGAAAAATCAGCCTCATCAAGAATGGGGTTGTCTTCACCGTAGCTAAATGAGACGCGTTCGAAACGGATGATAACATTGTTGTGTTCCATAATGCGGAAACGAGTAAACCAGAAAAAAAGAAAAAATACAATACCAAACGGTTAAAAAAGATCCTCACACAAGTGAGGATCTTTTTTATGTGTTACTTTTTTTTGGCTGGTGCTTTCTTTTTCGTTTCTTTTTTTGGTGTAACCGCTTTTTTCTTTTCTGCTTTACTTTCCTTTACAACCTCTATCACTTCTTCTATTTTTGATTCTTCTTTTACCAAAGGGACTTCTTTTTTAGACGCAGCAAGAGGAACCGTAAATGTTGGAGTGACCGCTCGTAAAATTGCATCAAGTTTTGCACTGATTGCTTTTAATTGCTCAGCAATTTGTGTATCTCCACCTCCGCGATTTTGATGACTTGCACTTGTTCCAAAGCATTCACGGCAATAAACTGGTTTCTCACCTGTTGGTTTAAATGGAACATCGCACTGATTTCCACACTTTGCACAGGTGGCACTAAACATCCGTTTTTCATCAAGGGAAAAATTGTCAGAACGAGAATCTCGGAAACCTGCAAATGATCCATTACTGCTACCACCATCATCATCTTTACGAAAACATTTGGAACAAAAAACAGGTCGACCGGAAACTGGTTTAAATGGAACTTCACAGTCGTTTCCACATTCGCTACAAGTTGCCTGAAACATTGTGGATGGGCGACCACTACCACTTCTTCCCCCACTGCCGCGTCCCCAGGAATCTTGTCCTCCGAATTTTTTTCCACCTCTGAAACCGCCAGAACCACTATCTCGATGTCCGTATGCCATAAAATAATATCGTTCGCGCATTGCGCCATTTATTTAGAATTAATGGAGTCTACTCCTCTATGAAAAAAAAGACAACGAACGTACATTTTTTGTGTTTTAAAGTCTCGTCAGAAATAAGACTCTCCAGACCGAGTCTAGCAAAATAGATTCGACTAAAAAAACCATTTTAAGATTATCTATTTCCCATTTTCAAATAGCTTCTCAAGGAATGTCATGGAAGCACACGAGGTCGGAAGAAGTGCATTCACGATCTTAATCATTGTTTTTTCATTCAGTTCTGTTTTACAAGTTGTTCCAGTTGACTCATTACCAGTACAAGTCGGCATCTTCTTCAAATTCTCATCAATCTCTGGTTTACGGAGATAATCCGCGTCAAACATAAGGAAACTATGTCCAACTCCATCTAGACCTACGAGGTTGGCATTTACTCGTTGATTATGCAAAACAGAAAGAAATCGTACAGATTGATCATACGGGACAGTATCATCTGCCTTACCATGAAGAAGGAGAATACGTGGAGTTGAAGTACTCACCCATGTAATAGGCGAGGCATCCTTTGCTTGAGAGGAATTTTCCTTTGGAATTTCACCCAAATAATTCACAATAAGTGGAGCCACCTCACCCCAAGAAGAAAGAGGAATGGTGAAATCTGATGTTCCATAATAAATCACAGCCCCATCCACTTGCGAAGAAGCCTTATCCGAATGACCAATATCTGCAGAACATGTAAAACCATCAAAGGCATCCAAACTTGCTCCATGATAAACAGCGTCGTCTTCAAGAACAGCAACGCTTGATGCAAGGCCACCTCCAGCAGAAGCACCCGTCACGGCTACACGTTCCGGATCAATATGGTACTGGGCTGCATTTATTCTGGCCCAACGAATAACACACCGCGCATCTTGAACCGCGGCCGGGTAGGCATTCTTCCCAGGTCTTGATAAGCGATAGTTGGCCGAGATTGCCACATATCCTTTCTCAGCCAATTGCTTAATTGCGCGACGCTGAGCCGCACCACCACCTGTAGACTTATCACCAATAGCAAATCCACCACCGTGAAAAACCACCACAAGGGGAAGAGACACCCCATCCGGAATATCCTTTGGCATAGCTACATCAAGGAGAAGATTTTTCTCGCCCACTGTATTATAAAGAATATCAGTAAGAAGAGTGATTTCGTTGTCTTCCGGAACAGGAGGAAGATTGCAAGAAGGAGAGGGTGACAAAAAATTACCCGAAGGAACAACCTGTACCGATGTCTGAACTCCGGTTCCATTCGAATACAACTTCTTATTCATGAAGTTAAGAAGAGTTTTCACCACAATGGCTGTGATACAGATTGTCAGTATAATAGGAATGATGAGATATTTTTTTGTCATAAATGTTATTTCAAAAATAAAGAGGAATCATAGCAGAAACAGCTGCGAATAAAAGAGAAATCCAAAAAGCAGATGATTCCTTTTCTGTGGAAACACGGGCCCATTTTTTGATAAAGAAAACGGATTTGTTCCAAGAGAAAAAATGAGATAAACGAAAAAACGACAATTGTTAATGCAATACATTCAACTATATTCGTATATGGAATATTCGTTGGACTATATACAACAAATCCCCAGGTAAATAAAAAAGCAGAAGTGATTTGTATTCCGATTGTTCCGATCCATTCATGCTTGTATGAAGGATGTATTTGTTGTTGTGATTGTCCTGGTGCATAAAGAAATGCAATGAGCAAACCTTCGCGACAAAACATGAAAAACATCAATAATCCCATTTTCCAATCTGATCCATCAGCAGATCCAAAAAAAGCAGTGAGTGCAACGGTTCCTAAAAAAAATAGAACAACAAAATGTAAAAGACACAGAACAGAAAAAAATGTGATCATGCGATAGTGTTCTTTTGGCAAAAAAACAGAACGAAAAAAATGTCCAAGAAAAAAAGCGGCGATGATCTCTAAAATAACCACCAAAATGATTGTTATGCCAATCAAGGTATCCGTATTTCCTTCCAAAACACGCGCAGCACGTTCAACCAACCAAACTTCAGATCGTGTCAAAAAAAATAATCCTGTGATGAGATGAAACAAAACACTGTCTTGTTTTAAAATTTTTTTTATCTGCTCAAAAAAATACACATTTTATTCCTCACATATTTATCTCCTGTTCGCCAAATGGAAATACGACAAAATTGATGATACCCATCTGCCACTTCAAGACAAAAAATATAATTCTCTTCCAAAGAGATACACGCTTCTTTTCCATTTTTCATTTCAAGAGAAAATTCTTTTTATGGAACATCGGATCCATGTTGGAGAAAAAACACAGCGTCACTGATCACAGTATCGTCCTCCATGTGCATAGTGCCAGCTCCCTTAAATGTGATTTTAATATCTGAATCAGGAATCACAAATAATTCTCCTTGTTCTAATTCTTTTTGGATAAGAGGAGTTCCAGACATATCAAGAACAGTTTATAAAAAACAGAAGACGAAAACAAGAAAAACAAAAAATCACCAACTTTCCATTGATGAATTTTTGATGTTTTTCAGCCATTCACAACATCCCTCATTTCAACTGACAAACCTCGAATGGCCTGCCATCCGAAGCTTCAGCATCAGCTGAAGTGAAGGATGATGGAACTGGGGGGAATTGAACCCCCGTCTGGTAAGTGCGACTCAAATGTTTCTCCAAGCTCAGTTCTGCTTAGAAGACGTGTCCACTGAAAAACAGAACGAAACGTGAACACGCTACCGATCGCAACTCTTGACCGACGGAGACCGGCGACCCGGCGGTCCAGCTCGAAAGATATGACACCCGAATTTCCCTTATCGAGCATCAAGGAAATGGGCGGGTCATCGACTTAAGCGACGACCGGTGCAAAGGCTGGAACAGCAAACGCTTTCGCGAATGCAGTCTTCACCTGAGAGAAGATGTTGGCAGTTGCTTCTCGTGTATTCAGGATTTACGAGGTTGAATACTCCCTCGGCTTGCACACTTGGGCTGCAGACTCCCATCGATCCCGATCAGTCCCTGACAAATGCGAACGTCCTACTTATTTCGCACCTAACAGTGAATGATCGAAAACAAAAATATTATTTTTGAAATTTATTAAGATTTTAAACGCTGACGCAAATAACGATCCACTTCTCTTTTCTTGATGATTTCACGCTTTTCGTACACGCGTTTTCCGCGAGCAAGAGCAAATGCAAGCTTTACAAGATTCCGGTGAAGATACACCCGAACAGGCACTAATGTCAATCCGGCCGTTTGTGTTTTTCCAAGCAAACGAGCAATTTCACGACGATGCAAAAGCACCTTACGCGGACGTGAAGGATCTAATCCTGTCTCTGTCCCTGCTGGCTTATAAGGGGAGATATGTGCGCCATAGAGCCAAACTTCCCCGTCTCGCACGCGTAAAAACGAACCAGTGAGCTGAATATGCCCTGCTTTTGCGGATTTTACTTCCGGACCAACTAAAACCAACCCGCCATCGAAATTCTCAAGCAGTTCATAGTCATATGTTGCGCGTTTGTTTATGGCAAGAACGGACATATCAAACCTATCTTTATTTTAACACACCTTCCTTGTTCTCTTTACTTTCTTCCCTTTCCCCTCTACACTATTCAACGATTGTTATCCATTGACTATGCGTATTCATCGACATCGCGTCCGCAAACCGAAAATCACGATTCCGCAATACAAACTCAATGAACGCATTGAATCTGAAACTGTACGCGTGATCGATGAAAACGGCCAACCACTCGGTGTCTTAAAAACTGAGGAAGCGGTTCGCTTAGCACACGAACGCGAGCTTGATCTTGTGGAAGTTTCCCCGCTCGCTCAACCACCTGTTGCAAAATTCCTTGATTACAGCCAATTCAAATACCAAAAAGAAAAAGAAGTTCGCAAACAAAAAGCCCAATCCCGTGAAGTGGAAGTCAAAGGGATCCGACTTTCCTTGCGTATTGGCGAACACGACTTTGAAATTCGATGTCAACAAGGTAAAAAATTTCTTGAACGTGGAGACAAATTGCGTATTGAAATTGTATTGCGTGGTCGAGAAAAAGCTCATGTAGATTTGGCTCAAGAGATTATTCTCAAGTTTGTCGAGGTCCTGAAAAAAGACTTTCCTTTGCGTGTTGAACAACCATTTAGCAAACAAGGATCTCGGCTTACCATGATCGTGGCGCGATAACGCTTGACATAGATCCACACTCCAGATACACTCGGAACGCTTTTTACCAGTCTTTTCTTATGAAATGCAAGACCCACCAGGCGCTCGCAAAACGCTTGCGCGTGACAAAAAATGGCAAAGTCCTCAAACGATACTGTGGACAAGGTCATTTTAATTCCCGCGATGCAGGCAAAATCACCCGCAAAAAGCGTCGTGATACAAGTCTTTCGGACGCTCATGCCAAAGCATTGAAAGTTCTTCTTCCTTACGCCTGATTTTTTTGATTTTTTGTTGAACTTCATCCAAAAGTTCTAAATATCTTATGCCTCGAGTGAAACGCGGTACGCACCATGTCAAACGTCGTACCAATCTTCTCAAAAAAACCAAAGGATACATGTGGGGTCGCAAGTCAAAAATGAAACTTGCACACACAGCTGTTTTGAAAGCTGGAACCCATGCATATCGCGATCGTCGAAACAAAAAGCGTTCATTTCGCCGTTTGTGGCAATTACGCATTAACGCTGCTGCACGTTTTGAAGGCATTTCCTATAGCCGTCTCATGGATCTTTTGAAAAAAGCAGGTGTGGAATTGGATCGCAAGGTTCTCTCCAATATTGCTGCTAAGCATCCGGCAGTTTTCAAAATTATTGCAACATCAGTTCAAAAATAAAATATAATGCCTCCAGTAATGGAGGTTTTATATTTGACAAAACTAAAGGAAATACATAGATTTTTATTGTCCAGCAAATTCCTTGCTTGGCAAGTACTTACAAAAAAGGAAGGAAAACCCAATGGCGAGAAGAAATTGGTCAGATGTTCTGGTAGAAAGACTTCTTGAAGTCGTCGAAGAAGATTCCAGCATGGATCATGACGACTTGGTTCAAGCAATCAGAGACAGCATCGATATTAGCGAAGTTGTCAGTGAGATATATCAGGAGGATCCCGAGCTTCGACAAGCAGTCAAGAAAAAAATCCGAGATCTGTTTCTTCTGGAGCTGGAGGTTTGCGACTCGCTCGAAGCGTTTACCGGAGATGACTACGCGATCTCCGAGTATCTACCGGAAGACTTGTCAGTGGAAAGAGTTGTCTCCGCCGCCCTCGAGCCGGACGGTGATGCTGGTTTTCGAGACAAGGTGACGACAAGAATCAAAGATCTCTTTTCCAAGGAACTCGAAAACTGCGACTCGCTCGAAGCGTTTACCGGAGATGACTACGCGATCTCCGAGTATCTACCGGAAGATTTCGTATCAAACACGCTCACCGAGCTGTTCACCAACAATCAGGAAGCAAAGAAGGAACTGCTCGAGAGGATGAGACATCTCCTCGATGGCGAAATCAGCAACATCGACTCCGACAGTCTTCCCGAATGGAAGGAATTGAGAGAGCTTCTTGACATCGATGAAGCAATCAAAAAAATTTCCAAGGAAGACGAGATAAGGGCGAAAGTTCTTGATGCTCTCAGAGAGACCGTCAGGGTATATATCGAAGAGAACCTGGATTCCTCCGATCTACCGGACGATTTCACGGACAAATTGTTCACAATCGCTCCGATTGACCAATTATTGTCCGATAGAGAATTTCGTAGGCAAATTACCGACCTTCTCGTCAATGCTCTCAGACAATTGACAGTTGATCAGCTCGAAGACGCTGATTCCGAACTCAATCAGAGACTTCTGACCTCTGGTGCCCTTTTGGCAATAACTCGCCAAATGGAAGATCTGGTACATAATCCTGAAGTTCAACATCGAATCAAGGAAACACTTCAGAATCAATTTCATTCAGATAGACATTTTGTCGAACTTCTTGTTCAAGGACTCATGAATGAATTGTCAAAGACTATGATTAACAGGCTTTTCGAAAAAATATAGATCAGGGTAGGTTTTCGAGCCTGCCTTTTTTATATTTGACATATTCTCCTATTTTTTATACTTTCGGTTCTTGATCTTGTTTTCCTGTAAAAGGAGGCTTCGTGATCAATATGACTAATCGAAATGATGAACACGATGATGTCAAACAACGCCTCCTTAATTTTTGGGAGGATGAGAATCGAGAAGAAGAACCTTCGATCGATTTTAATAAGAAAGGAGGGACCCCATGAAAACGAAGAAAAACGAGTTGGAAGGGGAACCTTCTTCCAACGATTCGATGACAACAGATGATTTGGAAGAACTACAGCTGGATGATGAAAATTTTGTTCCTTTTTCTCCACCTGGATATATGAAGGAGCTGGAGGAAAAAAAATTGCAAGAACTGGAAGAAGATGACATAGACACCTATGTCGGTCCTTTTCCAAAAGAAAAAACTCCATAGACCGCCCACTGCGGTCTTTTGTTATAGTATCTTGACATGAATGTAAACATTGTGCTACGGTTTGACTTCGGTTTTTCCTATTTGGAAAGGAAAAACCGAAAAAAGGCCTTTAAAAAGGAGAAAGAGAAATGTCCGATTTCTTGAAGATTCAGGTAGATTCCGACCTGCAGGTCGGAAAAAAGACAATGGCAAGTTTTATTCTTTCCGGTCCCTTTGCAGTAGAAGGACGGAAAATCCGTCTGGTTCAGCTCAAAGAAGAAGGAGCTGGAACAGTTGCGTTTTCTCCGGACACCTTCGTAACTGGGGTCCCTTTTGAGGGGCATGAGCGTCTTGGGACGACGTGCGAGGGGAAAGTTCCAGGGGAGGTCTTTGTCGGTGTCGTTGACGTCACCGATTCAAACGGTGAAGTCACGGACGAAGCCAAACCCATAGGTGGGGTGAAACTCACCGTCCTTCCGGAAACCATAACCACGTCCAAAAAGGACGAGACGCGTGGAGGTCGAAGGACATACTCCACGGCTGCGAGTCGGATGTCGTCAGCTCCGTTTGACGATATCCCAGAGAAGGAATCGATTGGGATTAGGCTCCGAAAAAATCTCGGACTCATTCTCGTAGTCGTTGCATTCGGAGTGTTCCTATTCGTGGCCAATACCACATACGAACATCGCAAGAGTGCGACGGACGACGAGCAGCCCGCTCCTCAGGCAACGTCGGAGAAGTCCGATAGTGCCTCTGGTGGTGCCGTTTCGGAACCCGACGAGGTGGAACAGGAAGTTCCGCCGGCTGCCGAGAAAAAAAACGAGCTGGAGCCTGAAGCTCCGGCCGCCGCTCCTGCCCAGGTTCCGGAGCCTTTGCCTGCTGCACAACAACCGTCGAGTGTTCCTCTCCCGGCTGCTGCTCCGCCGGTTGAACCTGTGGAAAATCCGACAGAATGCACCGGACACATCATCTTCAGGATGGGTGTTCGGAAGTGTATTCCGAACTGAAAAAATAGAGCCACGACAATGCTTGTCGTGGTTTTTTTATTGGAAAATATTGACATTTTTCATAAAATAAGTATGATAAACCGTCTGATTTTTTATCAGATCTCAACAGTGAGGAGGAATGCTGATGCGGAAGCTGATGGGTATTGTAGCGGCACTGCTTTTATTCCTCGCCGCATATGTGGCATTGTGGATAAAGGTTATAAATGAAGTTTCAACACGTCCCCCAAAAATTGATACACATTATTGTGTATACGAAGGAGGAGGACGTGAAGGTGCAGTTCACTGTGCTGGCGGCCACAAATTCGTGTGGTCTTCATCAGCGCAAACAGGATATGGAACGTTTGTGCCGGAACAAGCCGGTACAAACGAGTAGATCTTTCAAAAGGAGAAAAAATGAACGGATCAAACGGATCAAATCTGCCCAGTGCACCGATTGCGGAAGGTGTTCTTGTACTCGAGGACGTCCTCAAAATACTCGAGAAACTTTCAATTCAAAAAAGAACTGATACTGATATAGAAATCATTCTCATGGGAGCTGCCGTTGATTCCAAAGCAACTGTAGTAATTGAGGATGAGCCTGATGATGAGATGGATCTCAGAAAAGATCTATCCGAAGTCACGTTGAGTGATGTGCCGCTTCCTCCCCCTCTGGTCATGGAAGGTCAACCAGGACCGGATGATGATACGGAAGAGGAAAAGGAAGCACCTGATGTAGAATCAGTTGGTGAAGACTCTCTCCGAGTCATGTTCGCTGGAATCGAACTCACTACAGCCGTGGTGGTAAAACCAATTTCGGAACAGCAACCGCAGTTGAGAGTTGTGGAAGAGCCGGAAGAAAAATTTTTGCCACCCAATATATGGCTGGATTATTTCATCCCTGTTCTTCTCACTTTTTCCATCATCGGTGGTGCCATCTATGGTATTCACCTGTGGTAGACAACTGAAAAACCGGTAGAACCCACGACAGTGCTTGTCGTGGGTTTTTGTTTTTTCATTTCTACATTCTACACTTTCTACAACCCCTACACATCCAACACTCTCACACACTCCGAACTTTTTTTGTCACATTGAATCCCAAATATTTTCCAATCATGAGACGTGTCTGCGCATCAATCGCCGGCATAGCACCAAAAACGGTAAAGGTAATCGGAAGGAGAAGCCATTGAAGAAGCATCACAAACCAAGTAGACCATTTCACGGTTTTTGGACGCGGCGGAAGAATCGTCAAAGCAAGGAGGGCAGAAACAAACACCCCAAGCATAGCGCATCGCATAATCCATTGAAGGGTAAACGGCGCTGCTTGAATCAGAGCAGCACTACTTGCTCCGGCAACATATAAAGGAAGACGTCCAAGGAGAAAAATCAAAATCGGAGCTGTGGCCCAGGTGTACATTCCTTCTAAATGGTTTAGCAAATACCGAATCTTTTTTTGAAGAGGAATGAGAGGATCTCTTCGAAATGCTTCAACCATGACTGGAAAATGTTCTACTCCCCATGCCCAACGGCGTTGTTGTTTGTACAAAGCCACAAGATTCTCCATATATCCATCACCTGTCACGGTATCCATGGAAACAGGAAGAAATACAGGCACGACACGATAATTTCCGTGATAATACAAAAAAGCTTGAAGAAAAATGCGCGAATCCTCGGACACAATATCTTTTTGCCAAAATCCCACATCCAAAAGCATTTTCCAAGGCATAGAATGAGAGGAAAATGTCCACATTCTATCTGGACGCGCAAGTTCGGTCATGAGCCAAAACGTCGTGCCGAATGCAGCAATACGCACAGGTGACTTTGCGGTCCAAATATTATTTGCAAAAAGTGCAACGGGTTGGTACGAGGCGTGCAATGGGTCTGGAACCGTCAAAAAAAGATGGGTGAGGAGAGCAAAATACTGAGGATGCGCCACGGTATCCACATCAAATGAAGAAACGATCATATCTTCAGGAGCAATATTTGATTCTTCACGTTCCAACACTTCTTTTACCACTCCTGCTGCATAATGCAGGTTTGAACCCTTTCCTGGAATTTCCCCGGAAAGATCCTTTGGATGTTCTGTAATAATAATGCGTTTAAAAATGCTTTCAAATTCTTTTTGAACTTCGACTGCATTTTTTTGAAATTGTTCATGATCACGTTCTTCTCCAGCTAAAACAATGATCATTCGATCTTTTGGATAATTTGTTTTTGAAAGAAAGGCAAACGCACTTCGCACAACTTCCCTATCTTCTTTATAGGTAGGAAGAAAAATCACATGGTGGATTCGTTGCCAACCAGAACACTGTCTGACTCGCTTCATCCAATCTTCTCGAAGAGTTTTTCGATAGGTTCTCCAGGAACCTAAAAGGAAAATCATGAAATACGTCACCCGAAATAGCCAGAGCAGATCAAAAACAATCACAAAAACAATCACGACAGTCGGAGCAAAAAATGAAAGAAAAAACGCAAGAAAAAATGTTGTCCAAATCAAAAGTCCTGGAATCACCTCCCATGTTCGATATCGTCCGTATGTCTTGGAAGACAATGACATACGACTTATCGTCCATTTGACGAAATATTTTTTTGAAGGCGTTCAAGAAATCTGGCAGCTTGTTCCCTTCCTCCAAGACCAAAGGCAAGTCCTCCGGCCAAAGCAACCATCGCAACCAATCCGGTAAAAAGCACTCGAATTAAATATTCCGCAATCGCAAGCTGATCTAAGACAGCCATGAATGTAAACACAAGGATGGCCCACCGCGCTGCATGCGAAAGAAAATGCGCAGAGGCAAAATGAGCTGCTTGAACAGCTGAATGCACCACGCGCTCGACAAAATTTGCAAGGAGAATACCCGCAAGCAATATAATAATGGCAATGAGAACATTCGGAATATACAACACCACCTGTTTCAAATAATCCGTCACCTGATCCCAACCTAAAATATCTGTGGCAGCAATCAATGCCACGATCAAAACAAACCACTGAACTATCCATCCGAATAAATGACCTATATGAAGATGAAATCCCGCACGTTGCAACGTTTGAGCAAGTTCAAATTTTTTCGCTAAATCATCAATTTTCAAAAGAGCGATCATTTTTATTATGACCCGTCGCAACACCCATGCAAAAAAAATACCAAGAAAAAAAACAACCGCTGCGCCAAAAAATTGTGGGAGAAATTGAAAAATCGTTTGGGAAAACGTAAGCACAGATTCACGAATCATGTCTGTGTATGCGGGAGCACGATCGTAAGAAAAAGTAGCCATAAAATAAAAAAATCAAACGGGTATTTTTTTTAAGGTAATAAGAGGTGGACGATCATAGATAGGGACAACAAATGTCTCAATTTTTTGAGCGTGAAAAAACGGGATCCAATCTCGATCCGATAAAAGCACAGATAAAGAAAGCCGTTCGATATTTTCCACTCCGATAATCGGAATATGTCGTGCAAATGCAATCCCATTTGCCATAGTAACGGAGAGACGTGTTGAGGTAAATGAACCCGGACCAACCACGACCGCCACACCTAAAATCGTTTTCCATTCTATTTTCCATTCATGCATCAGACGGTCCACATGAAATAAAAACATTTCCGGAGGCGTTGGAACAGAGGAAAAAAAAGCAGTGTATCCTTGTTCATCAAGAAAACCTACTTCTAGTTGTTGAATATCTTGTGCAGAAAGAAAAAGGTACATGCATTCAGGAAATAGATCCGGTTACAGAATCAATCACATGCAGCCGATCAACCATCACAACTTTTTCCCCTTCCAAAATAGAAAAGAGAAAACGATCTGCAATTTGACGACGATATGTAAACTCCTCCTTAGGCATCAAAGTATAATTGATTTCTGCTCCAAGTTCACTCTCAAACACTGCAACCACCCGTTGAAGCGACTTCTGATCAATACTTCCCACAATCAAAAGATCTGTTGGAATATTCGGATCATTCATGAAACGTCCTGTGAACAAAAGAAAATCAATCGTACCCTGAGCTTCAATTTCCTGGACAAGATTTTGTTTCAATAAAATCTGCACTTTCTTAAACAAAAGACGCAGATCATGATACAGCAAAAATTGCTGATTCACCGTATAATACCTTTTGCGGTCAGCCAATCGTTTTCCTGCATGTTCATCCTTTTGTTCCTGTTGTTCAATTACAAGGCCGAGATCAACCAAATTTTGGAGTTCTCGACGAACGGAATTCAACTGTGCATCAATCTTGCGTGTTAATTCACGAACAAAAAAAGCCTTGTCCGGATTTTGTAAAAAAAGCCCCAACAAACGGGCGCGCGTTTTTGAACCAAATAGCTGTTCAAGCCGAAAACCCGAAGAAGACATAAAATAATGATACCCTGAGCCAGGTGTTTGCCTCCCAAGGTCAGTTGGGTATAATGTACACAAAAATAGGCAAAAAATGCAAATATCGTCCTGATATGAATAGGTTGGAAATCCAGTTGAAAACAAGCATCATCGAAGAATCAGCTGCATATTCACGCCAGTATCTTTTGACGTATGCTGAGCCCATCCCGGAATGCAACGGACATCTTTTTGCTATCATCACTATTTCAAAACATCATCCTGCTTCAGAATCTCTCGGTCAAATCATCAAAGAAGCATTGGAGATCTCTCTTCAATCAACAGAACCGGAAACAAATGCAGCCCATCAATTTGAACAGCTCCTCGAATCAATTAATCAGCATCTTTCTCAGATATCATCTGAATGGGAGAACATCCTTTCTCCAACAGACATTCATGCCATGGTCGGCATGGTTGTTGATCAGGAAATGTATTTATCCGGCACTGGAAATCTTTGCGCTCTTTTTCTTCATAAACTTCCGGACCAGCGCTATCAAGTTTTTAATCTTTTTCGGAGTATTCAAACAGAACATGTTGCCCCAAACTGGCAAAAACTTTTTGCCGTGGTTTTAGACGGAGATATCCATCCTGGAGATATTTTTTGCGTATCGAATGAAGCACTGGAACAAGAGATTCTCCCAGAAGATCTTCACCATATTTTAACAACACTTCCCCCACAAGGCGCTGCCCTTAAGCTACGTAGATATTTTTCCGAAGAAACAGATTTTGCTCTTTTTATTTTAAAAGCTCAAACCATAGAAGAATCTTCCGGATCTCTGAAACCTGTTGGTCCTCAACGAACATCAGCTGAATCTTCTATTCGCCAACTTGATACAAACCAAGAAAAAACAGCGCGCCTCTTAGCGGATCAAAAACCAGCTATTGGTAACCGAATCATGGACACATGGAAAAAAATGAAAAAAGGATGGGATGACAAAGGTGGAACGATAGGTATTGGACGAAAAACAATTCGTTTTCTTTTTCTCTTTATTCGACGACATATCAATCATCAAGAATCGTCTGAACATTTACCTTCAACGAAAAACATCATACAAAAAACTCACAGTTGGATTCGCCAACATATTCGTCGAGTTCCCAAAACAAGCCGTTATCTTGCCCTTGCTTCTATTTTCTTCATCATTGTTCTTATCATAAGTATTTCGGCTATTTCACAATCCCGTGTACAACAAGCTAAACAATCCGCATTTAACCAGACATTTCGTAGTTGGGAAGAAAAACGCGATCAAGCTTCCGGTGCACTCATTTATGGAGACGAAACACGGGCACGAACCCTTATAACGGAAACACTTGCCGCTCTTGAAAAAACAACCGTTCCCTCTCCAGAAGATCAGACAAACACTGATCGTCTTGCCGCAGATCTTCGTAACATGCTCGATACATTAAGACACATTACTCACATTCCCAACCCTCCTGTTGTTGGCGATCTTGCAAGTATCAGTCCGACATCAGACCCTCAAGCCATGCATTTAGATGGAGATCATCTGGTTGTTTTTGCAGATCGTGGAGATGTCTATCAACTGAGTATTTCTTCAAAAACATGGGAACGAATTCTTTCTCCCAATTCCTCAGGAAAAAAGTTTTCTTCTATCCAAATATCCAAAGAAAATGCATCCACCTATCTCCTTCGTGATCATTCTGAAATTGCAACGTTTGATACAGGAAACAACACGTCTTCAAAAATTTCTCTTCTTCTCCGCTCATCTTCTGATAAAAAAACACAATGGGTTGATCTCTCCTCTTATTCAGGACGCCTTTATATTCTTTCTTTAGGTACATCAGGAGCGGAAATTATTCGTTTTGACCAAGCAGACGGAACATTTGCTCTCCCAGGAACAAAATGGATTCGTGCACGCACCACTGATCTTTCAGATGCAACCGCCATGGCTGTAGACGGAACTGTCTTTGTTCTTAAAAAGAATGGAGGAATTGTTCGTTTTGTGAGCGGAAGTGAAACAGGATGGAAGACAGAATCCGTGGATCCGCCACTTACGAATGCGTCTGAACTTTGGACAGATACAAAAAGTCCTTATCTCTATGTTCTTGAACCATCGACAAAACGATTAGTCGTATTTAACAAAGAAGACGGAACTTTTGTTGCTCAATATCAGAGTGATGCCTTGGATGATCTTGTTGATGTTGTTGTTTCTGAAAATCAAAAAGCGATCTATTTCCTTGCAGACTCCAAAGTGTATCGAGTAGACGCTTCTCACTTAAATAAAAAGTAACTATCACATCAAACAAAAAACGCCCCGAAAGGCGCTTTTTTGTTTTTTGATGTATTCGATTATTTGATAGTTGCTTTTCCGCCAGCTTCTTCGATTTTCTTTTTTATTTCTTCTGCTTCTGCTTTAGAAACTCCCTGTTTCACCATTTTTGGAGCTCCATCAGCAACATCTTTTGCTTCTTTCAATCCAAGACCTGTCACTTCACGAACCACTTTAATCACCGCAATCTTGTTTCCGCCTGTTTCGGTCAATTCAACATCAAAGGATGTTTTTTCTTCCGCAGCCGGAGCAGCAGCGCCAGGAGCAGCAGCCATCATCATCGCTGGAGCAGCAGCGCTTACACCGAATTTTTCTTCCAAAACTTTTACAAGTTCCGCAAGATCCAACACGGACATTTTTTCGATTTGTTCGACAAGGGCCTTGAACTTTTCTGGCACCTCGACGATTTTCTGTTCATCAGACATAAGAAATATTTTAGGACTTTCTCATTTTAAATTAAACCGGTTTTTTCTCTTGAACTGCCTTAAGAACAGTCACGAGTCCACGGAGGTTGCCGACCAAAACATTTACAAAGCCAGAAATAGGAGCCTGAAGTGAACCAACCATCTTGCCAAGCAATTCTTGTTTGCCCGGAAGGGTGGCCAACATTTTAATCTTTTCTACCTCGACGATTTCTCCTTCAAGAATACCACCGACAATTTTCATATCGGTTTTCTCTTTCACAAGAGCTGCCAACAATTTTGCCGCAGACACCTCATCTGAAAAAGAAAAAGCAGAAAGAATACTTCCTTCAAAAGCGTGCGCATCAAAATTTGCGAAACCAGCTTGATCTGCGGCGCGTTTTAAAAGTGTTTTCTTTGTCACAGCCACTTCCACACCTGCTTGTTTTGCTTTGATTCTCAGCGCATCTGCGTCTTTCATGGTGTATCCATGGACAGAGACAAACGCTGCGGATTTCATGCGACGCATTTTGTCCGCAAGTATTTCCACGACCGCTTCTTTTTGCGTACGTGTTTTTGACATAATCGACCTTTGGTTAAGAGGACAGCGCAAACGCGCCTATCCCTAAAAATAAAAAATCTGCGTCGATTACCGCAGAAAATCATGCATTCTGCCCATTTCTCTCAAAAAAAAGAAATGAAACAGTATGCCTCGACGGGATTTATGATTTAAACCAACCCGTTTTCTTCGGCAATGACAGGGAGAATGTATCAGATATGAGAGGAGTTTGTCAACAACAAATAAATTAACATCAGCGGGAAGTAAATTTTTCCCGTTTATCCGTCGATAAAATGGAAGAGAGAAAAGATATTATTTCACTGTTTTTGCTTGTTTCCATAACAGTTGAAAATAGTGACGATAATTTTCCGCAATTTTTGCATTACGAAGCACAAAAATCGTTTCTGGTTCCTCCCACAATACGTGAGCAACCACATCACCAAAAATCCAAATCACCACCGGTGAGGGTGGAAATTGTTTTGGTAAAGCACGCACGCCAGTAAAGAATGCAAAATCTGCATGGTGTTGAACGTGTGCTTGTACTAAAGCAAATCGTTGTATCTCTTTTTTTTGAATGCGTTCTTGAATGAGTTCCTTTTCTTTTTCTAAAATGTGAGAAAGATTCATGACTGATCCAATTAAATATACATCTGCTCTTTCTCGAAGAACCATTTCAACAAGATCCCGTATGCCTTCTTTTCCAGAAAGAGTTAACGATTCAGAATAGGTTACTTGTTTCTTTGAATGAATTTCTCCTACTGTTAATTGTGCCAGTTGCTGTTGTTGCATGAGCTCATCAATTAATGGATGCGGATCAAGAACATGAAAATATGCAACACCTCTTTTTGTGGTTTTGTTAACTAATTTTCTTTTTATTAATTCAGCAAGTGCTGTGTACACAATATTACGGTGAAAACCTGTTTTTTGGAGAAGTGGTCCAATTTTGGTTTGTCCTAATTCAAGTAATGCAATATAAACATCGGCTTGATTTGAGGTGAATTGAAGTTGAAGGAGGTGGTCTTTTAGCATAAAAATTGTTCAGAAAAAAGAGTCATAATTGTAATGGCGTAATTTTTTAGCTATGTTTAGCAAACATTTTATTATTGCATTCCATATACCCTCATATTAGCAGATAAAAAGATGGTTGTCAAAAAATGTCACCATAAAAGTAGTGACATTTTTTATATTATGTGGTAAGAAATACTGTTGGTTCATAACAAGCAGAATATAACAGTTTATATGCTGTTCGCTGTGACCAATTAACCACCATAGAAAAGGAGCTACAATGAAGTTAGAAATTTTTGAACATTTGTCAAATGGATACACTGTTATAAGGATCCCGTGGTTTCCAAATAATACGTCGGATATACTACGGGAGATTATGTGCTCCCGAAATCGGTTTCAATTACTCTCACCAAGACAAGCGGAAAATTTTCAGCTACCTTTGGATTCAAAAGTGGCGGCTAGGGATAAAACTGCCGTTGCGATTTTACCAAACAGAAAGAATAGGGACGGTACGTACGATGTAAGAGTCGTCTCTGTCGGCAGGTCTTACATCTGGAGATTTTGTCCTGACGAAGATTGGCCGACAAAACCTCTTATTCTTGTGAGGAATAATCATTATTCCCTCCCTCCGGAGCCAGAGGGACCCCCTGCATATGATGGGAGAATAAGGGTACAGTGCAGTGTTGACTATGCTGTACCTTGGGCTGTCACATTGAAAGCGGCGGGGATAAAAATTGTGAATCCAACCTTAAATAATTTTTACCCTGAGCAAGTGGAGGAAAAACACGAAATTGTAGTCGTATTGACCCCACGCTTTGACAAGTATATGAAGCGTATTGATCAGATTATACTGAAGCAGTACGATCGCTACCGCATGCGCCCCATAGTGTTGCGAGAACTAATAACGTTGATGGGCTGTCTTTCCCAATCATCGCTGGAGCCGACTAATTTATTAGCGGTAGGATCGAGTATACGTTGTTTGGAGTGGGATCGTCGTCCCACAAAAATAATGATTCCTTATGTGTGGCAACGCAAGGGTGAGGAGCCCGCGCTGTTCATTAAGAACGCGCATGCATCGTGGGAGGGGTATCAACTTGGGTTTGTTCCACTTGGACAGAATCCTCGTGGAGATCTTGAATGGGCATTGTGTCCATGATTGAATAGATCAATATAATATATAGCTGCCGAAGGCTTCAACGATAACTATCTGCGAAGCCTTTTTTTATTTTTTGTTATATTGGATGCGGATAGTAAGTGTTACAGTTGATTACCATAGTTTTCAGCAGTTGAATTCTAAGAATCTGTTTAAAATCTTTACCAAATCAGTAACCAACCACCGGACTAATGTCCGATGGTTTTGTATTTGCCGGCGATGTCGGCAGATACGACGTTGTCTTCAAATGTACATTTCAGTTTCGCTGAAGGTTAAAAGAATAAAAAAACGACCCTTTGTGAAAAGAGTCGTCATGCGTATCTGTTTTCCCCTACTTAAAATGAACGGGGAGAATCCTCTCCGGCCATCAGTCTGATGACCGGTTCGACCAGACCCAACATCTGATGGGCTCGCGGCGGCTCCCATCGATACAGGGAATTAACCCGGGAGGTCGCCAACGGCTCCCGCCAGGGAACCATGTCCAACAACCTGAACACCCACGAAAACGCCCATCTGACAATAGACTCAACGTCGTTGTCTGTTCCGATCCGTCGCCAGATCGACACCGCACCCAGGAGTTGCCCACTCCATGGCGTAGCGAGTCCCCTCAGTGCCTGGTACTCCTCGTCGGTCAGCCCAGAAACACCGAACCTCGAAGCCCAACGGCGAGCGGATACCTGCCCGTGGGCGACCGATTCCATCAGCGCCAGGACACCTGCCAGGGAATCAACCGGCCGCGTGCTATCGCCTTGTTCCCACCGTTCAATGACTTCGAGAGGAAACACAGCATCAGGCATCATGCCCGGCTTTCCGTCGTTCCCTCCCACCACCGGAAAACTGTCCCACAGGGTCACCAACCGATCGGCCTCCCAGGCGTACGCGGGTGCATCAGGCTCCCGACCGCCTCGAGCGAATCCTCGCACAATCCGCTCTATCAACCCAAAGCGTTTGTTGACCCAGTCGGTTGAATCGGGCACCATCACCCTCCCTTCCTCCACGCGCGCCGGCGCCAGGTACAATGCCAGAAAATACCCCAGGACATGCGCCACCCGATCCACCTGGGGTGCCAGCCGCTTGAATGGCCTCTCCCAGAGCCATCCGAAGTTCCGCAACTGAGACAGTGCGATCTTTTCGATGCGCACACCAAACCGGGTCCAACGCCTCACCAGTTGCATCCCACAGATGAGTTGCAGCACCTCGAAGCGGCGATCCGGATGCTCAAACAGATTTTCCCATGATTTCGGAACAAAAAGATAAGGCCCAGCGCCGTTGCGCCAGGGTGCCACGGCGTCGTCACCTTCATCAAAGTACACGCCGCCGATGTGCAGTTGTGCATACACATCGTCCCCCATCAGAAGACTCGCCAACAACGCCCACCGCTGCTCGACGTATTCTCTCCATCCGCTCCTGGGTCCTCGCAGTTGATGCAGCCCGTCCTGCTCATCCGCCGTCAGAATATTATCGGAGTGCGCAACCGGGGTAGCCAAAGGTCGCGCCTCCCGCAGACTGGCCCCCTTCGCCCATTCCTCGAACCGGCTCTCTCCCGTGCTTAACGGTAACAGGTTCTCTGGTAACCCCAATGAAGATGTCTTTGGAATCATTCCTTCCTCCTACTTTAAGTTTTTTTATCTGATTCAATTGTTAAAAACCTACAAAATATCTCATCATAACCCAAGAAAAAAATCAATCTTTCGTTCTCTTTCCGTTAAAAAATTGAGAAACACCTACTATACTCTTACCCAATCACCGTCCCTTCGAACTTTTTTCCACTTAAAATACGATCAGTATTTTTTAGATTTGTACCATTTGCAATAATCACCTTTGCTTTTATTTGTTCTCCGAGCCTGGAAGCTACTGGATCAAATGGAGTATTCATCCCAGGATTCCAGGTATTTCCAACAAGTTCGCGAAAAGCTTTCCAACTCATAGAATCTAAAGGAACGGCATCTGAATGTTTTCGTGGATCTTTGGAATAAACACGATCAATGTTTGAAAGATTCACAACAGTTTTTGCATGAAGACGCTTAGCAAGTCTCATGGCCACATAATCTGTTGACCAGCCTGGTTTCCATCCAGCAGCAATCAAAACAGGAGCAGTCCAGTTTTGCAATGGTCGACTTGGATCTTTTACAACCACTGGATGCGCGATATCGCGAAAAACCGTCCGAAGCAAATGGGCATTCAATCGCGTTGAGTGAATTCCTAACCAATCCAAATCATCAGATGCAACGGTTCCAACTTGTTTTGCAGCTTGTTGATAATACCGACTTGTTCCACCTCCTCCAACCACAATCACGAACCGATGTCCTTCTTTGGTATATCGTTCGATCATGCGTTTAAATCCTTTTAAAAAAGAAACATCAATTCCCTCTTTTGGAACGACAATAGAACCTCCAACCGAAAGAATAAAAAATGAAGATGAAATAGATGACATAAAAAACGCGCCGGTAAGGCGCGTGATCATTGAATTAACTTTCTTCTGCGTGATGAATGAGCATGTTGGTAAAAAGACCAACGACCCATAAAAAGATCGCAGTCATGAATGCGGGAACAAACCCATCAATCGTCACTCCTTTTACAACAGTGCTCATAAGCCAGAGCATGAGCGCATTCACGACGAAAATAAACAAACCAAGAGTCACGATCGTGGCAGGTAATGTCAAAATAAGCAGAAATGGACGAATGATCGCATTAACCAACCCGAGCACCAATGCCGCAATCAATGCAGCATAAAATGTATCTACATGAAATCCTGGAATAAGATACGCTGCTGCTAAAAGTGCGAGGGTATTTATAAGCCATCGAAAAATAAGTTTCATAGAGTTATGTATTTTCTGATTCTTCTTCGTGAAACTTTTGTTTAATTTCGCGAACACGAGTTTCGACCTCTGCAAGTTTTGTCTTGCATGATTGAGCTAATTCTAATCCACGCTCAAATTTTTTGAGTCCTTCATCTAAATCCACTTCTCCTTTTTCAAACCATTCAGTAATGGATTCTAATTCTTCAAATGCTTTTGCAAATGAAATAGTTTTTGCTTTCGTTGCCATAGTTACAAAAGTTTTTGACGCCCCTTGCCATTTATACGCAAAATTTCCGCATCAAATCCTCCACCTGCCAATTGTACTCCAATTTCCTGACCTGTCTCAAGCACGGCTGTATTTTTTATGACCTGTCCATGCGTTGTCACAATAGCATATCCGCGTTCAAGAATATGTTTTGGATCCAGATTACGCAGCATGCGCTCTTGCGCTTCCAAACGCTCTCGAAGTCTTGGTAACCAATTATTCATTCGTTCGGTAACCCACTGGCTAAGGGTTTGCACACGTTCCTGATGCCAATCCAACACAAACAACATAGCACGAGTCAAACGATCCATGGTTCGCTGACCATGAGCAACTCGTTCCAAAAGACGTTCCTCTATGTGCCGTGCCATGGTTGCCATCTCAAAAAGCACTTCTCGACGATTGGGAACCACACGCTCGGCCGCATTGGAAGGAGTAGATGCTCGAACATCAGCAGCAAAATCACACAGTGATTCATCACGCTCGTGCCCGACTCCACACACCATAGGAATTTTTGATTGAAAAACCGCTCGCGCCACACGTTCATCATTAAATGCGTGCAAATCTTCAAGCCCTCCTCCTCCACGAATCAAAACAAGAACATCAGGTTGATCTTCTTCAGACACAGAATGAAAATATTTGATTGCGTGCAAAATATCATCAACGGCTTCCTTGCCCTGAACATGGATGTGCAAAAAATCAATCTCGGTTCCTGACCAACGGTTTTGAAGAATACGCAAAAAATCTCCGTAGGCAGCCGCATCGCGTGAGGTGATCAGTCCAATGCGATTCGGAAATCGAGGAAGCGGACGTTTACGCGACGGATCAAACAATCCTTCGGCTTCTAACTTTTTTTTCATGAGCTCATATGCTCTTCGCAGTGCCCCTTCTCCAACAGGTTGAACCGCGGAAACATTGAATTTAAATGTTCCGTATCGCTCATAAATTTTTGCAGACCCACGAACACGCACTTGCCAACCATCTTCCAGACGTGTTGGCAACTGCCAAATCGTCATAAAACATTTCAAAATCGCTTCAGAATCGCTATCTTTTAAATCAAAACTCACCCATTTTTCTTGAGCGACACGAAAATCTGAAACCTCCCCTTCAATCACAATCTCTTCTGAAGAAATATGCAAACGCAAGGTTTCGTTTACCAAAGCCAAATATTCTGCAACATGTAAAACAGCCATACGTCTATACCGCGTTTTTCTCTACCCATTTTTTGAGTGTCCATGTTGCACGAACATCGTCTTCGTTATAAGTCAAAATACGATCAAGATATGTTTGATCTTGCATTTTCAACCACACTTCAAACCACAATACCGCATTCACTCCTGAAGGTTCTTCTCCATGCCATTTATACCCAGCATAGGCAGCCAAATCTTTGAGTGAATAAAAAGATAAGGGAAAAATAACAGAAGGACGAATCATGGAAAGAAGATCGATGAAATTATGTTCAAATGATTCGCGAAGTAATTCCGAGATCCCATATTTTGCCCCAAGTCGCTGCACAACATCTGCTTCATACCAACCATAATGATACACAGGAACATCTAAAAATCCTTGCATAAAATCACAAAACTCATGCCACATCTTTCCTTCATCCTCAGGTTTTGAAGCAAGAAATGAATGATATTTTGCTCGACCTCGTTTTACTTCTAGGACACCAAACAAAAAGTCTAAATCACGAAGGGGATCGCTTTCAATATCAAAATACAATTCTGTTTTTGCCTCAGGAAATATAGGAGACTCAAGAATAATGTGTTGTTTTTGTGTGAGAGCAACGGCTTGTTTGTGCAACATTTCTAATCGACTATGTGTAATATTTGGACGACGACGTTCAATATCTTTCATGGAAAGAGCAGCAAATGCATCCACATTCGTAATATCTGCACGAGATAATGCATGAACTTCTTCGGTCCAAATACGATTCAAAATAGAAAGATCATTACAGGATTCAGAATCTTTTCGACAGGTAGAAAACCACGGGGACTGTTTACATCCAGATGTTAAAAAGTGGGCTGGTTTTTCTCCAGCAACAATACGCTCGATTTCCTGCAAAGTGAGTTTATATTCTTTTTCAAATTCCTCAATCAAATAGGACATGGTCTTTTTTTCAGGAGTCACTACATACCCTTGAACTGGTTTGTGACCCTGGATACGTTCCAGTAATTCTGCGTAAAAACATCCTTGAAATTTGTAATCATCACGCACTTCGCGGGTTCGTTTCATGTCCGCAGCCACATAATAATACGAACCAAAGGTCGAATGTCCTTCCACACGTGCAAGAAAATCTGGTGTTCCAACCCAATGACCATCAACAAGGGTCGCGCGATAAATCGTTTCGCGTCCTTCGCGCATAAATGTAACGGTTTGACGAAACGCTTCTTCTGGATCTTCAGCCATCACTTCAACAACATCCGGACGATCGCGAATAATTTCGTATTCTTTTTCAAAAATCAATCCATCATCCATTAAACGAAGGAGTAACGCATCTCGCACAGGCTCTGATTGTGTGGCGTCGTAATACACCCAGGATGGACACTTTAAATATTGAAAAAAGGTTTTTTCTGTAATTTTTCGAGGCATAAAAAACATGTATCAGAATCATGATACATCATACCTTTCTTAGAAGTTTATTTCCATTATTCTCTGTTCAAGTCACCTTCACCTGACAACGTATAATCCATGGATCGATACATATTTCTTGCATTCCATAAAATCCATCCAGAAGCACCTGCGTCACGTGCAGCTTGAATCTGTGCTGTTAAACGATCTGATCCGTAGACAGCCCCAATATCAAACGCCTGAATCCATGGACGAAAATGGACACGTGTTTCCTCTTCTTTCATCCCTGTTTCTGTAAACAATTGCTCTGCCCCTTTATCCAAAGAAGATTTTACAATGTCATATGGATACAACGCAGGGTTTGCATATCCACGAAATCCAGCCGGATAGTGAGATGGATACACCATAGGCGAAACAAAATCCGCATGTGGATACGCATCCAAAAGACGCTGACCAATATTGTAATCATTTGTGGACCAAAACGTCATTCCAAATAAATCAAACGAAACAGGGATTTTTGCTTCTTGCATCGTGTTTCCCAGATGCGCAAACAAATCAGCCATCACCTCCACTTTAGAACGAATTCCGTCATATACAGGATACACAATACTTAATACAGATCCGTCAGAAGGAAACCGAACATAATCAAACTGAACTTCATCAAATCCTCGAGCATATGCTTCCTTTGCTAAAGCAATGGCATACTCTGAAACCTGAGGTACAGCTGGATCAAGCCAAAGCGAACCAATACGATCTTGCCAAAGCGAACCATTAAAATATTTCAACGTATATTCTGGATGTTTCCGCGCGTACGTATTGTCACGCATAATGGGAATGCGCGCGATTCGATAGATATTTTTTTCAGCCAGAGATGTAAGAACCTGCTCAATATTTTCTACAGAAGGATGTGATTGGGTATACAAAGTTAACGTCGAATCCAATGGAACAAATGCGAGCTCACCATTATCCATTTTAAGATCAATTACGATGGTGTTTAATCCATGATTTGTTAAAAAATCAATCCGATCAGAAAGAGTACTGGTACCAGGTGTTGCTGCATTCCAATACAATCCGCGAACCTCATCAGGAAGAGGAATATGAATAATCTCATCTTTTATTTTTTTGTCTGAAGCATCTTCAGGAATAGACACCGTTGATATTGAAGGGTCTAATGATTTGGTTTGGGCAGATGTTTCTTGCGCAATAACAGGAATTATTTTTGGCTCATGCGATTCAAACATGAACCAAAAAAACACACCAATCACAGAATAAAAACAAAACACAGGGACCACAATGATCAACCTGTGTTTCAAAAATTCCATAAAAATAGAATTTTACTGTGCCTTTGCCTCAATGGTCACTGACTCCATCTTGTCACCAACTTGTATCTGAGACACAACATCCATTCCTAAAATCACACGACCAAAAATCGTATAATTTTTTGGAAGAGGATAATCTGCTAACATAATGAAAAATTGAGAACCATTTGTATCTGGACCACGGTTGGCCATGGCCACCATGCCTTTTTGATAGGTATAATCATCTCTCAATTCATCTGCAAATGTATATCCAGGACCGCCTGTTCCATTTCCGTTTGGATCCCCACCCTGAATGACAAATCCTTCTTCCCTGCGATGAAAGGAAAGTCCATTATAAAATCCCTGATCAGTCAATGAAACAAAATTAGAAACAGCCAGAGGAGCGGTGTCTGGAAACAACTCAAATACAATATCTCCTTTAGCAGTTTTGATATGAATTTGTTTGTTCTGAATCTGTTCTGCTGACAGTACTCCAGAAAAAGAAGAAACAACTGGGGTTAAGACATTTTTATCCGTATTCATAGAAGTTGAGGTATTGGTTGATGTGCTTGTATTTGAAGGCGGTTTATTTTCTGTTTGTGAAACCTGGAGAGAAGAACATCCCGTCCCTGTTAACACAAGCAAGGTCAAAAAAAGAGAAACGTACTGCATTTTCATAAATCAATCTCTCAAGTCAGATATTTAGATACAAAAATAGGGGGTTCCACCCCAACATCCCCGACCATCTTTTCTTTACTCATCTAAAGAAAAGATGGTGGAAAAGAAAGGATGTCCCGAAGGCACCCGGGCTCGTAACTCGCTGGGATGCCTGCGTCTCTTTGGTCAGGAGACTTGGTATCCTGCGCTCGGATAGAGCTCGCCCGGGCTTCGGGAGATCGAATGGGAGTTGAAAGTTGGAATTATTTATAAAAACAACATGGCTTGCATTAAAAACATAGAAAGAGCAACGACAAGACCTGATAAGACAGCGATCATGGCCATGGAATTCATGGGAACAAAATCACACACAGGACAATGGTGTGGAACATGATCAACATGAACCAAAACATCTTCTTTTTTTTCTAGAGAACTTTTTCGTCGAACAGAAGATCCTATTTTTTTTGCAGACGCGATCGCACGAGTTTTTGTTGGCATATTCCTCCTTTTCTCAAAGAACTTAAAAGCAATACTAGTGTATCAAATCATCTAATTATAGCGCAAATAAATAATTTATTATGGTTGACAAAAAGAAAATCCGTGAGTCGGTTTTTCTTTCCTTCACACCCTGTTTCGTGTTATTCTACAAATACTTTTACACGATTCTCACAAAACAATGATTGTCCTTTTATGACATCCGCAAATCGAAAAAAGAAAAAAATATCTGAGACTTCAAACAAAAAATCTGAACATCGAAGCATAGGAGAAATTTTCGCCACAAGTCTGAAGCATCCAAAACACTGGTCTGAACGCACCGCAGATTTTTTAACAGATTCTTTTGGGACGATTGGATTTCTTTTATTGAATGCTCTCTTTTTTTTCACATGGCTTGCGTGTAACATGGAATGGATTCCTAGTATTCCGACTCTTGATCCGTATCCATTTGGTTTACTTACCATGATCGTCTCTTTGGAAGCAATTTTTCTCTCTATTATTGTTCTCATCAGTCAAAATCGAGCAGCAAAAATTGCAGACTTACGTGAAGAAATAGATTTTCAAGTCAATGTACAAGCAGAACGCGAAATCACAGCCATCTTGCGTATTCTCGATAAGATTCAACACTCCATGAATGTGAAACACCAAGATGATGCGATGATCAAACAAATGGAAGCAGATCTTGATATTGACGCCATTCGCGAACGCATCATGAACAAAAAATAAAAAATCTCCTATGTCTTACGAAGCAAAATCATTTGATCACCTCCTTGGTCTCGAAGGATTTAGCGATACACTCCTCAAAAATCATTTCACGCTTTATCAAGGGTATGTAAAAAATACGAATACACTTTTGGAAGAGAAAAATATCTTAGAAAAAGAAGAAAAAACAAACATACCTTCGTATGCAGAACTCACACGAAGATTTGGTTGGGAGTTCAATGGCATGCGCTTGCATGAACACTATTTTGAAAACATAAAAAAAGATGGAAACATTCTTGATGAATCTCATAGACTGTTTAGACAAATAGAAAAAGCATTTGGATCATTCAAAACATGGGAAACAAATTTTAAATCTGTTGGCGCCATGCGCGGCATTGGCTGGGTGATTCTTTATCAAGATCGTGAAACAGGCTGGTTATTCAATACCTGGATCAATGAACATGATGTTGGTCATCTTGCAGGCTGCATACCTCTTCTTGTTATGGATGTTTTTGAACATGCATTCATGATTGATTACGGGCTCAAACGTGCAGATTATATCGAAACCTTTTTCAAAACCATTGATTGGAACGTGGTTCAAAATCGATTTCAAAAATAAAAAAAATCCGACAAAGTGTTCCCTGCCGGATCTTGATTTAAACAAGCTTGTCCAAGATAAACTCATTTTTTCTGTTTGTAATCCACTGTCCTTTGAGGTCAATGGAACGTAATATATGAATAATTGGAAAGCCATGTGCCTTCCCTCTCCCATATGTCATGGGTAAAGTGTTTTGTGGGAGATACAAACAAAGAGATGTTTGACTCCCTATCTCCCATGGATTTGCAATAAACCAAACACCACGAAAGCCGGCCCTGTATGCATTCGCTGCAATAGCGGCACATTGTTCCGGAGAAACCACTATTCCTTCGGACGGTTCCACCCACATCCAGTCTGGTGGGACTTCATCTTTCATGACCAAGGATGCAAGAATTCGTCGAGATCTGTATAACAGTGCACGAGAAAAAGAATTGTCATGTGTACGACCACTACTAAGATCTATAATGGCGCGGAGCAGGAGGACAACCCAATAAACAGTCTCTTGACGCATTTGTTCTTGCCGAAAGCTGCCCCATCTGATGTTTGGCCAAATCTTATGTACGGAAGCCGGATTTCCTCCAATCCCGAATCCTTCCAAAACATATGGGGCTTGAAGATTGAGAAATATTTCATCAAGAACATCACCTTTCTTGAATGACGGAATCAAGAGATGGACTTGTTCCAAGGTTCTCAAAAGATCTCGTCTTGATTTGGCGGCAGGTGTTTCCCGAACAGCCCGTTCCGTCGCCTGTACCGCTCGTTCTACCAAAAAAATGTTGACTTCATCTTCATCCATCTTTTTTTGATTTTCCATCTTCATTTCTCCTTCATTCTTCCCATGGAAATCCTTCTCGACCAAAATGACCATATACAGCCGTTGCACGATAGCACGGCTTTTTTAAATCCAGACGTTCTACGATGGCATCTGGTCGAAAATCATACTCTTTTTTGACAAAATTGACAAGAGAAGACGCATTCTCCCTTTTCAATCCGCTTGCTTTTACATCAATCATCACTGGTTCTGCACGGCCAAGCGTGTATGCAAGAGAGATCAAAATAGCATCTGCCCATCCTTCTTTAACAAGTTGTTTTGCTACAAACCGTGCCATATAGGATCCGGCACGTTCGACTTTTCCAGGATCTTTTCCGGATAATCCAACATCTCCATGTGGAATCAAACCGCCATAAAAATCCACGGATGACTTTTGCCCACTCATCCCTGTATCTGCTTGAAATCCACCAGTAACAAATGATCCAATTGGATTGATAAAAATTTGTACTTCTTCATCTTTTCCAATAATAGGAGAAACTACGCGTTCCAAAAGACGCGCTTGTACATCACGAGGAAGCACGTCTTTTGCGTGTTGAGCAAGAAGAGTTACAGCAATGACTTTTTTTTGTTCCATCACTATTTGAACTTTTCCATCCGGTCCCAACCAATGAAACGTCGGGTCTGTTTTACGTAAATCGTCCATTCGACGTGCAAGAGCATGTGCATACACAAGAGGCAGGGGAAGAAACTCACGTGTTTCTCTTGTTGCATATCCATGCACAACAACCGTATCAGCAGCTCCGACGACAGAAGACATTTCTTCAGATAGAGGTTCGACATTTACAAAAACTTCTGCGTCATCTGTATAGCCAATATCGCGATACACCATTTTCGCAAGTCCTGCTAAATCAAAGTCGGCGCGAGAATTTACTTCCCCGCCAATCATAATCATTCCGTGTGAACCAAGAACCTTAAGATCAACTCGGCTTTCTGGATCACGACGCAAATATTCATCAACAATAGCATCAACAATCTGGTCGCATATTTTGTCTGATTGTCCGCTCATCACAGACTCGACTGCTTTTGACATGAGAAAAAATAAAAAACGGGAATCGAATGCAAAAGATATCAAAAAAAAGAAGAAGTGGCAACTGGAACATTTTTATCCACACCCTTAAAATTTTGCTACACAAACAGACTTGTGTTCGTATTCTGTTCGGTTTATAATACGAACATAAAACGAACACTCTATGCCTCCACTCACAAAAAAACAAATGGAAGTCTTTACTTTCCTTCGCCAATACATCCAAGAACATGGATATGCCCCAAGTTATCGAGAAACAGCTGAACATCTAGGTCTTTCCTCTCCCGCAACTATTCACCAACACATGCGCACTCTTGTTGAAAAAGGCGTCATAAAAATGGGCGAGGATGGAGAAGCACGTTCTGTAGAAATTTTTAAACCTGAACAATTACCCATTCTTTCTCTCCTTCTTCCGTTTTCTGGTCTTATCACTGCTGGAGAACCCATTGAAGCCGTGGAACAACCAGAAACCATTGCTGTGCCAGCCAATCTTGTTTTAGATGGTTCCAATGCCTATGTTCTCAAAGTCAAAGGACATTCCATGATCGAAGATGGAATTCTAAACGGTGATTATGTCGTGGTCGAAAACAATCTTTCTCCAAAGAATGGTGATGTTGTCGTTGCACTTCTTGATAACACGTACGCCACTCTTAAACGATTTTATCGAGAAAAAACCCGTATTCGTCTTCAACCAGCCAACAGTACTATGCAACCAATTTATGTAAAAGATTGCATGATTCAGGGAGTTGTAAGAGCTGTCATTCGCCAATTTAAACCTGTATAAAATTTTTCCTTAGTCTTAAACTATTCTATTTTCTAACTCCTCACCTCAAATTCTACTCCCTATGTCTACCCTTGCTCTTCGTCATCACTTTTTCACATTTGCATTTCTTCCTGTTCGACGAGAACGCCATTGGGAACAAACAAAACGTTTTTTACGTATTCAACTTAGTCCGCGACAGTACCGACGCTCCCTTCGTCAGATAATGGCACGAATTTTTTCTCGCTAAACTTTTCTTTTTCATCGAATACCCCTTCAAGGACATGAGAAGACGGAGCTGGATTTTCATCTTTTGATTCCAAAGTTACAATCACTGTTTCATAGGTTTCATATTCTTTCTCTTCTTCTCCGTTCCATTCATGCATCCAAATTTCATCCTCATTCATAGTGAGTTCACCAAGAGAGAAAAAATCAAATGGCGCTTTTTGAACAAGCCACGCCTCATACGTATTTTTTTCTCCATCAATAACTGGCAACATTGCACTTAAACGATACGACATGCGATGATCTTTCCATTGACGTTCCATTGTTCCGCTTGAAGATCCGCCACTTACATCAAACAAATGGATTTCTGTACGTACGGAGTCATTTTTATTTTCCGGAGAAATAAAAACACGAGATTTTTCAACCAAAGACTGAGATTCCACTATATTATCTCTCTTTGCAAAACGTAAAACGTAAATTCCGTACGCAAAAAGACCCAAACCAAGAATAACCAAAAAAAATGTCCAAACCCAAGAAAAAGAATGATGACGTCTTATCCGATATGAACGGTTCATAACACGTTTCATACATCATGCCCGCTTGATAGCATCTGCAACAATTCTTGCAACATCGGTTTCCAATGCGGATGGAAGAATTCGTTCTCTTGTGGGATGTTCAACCATTCCAGCAAGCGCATGAGCTGCTGCAAGACGCATCGTATTTGTAAATTTAGGTAGTCGACCTTCTAAAACTCCCAAAAACATCCCTGGAAATACCAGCACGTTATTTACTTGATTTGGAAAATCTGAACGACCTGTTGCAATCACTGCGGCTCCAGCTTCTTTTGCTATGTCCGGCATAATTTCTGGAGAAGGATTTGCCATGGCAAAAATGATTGGATCTTTTGCCATACTTCGAACCATATCAGATGTCACGAGATTAGCTTTACTTACCCCAATAAAAACATCTGCACCTTGGATGGCATCTGTGAGTGTTCCTTGTTTATTCTCCGGATTGATACGCTGAGCAAATTCATCTTTATACGCATTCATTCCATTACGACCCATTGCCAGGATTCCTTGCGAATCTATCATGGTCATGAAACGAGCTCCTGCATCCCAAAGAAGTCGACCGGATGCGAGACCAGCTGCTCCAGATCCAGAAATCACTATTTTTACTTCTTTCAAAGATTTTTCCACAACACGCAATGCATTTAAAAGTCCAGCCAAAATAACAACGGCTGTCCCATGCTGATCATCATGCATCACTGGCACATCTAATTCCCGTATAAGACGTTCTTCAATTTCGAAACAACGCGGAGCTGCAATATCTTCCAATTGAATCGCTCCAAACCCAGGAGCAATTCGTTTTACCGTTTCCACGATTTCATCTGAATTCTGAGTCGCAAGACAAAGAGGAAATGCATCAATGTTCGCAAATCGTTTAAAAAGAATGGCTTTCCCTTCCATCACAGGCAATCCAGCTTCTGGACCAATATTTCCAAGACCAAGTACAGCAGACCCATCCGTCACAATAGCTACCGTTCGCCCCTTCATAGTCAATTCATAAGCGAGTGACTTATCTTTCGCAATTGCTTCGCTTGGAGCAGCAACGCCTGGGGTGTATGCCAAAGACAAATCATCTCTTGTTTCCAAAGGAACAAGAGATTGAATGGCTAATTTTCCCTGAAATTTTCGATGAAGATCTATCGAGGATTCAAAATAATTCATATTAAAGTTCATTTACATCGCGTAAAAATCCTTTTCGAGGACTTAAAGAAGCCGGACGTTCCCCTTCATCATCCAATATAATAATCCGATCTTCATCAGATTCCCAATTTCGATGCGGTCGTTCAGAAGAAGACGAATGAGACCAAGAGGAAGATGGTCGCTTAGAAATTTCTTCACAACAAACAGAATTAGGCAGTTCTCGAAGAAATATCGATGGCTCTCCTACTGTTTCATCAAACCCAGCAGATGTGGCATAGGTTAAAAATAGATATTTGCGTGCTCGCGTCGCTGCCACATAAAACAAACGACGCTCCTCTTCAAGACCCCCTTCTTCTTCAAAAGATCTTGGGTGAGGAAAATGACGATCTGACAATCCCATCACGAATACCGCATCCCATTCTAACCCCTTGGCTTGATGAATAGTGGAAAGAACCATCCGCTTCACTGCTCCAGATTGAGAAGAAGATTGAAGAGCAAACTGTTCAGTCAGAGATACTTCATCCAAAAATGAATGAAGATCTACTGCTGTTTCTGCGAACAAGGCAAATTGTTCCAAATCCTCCACACGCTCCATAAAATCAGGATACTCCATTTCCAGATAATTTCGATATCCACCGGAGACAACCGCGCGTATCATATCCGCAGGTCGATCTCCAGCTGCTGCCAATGGACGGAGAATCGAAAGACACTGTTCCCAACCCTGAGTGGATCGACCGAGAGACGGTAACGATTGTGACAAAAGATGTTCAAATTGTTCATGTGCACGAATTTGTTCCAAAATACGACTCGATCCAGCCAGTCCAATTCCCGGCTGCAATCCAAGAACACGTCTCCATGCCATTTCATCTTTTACATTCGCAACCACGCGCAGATACGCAAGCACATCTTTCATGTGTGCCCGTTCAAAAAACTTCATACCTCCGCGATATTCATACGGAATTCCCTGACGCATAAGTTCAAATTCGACTGCACGGGAAAGGAAAGATGCTCTGAATAAAATAGCTATTTCCGAAAGAGAGACTTGTTTATGCTGAAGATTATTGATGTGTTGGGCAAGTTCTCGTGCCTCTTGTTGAGAATCACTCGCAGGAATAATACATGGTTTTCCCGCTGAAGCCTGTACTGCACGAAGATCTTTTTGAAACTGAGCCGTATTTCGACGAATAACTGCATTCGCCAACGAAAGAATTTCAGGAGTGGAACGATAATTTGTCACTAAACGAAAAACTTTTGCTTGAGGAAGTGTGTCTGGAAATTGAAGAATATTTCGGATATCCGCAGCACGAAAAGAATAAATACTTTGTGCATCATCCCCTACCACAAGAAGATTTTCATGAACGGACGCGAGTGATCGAACAATATCAGCCTGCACGGTGTTTGTATCTTGATATTCGTCTACTAAAATATAATGAAATCGTGAAGAAAGTTGTTCACGAACATCTGGTCTTTGCCAAAGCAATTCGCGCAAAAAAAGAAGAAGATCATCAAAATCAACCGCATCTGCCTGAGCCTTGCGTGCTTGATACAATTCAGCAACACGTTCCAAAAGAGGAAGAGATCCTTCAAGGGAAGGAAATCGATTTTCTACAACCTCGCGCAATGATTTTGATGCATTTCGATGATAACTGATCATGCCTTGAACAATCGCAGGGGAAGGAAATTTTCGTCCGGCTGTGTCAGCTCCAACTTCTTTGATGCACATTTTTACCAAATTTTTACTGTCGTCGTCATCCAAAATGGTAAAACGTGATGTGCGCCCAATAAGGGGTGCATACAAACGCAACAAACGATTTGCAATCGAGTGAAACGTTCCTCCCCATAATCCGACTGATGTCAATCCGCTGTTTTCTGTTTTTTCAAAAAGAAGCCGTTCAACACGCGTAACCATTTCTTTTGCGGCTTTATTTGTAAACGTCAACAACAAAATATTTGCCGGAGACACACCTTGTTCCAATAAATAAGCGACTCGATACGTGATTGTTCTTGTTTTTCCAGAACCAGCTCCTGCCAAAACCAAACAATAGCCGTTTCCGTTAAAAACGACCTCCTGTTGTTCTTGATTGAGTTCTTCCTGATAATTGATACGCATTTGTGTTTGTATTAAAAAATGGAAAATCTCTTATGGTAAATATCTTGCTTTATTTTGATTTTGTTCTTGATTTGTTCGCGCATAATGGACAACACCAGATGCATCTGTTAAAAAATACCACGCGTCATTCGCTTTCGGATATACAACCGCTTCTAAAGCTGCTGCCCCAGGATTACTAATAGGACCAAGAGGAAGCCCTGAATACTGATAGGTATTCCACAAAGAATCAATATCTCGATCCGCAAAGGAAATCGAAGGATCTTTTTTTCCTGTCACATAATTCACCGTGGAATCTGCTTGCAAAGGCATCCCTACCCCTAGTCTTCGCAAAAAAAGATCCGCAACTAAGGCTCGATCAGGTTCTGTGTGCACCTCTCGTTCAACGATAGAGGCAAGTGTCACAACATCATGAAGAGAACGCCCGGAAGATACAATCACTTTTTGCCATTCCTCAGGAAATTTACGATCAAAATTCTCAAGCATTTTTCGAACGAGTTCTTCAGTTGTGGATGTTTGAAGAAATCGATACGTATCTGGAAAAAGATATCCTTCCAAACTCACAAACAAGGGTTTTGAAGAAAGAAACGAAAACTCTTTAGAAAAATCTTTTGGCATTCTTCCTTCAGGATTTGCACGTGTATCAATTGCCGGATCCCCAACAACAGCAAACCACTCATCAGACGTTGTTAATCCTTTCGAAATCAATAGGTTTCCAATTTGTGCAATGGTATAACCTTCCGGGATCGTGATCACGACCTCTGCAGTTTCAGGATGAGTAAGAAGGGAAACTAATTGTTTATAACTCATTCCTTTTGTGAGAAAAAATATTCCTGGCTGAAAACGATTTTCCACTCCTGTCATCCAGACATAGATGTTAAAAAAAAGACGACTGGAAATAAGATGTTCTGTTCTTAATCGATAGGCGATCTGTCTTGCTCCTTCGCCAGTCTCAATAAAAAAAGAAACAGATTCGACTCCGACACGAGAACGTTGCCAAAAAGCTTGCCAAGAGAAAAAAACTCCAAGAAGACATCCAGTGACAAAAAAAGAAAGACAAAAAATAACAAGAATTTTTTTCATAAAAAATCAGGATGGCCTGTTTCCAAATGCTTCACAATTTCTTTCACACGCTGTGCCTGTTCCTTTGGACACACAAGCAATGCATCACCGGTATCCACCACCACAATTCCGCACATTCCGAGCACAGCTACTAATTTATCTGCAGGGGCATATACAAGAGATTCTTCCGTATCTACAAGTATACAGCGGCCTTTTGTCACATTTTGTTTTTCCTCTGAAAGCCGATCGTACAATGTATCCCATGCTCCAATATCACTCCAACGAAAATCTCCGCGCAAAATCAAGACCTGTTCTGGAGACATTTTTTCCGTCACCGCATAATCAATAGATATTTTTGGCAACGTCGCATACAAAAGAGCCACATCTTGTTTTCTTCCCTCAAAAACAGCTTGTTGAATAGCACGAAGGATATATCCAATATCCGGGGCATATTGTTCAAATGCACGAAGAAACTGACGCGGTGTCCACATGTAATAATTGGCATGCCAAAGATACGATCCTTCTTCGACATATTGTTTGGCTGTTTCATAATCTGGTTTTTCCTTATGCCCAGCAAATGCAAAAACCTCAATTTCATCTTCTATGCGAAGCTGTTTACCAATTTTTGTATATCCAAGCACGGTACTTGGAAATGCGGGAGTAATTCCTATATCAACAAGATTCCCTGTTTCTTGAATCAAACGTTCTCCTAATTGTAAACAACGTAAAAATAATTCTTCATCGCCAATATAATGATCTGACGGAATAAATACGATCGGTTCATCTGGTGTCAGACGTTCTAAAATCGCGGCCACATACCCCATGGCCGGTCCTGTATCTCGACGTTCTGGTTCAATCAACAACTGCTCAGAATGAATCTCTGGAAATTCAGAACGAATCAATGGCTCGAAAGAAGGAGAAATGGAAAAAAAAATATGCTCAGCCGGAAACATTCGCAAAAGTCGGCGATAGGTGTCGCGAATAAGCGACTCTTCTCCAACCACATCAAAAAATTGTTTTGGTCTTGCCTGCCGGCTCATGGGCCACAAACGCGTTCCAGAACCGCCCGCAAGAATAATCGCTTTCATATTTATTTTACCCTATCAATACATGCATGCCCCATGCTACCACAAGCCCTACCACGGCTCCAGCAAAAATATCTGTCGGATAATGGACCCCAATTCCAATCCTTGAACACCCGACAAGAAGGGCAACACCCATACAAATAATCCCGGCCAGACGATCGTGAAAAAAGATGGTTCCGGCAATGGCAAATGCAATCGTTGCATGTCCTGATGGAAACGAAGGAGTTTCGATAAGCGGACGAAAGAGAGGTTCAAAATGAAAAGTTTGATACGGCCGAAGACGTCCGATTGAATAGGAAATAAGAAGTGTTGTTCCCCAAGAAATACATCCGGACAAACCTAATTCAAATAGGCGTAAAAAACGTTCCTGTTCTTGTGAACGATTCCACACCCAAAGCATCGCCCCCAATGCGAAGATAAAAATAAGATAACGTGCACCAAAAAGGCTCACATGTTTTATCCATTCATGTGTTCGTGCGATCGCAGAAAAATTTCTCGCAACAACCCCATCAAAAGAAATCATATCTATTCTTTTTCCCATTCACTTTTTATCCATGCAAAGGCTTCTTCTTTTGTCTGAATATGACCAAGATCACGTTCTGCTTCTACTCGACGAATCCATACACCGATATTTGTTCCGGGTGACATATGAAATATTTCTATCAAATCACGACCCTGAAGAAGAGGAGTCATCACTGCTTCATTTAAACGATAGTGGTTCACTGCATCTGCAAAAAAGAGACCGGGTTTATATGGATCTTTTTCAACTCCAGGAATCGCCCTTCCACGATAATCTGCCTCACAAACAGCTAAAAGAACTCGCCAGGAAACAGGATAGATATGACGAAGAAGTTTACGAACCGCATTTACATACGATGATTTTTTCATACGTCCCAGTTCAACTTCACGAAAAAAGACACCGGGTTTTAAATGTTCTTTTGTGACAGCAATGACTCCGCGTGTCACATATTTTTTTGAAAAAGTAAACTGGTCCATAAACGCACATGCAGGATCCTCTCCTGCCTCTTCGTGTCCAATAGATCGAATACGGCCTCCTGTCATTTTGGTTGTTGCTGGTTTTCCTAAATCATGACACAAAGCTCCTAACATAACCTGAACCGCTTCATCATCAGAAAAATTTCGTTCTGGTTGTCGGATCAATTTTGCTGCTGCATCCACAACCATAAGTGTATGCGTCCACACATCTCCTTCCGGATGCCATTCAAACTCTTGTGGGGTATCAATAAGCGCTTGTAATTCCGGTTGGTGTTTCTCAATCATTCCAAGATCTCGCATCATCTTAAGACCAACAGATGGACGTTCGGATTTCAAAAAAAGTTTCTCCCATTCTTCGGTTACACGATTTTTTTTCAATTCAAGAAGGTCACCACGATCTACCATCTCACGCAACAAATTCCATGTCTGTGTTTCAACATCTAATCCCAAACGTGCCACAAACTGAACAGCACGAAGTACGCGCAACGGATCATCTTGAAATCGTTCCACATCTGTCACACACAATCGTCGCGCTTTAATATCTTCAAGACCGCCAAATGGATCAAAAATAACACCAGTTAATGGATCCATTGCAAGCGCATTCATAGTAAAATCTCGACGACGTGCTGCTTCCGTGATATCCAGTGACGGATTACTATCTACGGCAAAATCTGAGTGTCCTTTTCCTGTTTTTGAATCTCGTCGTGGAATAGACACGTCAAGTTCCAATCCATTTCCAAGTGCCACTTTTAAAATACCAAATGCTTCTCCCACAGGTTTTACATTTTGAAACATCTTTTCCAAAAGTTCTTTCAATACGTCTGGAGCCACTCCATACACTTCAACATCCGCATCTTTTGGTTTCTTTCCTATAAGAGCATCACGAACAAATCCGCCAACAATGACAGCTTGTGGAACAACAGGAGCATAATCTGGATTGGGTTCTATTTCCTGAATCGCTCGAGCAACTTCATTCACAGCCTGCATCAAAATTTCTTCCTGACCTTTCAATAATTCTTTTTTTGTATCACGTATTTCTCTTTTTTCTTCAAGAGACGAGTGAGAAAAAAATTTTGTTTCCATAAAATGAATTAAAGCAAAGATTGTCCGGTCATCTCAGGTGGTTGAGGAATTCCAAGAACAGATAAGATGGTTGGAGCCACGTCTGCGAGCATTCCCACAGGTGGTAGGAAAGACAAATCCCCTTCTGGAATTTCTCCCGTCAAACCCGTTACTCCTTCAAATGATTTTGCAATAACCAAAAAAGGAACAGGATTTGTCGAATGTTCTTTGTCCATTTCTCCCGTGCGTAAATTACGTACCTCTTCTGCATTTCCATGATCAGATGTCATAAACACCACTCCATTTTTCTGCAACACCCCCTCAACAAGACGTCCAAGACACCCGTCGACCGTTTCATTTGCTTTCAAAGTGGCTTCCAAATTTCCCGTATGACTCACCATATCTGGATTTGCAAAATTCATGACCATAAAATCATACGTATCAGAATTTATTTCTTTTAACACACGATCCGTTAATGCAATAGCACTCATTTCAGGAGCTTGATCATACGAGGAGACACGAGGCGAAGGAATGATCACTCGATCCTCCCCAGGAAATGGATCTTCTTTTGTCCCGTTCAGAAAAAATGTGACATGCGCATATTTTTCCGTTTCCGCGATATGCAATTGTTTCAATCCTGCCTGTGACAAAACTTGAGCGAGACACTGTTCAACTCGTTCCGAACGGAATGCCACTTCAACCGGAAGATTTTTTTCATATTCTGTCATGGTGACAGCAAAAAGATTTTTGACAAATGTTCGCGGAAACACATCAAATGTCGGTAAGACAAATGCTTTTGTGAGCTGGCGTGCTCGATCTGGACGAAAGTTAAAAAAAATCACCGCATCATTTTCTTGAATACGAGCAACAGGCGCTCCATTTTCGATCATCACGGTTGGGACAAATTGTTCATCAAAAATCTCTTTCGCATACGAAGCTTCAATCGCTGTAAAAGGATCCGTTGCCTGTTCACCTTGTCCTAATACCATGGCATTGTAGGCTTTTTCTGTTCGATCCCAACGATTATCCCGATCCATGGCATAAAAACGTCCGGAAAGCGTTGCAATTTTTCCGACCCCAAGTTCTGCCATTTTTGACTGAAGGGTTCGAATAAAATCCATTCCAACATTATAAATGGTGTCGCGACCATCTAAAATTGCATGTACATAGACGCGATTCACTTTTTGACGTTTCGCACATTCAAGCAATGCGTGACAATGTTCATCCATGGAATGCACACGACCGGCACTTACCATTCCGACAAGATGTATGGCACTATTGTGTGTACGAGCATGTTCGAACGCTTTCAAAAATGCAGGATTTTCATAAAACGTTCCCGTGACAATGTCACGATTGATACGTGGAAATGTCTGGTAATACACACGTCCTGAACCGATGGCAAGGTGTCCCACTTCCGAATTTCCCATTTCTCCCCAGGAGAGACCCACTTCTTCTCCGCTTGCACGAAGGGTCATGGTCGGATACTTCTGAATCAATTGATGAAAAACAGGCATTTTGGCACGAGTGACTCCATTCCCTTCTGAATCCGGAGCCACACCAAAACCATCCAACACCACAAGAAGTGCTGGACGAAATTTTGGAACAGGGATGATTTCATCAGACATAGATTTTTATCCTTTTATTTCCTCTTCAATTTCAATCAACCGATTATATTTTGCCAAACGTTCTCCACGAGAAAGTGAACCTGCTTTGATAAAATCGGCATTCACTGCCACGGCTAAATCTGCAATAGTTGTATCACATGTTTCTCCAGAACGATGAGAAACGGAAATTTTGTACCCATATTGCTGAGCTAAAAGAATCGCATCAATCGTTTCAGAAAGCGTGCCAATCTGATTGAGTTTGATTAAAATAGCATTGCCGACCTTCTCTTCAATCCCTTTGCGTAAGCGTCCTGTATTTGTCACAAAAAGATCATCACCTACAAGCACGATATTTTCTCCTAATTGTTTGGTCAATTCCCTCCATCCTTCCCAATCATCTTGAGCAAGTCCATCTTCCAAAGAAAGAATCGGGTATTTTTTCATCCATCCTCTCCACAGAGCAATCATTTCCTTCGAAGTCAGCTTTTTTTTATCCACATGAAGGGTATATTTTTTTGTTTGTTCGTCGTACAGCTCAGATGTTGCAGGATCAAGCGCAAAAAAAACATCTTTTCCCGATTCATATCCAGCCTGCTTTACCGCTTGAACGATTAATTTGATTGTTTCTTCATTTTTTTTCAATTGAACGGAATATCCACCCTCATCTCCGACTAATGTGGAAAATCCCTTCTTTTTCAATAATCCTCCAAGGGCATGAAATATTTCTGATCCACAACGCAACCGTTCGTGAAACTTCTTCTGTTTAGGAACAATCATGAATTCTTGAAAATCCAGAATCCATCCAGCATGAGCTCCACCATTCATCACATTCATGGTTGGATATGGCATGCGAAATGTTTTGAATGGAAGGTCATAAATCTGACGTATATAAATATACAACGGCATTTTTTTATACCGAGCTCCGGCATGTGCACACGCAAGAGAAACACCAAGAATCGCATTTGCTCCCAAACGACTTTTGTTTTGTGTGCCATCAAGCGCAATCATTCGCTCATCTATTTCTCGTAAACACATCACATCCATGCCGATCAATTTTGGGGCGATGATTTTTTGTACATTTTGCACCGCTTTCAAAACTCCTTTTCCTCCATACCGTTTTGGATCATTATCACGCAACTCAAGAGCCTCATGAACACCTGTTGATGCTCCACTTGGGACAGAAGCACTTCCTGTTGTTCCATCCGCAAGCAAAATAGAAACTCCAAGCGTAGGATTTCCGCGTGAATCCAAAATTTCATGAGCATGAATGGCGTGAATAGATGAAGGCATAGATGAATAGAAAAATAGAAATTACTTCTTCAAAGCCTCGACTCCTGGCAGCTCTCCTCCTGCCAAAAATTCGAGCATGGCACCTCCGCCTGTGGACATAAGGGTAAAATGTTCGGCAAGATGTGCAGCCTCAAGAATTGGAATCGTATCTCCTCCCCCAACAATTGTTTTGGCTTTCCCTGTTCTCGCAGCGATCGCCCGAGCAAGCAAATAAGTGCTTGAACAAAATTTTGGAATCTCACAATATCCGAATGGCCCATTCCACACAATTGTTTTCGCTCGCTGAATTGCTCGAACATAGGTACGCATGGTTCGTCTCCCCACATCAACAACATAATCTTTTGCATCAATTTCCTCTACAGAAACGAGATGAAGTTTTGCTTGAGAACTCATGCGACGAGCAACATACACATCTTGGGGAAGACGAATTTTTTGTCCCCAACGCTCCAAAAGACTACGGGCAATAGACACTCCTTCTTTATCATAAACAGAACGTCCAATTTCTTTTCCTTGCGCAACAAGAAATGTTTGTGCCAGGGCCCCCCCAATAAAAACAGCTTCCACGTGCGGAAGAAACTGTTCGAGCACAGGCAGTTTTGTTGAAATTTTCAACCCTCCCATAATGAGGAGAAACGGATGACGTACGGCTGCATGCAACGAATGCAAAAGATTTACCTCACGAACAAGAAGCGGTCCGGCATAGGACGGAAGTTCTTCGGTAATCGCATCCACCGAAGCATGCGCACGATGACTGACTGCAAAGGCATCATTGATATACAAATCACCTAATGTAGCTAATTGTCGAGCAAAAGCGCGACTATTTTGCTCTTCCCCTGCATGAAAACGCACATTTTCCAAAAGAACAGCTTCTCCGGATTGCATAACTGAAACCATTTTTTCCGCTTTTGCTCCCACAACGTCTCGACAAAGTTTTACAGGCACACCAAGTAATCCGCTTAAACGTTTTGCAATAGGAGCAACAGAATAAGCTGGAGTGCGTTTTCCATTTGGTCGACCCAAGTGAGTTAAAATCACAAGTTTGGCTCCGTGTTGACGCAACCATTCAAGATCCACAGCTGCTCGAGCAATCTTTCCTTGAGGACCATCCACAACTTGACCACGACGAATGGGAACATTTGCATCAATTCGAACCAAAACACGTTTATTCAAAAGCTGTTTTGGGTTGCGTAATGTATTCAAACGCATACACGACAATTCTCACAAAGAATACAAGAAAATACTTCCAGAGTTTAACAGAATCTTCTTAAAAAACAATGTTCAACAAAACAATTTCCGGCGGATTAAACAATCGTGCCCTGGGACCGATCTCTCCTACGCCAGACGTAATAAACAACCATTGATCCTTCAAAGAAAAAAGTCCTTTATCATATGTGTTTCCAAGAACAGTTGGAATATGGGCAAGTGATCCAACCAAGGGTAGACGAATCTGTCCGCCATGCGTATGTCCGGATAAAATAAGATCTGCAACTTTTGTTTCAGAAAAAAGAACAGCGTCCGGGTTGTGTGCCAACAAAATCACCATATCTTCGTCTGTCAGTCCATCCAATGCGGCTTTCGAACTTCCTCCAAACCAAATATCGTCAATTCCTGCCAAAGCAATTTTTTCTCCATCAAAAGAAAGAAATAAATGTTCATTACGCAAAACACGAATCCCCATTTGTTGAAGAGTAGCCACAACCAAATCATCCCGTCCATGATCTTGATAATCATGATTCCCTGTTATGGCAAACACACCCAGAGGAGCACGGAAATTTGAAAATGACTGAAGTTCCTTCACGGCTTCAGGATTTTCAGAAATAAAATCTCCGAGCAAAAAAATCACGTCTGGTTTTCTTTTCTGAATTTCACGAACGATATGTTTTATCCAATTCTCATCCGTATAAAAACCTGCATGAAAATCAGAGACAACAGCTGCACGTAATGTATGTGTTGTTTTTTCTCCAAGATCAACTGTTTGTGTACGAACGGTAAGAAAACGAGATTCAACAAAACTTCCGTAAAAAACAATTATCCATGTTAAAACCAAAAAAATAATTGCGATCTTATGCAAAAATCGCTTGGATCCATTTTGGAGACAAAACATCATTTGAAGAAAATAGATTCCTCCAAAAATGAGAAAGCCAAAAATAACAAAGTCGTATATCCACCACGCCATCACATACGTCCGACATGCTCCACCATGTCCATCAAACGAACGGAATATCCCCACTCATTATCATACCAGGCAAGAACCTTTACCAAATCTCCATCCACGACACGTGTCATCTCCAGATCCACAACTGAAGAATACGCACTCTGCACAAAATCCGACGAAACAAGAGGAACATCGGACACAGCCAAAATTCCTTTCCACCGAGCACTTTTTGCTGCTTTTCGAAATGTTTGATTGATTTCTTCAACCGTTGTTTTTTGTTTGAGCAAAAATGTAAAATCAGAAAGAGAAACATCAATCGTCGGCACACGCACCGCAATTCCATCAAAAAGACCTTTGAGATCCGGAATCACTTCGGTTGTTGCTTTTGCTGCTCCGGTCGAAGTCGGAACCATATTTACGAGTGCGGAACGTGCACGGCGCAAATCAGGATGCAATTTCGGGGGAAGACCATCCACCAAATTTTGTTCCGCAGTGACAGAATGAATGGTGGTCATCATGGCTTTTCGAATTCCAAAAACGTCTTGCATGATCTGAGCAACAGGGGCAATCGAATTTGTGGTGCAAGATGCATTGTTCACGATGGTATCACCTTTTTTACAAGTCTTGTGATTGACTCCCATCAAATAGGTGGGAACTTCTTTTGCCGGAGCCGAGATCACCACTTTTCTTGCACCCGCTTCTAAATGTTGAGATGCATCTGTTCTATTTGTAAACCTCCCTGTTGATTCAATCACTACATCTACATCATACGCCTTCCATGGCAATTTTTTTGGATCTGTCTCTGCAACAACAGGAATTTTCTTTCCATCAATGATGACATGATGATCATCAAATGAAATTTCATGCGGCCAGGTATGAAAAACAGAATCATACTTCAAAAGATGGGCAAGAATTTTTGGTTCAGTAAGATCATTGATAGCAATAAAAGAAACGTCTGGTCTGTCCCAGCCTGCTTTTAACGTATTTCGGCCAATCCGACCGAATCCATTGATAGCTACACGAAGCATAGAAAAAAGAAAAAAATATCTATCTTAGTGTACCATAATTCTGAAGAGACCTCTCAAATTCGAAATGTAAACAAAAAAAATCTGCCTGCAAAAACCAAAGGACCGGTTACAACAGACAGACATTTGAAAAAAAGAGAAAAAAATCACATCAATTCAGACCGCCTCAATTCAATTCGAAGCGACACATTCCTCTCGAGAACCGGTTCCTGTTTAACAGCCTCGAGGAGACTCATTTTGAGTTCAATAGGAACATCAGCAGAATCCTGAAAGGCTTGGGCGAGCAGAATAGCCGCGTCCAATTTCTGCTGATCATCTACCGTAGAATCAAATAACATATCCGCCAAGGCAGTCAAATTCCGTTTCCAACAGGTGATATCTCGTTCCTTAGCGGCCATCTTTGCAAGACCGGCAAAAAGTCCTGGTTTCCAAGGCAAATCCGCCCACTCTACAAACTGATCAAGAACGGCTTTTTGTGCGACATCCAAGATCCGGAACAATCCGATCCCAGCGCGTGCCAACAAATGCGCACGATTCACTTGTTTCTCACCTGCCACCCTCTGGACTAGATCATTCCAATATTGTGCCGCCCGATGAAGGTGATCCAAAGACAATTCTTTTCCTTCACGATACAACGCCATCAAAATCCATTCTCCCTTGGCAAGATCAGGATCTTTCCCTGTCAAAGAGACCAAAGACAAGTAATCGAGCGTCTCGATGAACGCCTCCAACGACAGACCTGCGAGCCACTTGGCCCCGCTGTTATGGAGTACTTGTCTGGCAAGAAGCGGCGGTCCTAATGGAATATCCGGCCTGACGAATAAAGTATCAGATACGAACATAGGAGAATCGAATCGGCTACTTTGTTGTTTTCGAATAATTGCCATCTCTCCTGTATTCAAGGTTCGGCTTGCTATGCGCCGCATAGCGTTGAAGAAAGCATCGGAGAAGAGTGGCGACAACCCACCATGAAGTGTGTACTGATAAGAATCAATAGCCAACAACAGTGCGAGTTCGTCCGGGTGGACGCCGTGACCTCTGACATCGAAGCCAAGAGGATCCCACAGGTCAGCTGATTGTGAAAGTGAATCAGGAATTTCAGCTTGAACTTGCGGCACGAGCCACTCAACACTAACCCTCTTTAAGAGCAGACCCTTCAACCACGCAGCGGATTTCCAAACTTTCTCCGAAGACAGTCCGGTCATATACCGAATGGTCTGAGCGATAGACAGAGTTGCGACTGTCTGCAGACGGAGATAATAAGCGGATGAATCTGACAAGTCATCGCGCAAACCACCATGCGTGACAGCAAATGCGCCAACGATGCGAGAATTTAACTCAGTACTGAATTTGAGCCACTGTCCATCCAGCTCGAATACAGTTTTGTTTGAAGCAAAAAGGAGCGACGACAACGCCGCACTTCGTTGCCAAGAAGTTTCCGGATGTTCCAAGACAAAAAATGCTTCCGGAATCCTGAATGTCGGACTCCTTTTCCAGACAGACGGAGGACAAAACTGATTCAGTATTTCATCCTCATCATCAAACTTGAAGACCTTTTTTTCATGTAATTTCGAGACTAGATCCTTAAATGACATCTTCCCATTAAAAAAATCCTGTAACATTTGTTCCATTTTTGAACTCCTAATTGATGATTTTTCTTCCATGATTTTTAAAGAACAACCTAAGACAATCATAAAAGAATCAAAAAATCAAGAAATAACAAGAAAAAATATTGTCTAATTCCATTGACAAAGGAATAAAAATTAAGTAAAGACATCACATCAGATCCTGATGGATTTGAGAGTGTTCATTCAAAAAAGAAAGGAATGAAAGAGATGAAGGGAAAAATCCTGTTTCTATTTTTGGCAGGAATGTTGTGTATCGTGCAATCTGCGCAGGGACAATTGGACATTTCCTTTGAAAAAGGAAAACATGTGTATTTTCATCCAGAAGGATGGACGCCACCCGGAAGCGGATATGAGGAAATCGAACAAGCTACCGCAAAAGGATACCATCCTTTTTATGCAATTTTTCTGCAAAATCTTCCCGGAGAAGGAAACGCGTCAGATCGGATCAAGCAATATATAGCTGATCTGGAACTCGCGTGGGCAAAACATGGGTTCGATTCCGCGCGATCCTCAGTTATGCTCGTGGTTTGGAATGACGCGTGCGAGAAACCGAAATCACAACGGCCAGATGGAACGATTTGCAAATACGAACTTGATTCCGGAGTCAAATGGCGCGGAGAACCCGCCCATTTCCTTCCCGCACGGGATCATGAAACTTACACAAAACATTTTGTCGAGGCTGTCCGCTACACGCCGCCAAATCCGGCTGTCGGAGTTCTCGAAACGCTCACGTCCCTTGATATATATTTACGCGAGACAACGGATCCAACGATCATTGCCGCGCGCCAAAAAGCAGCAGAACAGGAACGGGAACAGCTGCGCATCGCGCACATTCGTTCGAATTTCGATTACCAAATCGCGTTTCTTGGAGAACTCCTAAACGAAGACAAAACACTTCTTCCCACAGATCTCTCCGGATATCGGAACACATTGGCGCAAGCAAAGGAAATTCGTGCAAGGAATGATCTCAAGGAAATGGACGACATGGCTGATTCCATGACCGCGAGCACAGATCAACTCTCTACTCTCGTGGTTTCAAAAAAAACCGAGGTCAAAAAGAGAAAAGAGATCGTGGATTATTCCAAGGAGACGCTTGACTACCATATCGAGAAGATGACATCTCTTCTTCAAGAAAACACAACTTTTCTCCCTTCTGACATTTCCCGCTATCAAAAAATGCTAGGAAATGCGAAAGATACAAGAAGTCACGGCATTGTCGAGGATATGGATGATGCCTCAAGAAGTCTCACAGATGGAGAGGAAGAACTTTTTTTATTCGTCCACAAGCAGAAAGAAGAAGCTGCAGCTCTCAAACGAATGGAAACGACGGCAAGTATCGTTTTTCTTCTCTTCTCTTTGTTTGCCTTCTTCGGCCTTGGATTCAGACACCGAAATTTCAAGCGCATGCGACAGACGTTTGAAAAAGAGGTTGAAGAACGCGAAAGAAAAATCCGGAATGCTTCCGGTCAATATCTCCGGTTTCATGAGGAACGTGATGAAATCTCCGCCCTCATGAAAAGCGCTTCCGGTCGGGAAAAAGAACTTCTCGATTCGACGACCGCAGAAGTTGACGCGATCTACGTTGCTTTGCGCGCCTTGGAAACACATCTGGCAAAATGTAAGACCAAGGCCATACGATCTTCATTCTGGAATCTCACATATCTACGCGAAGCTCTGGCGGATTTGGAAACAGAATTTGAGTTCGATACGGGCGAGATAAATAAGGATGAACTTTTTGGTCAGGAAACCAAAATCGTCAAGGTAAACCCGGTCGGATTTGAACAGGATTTGACCAAACGTTTTCGAGAAACTCAAGAAGACTGGAATTTGCTAAAACAAGCGCTCGCAGTCAAATCAGAGCTTGCCGAACAAGCGTTTCCCCACCGCAAGCTTGATGAGTTGTTTGCTATATGCGATACACAAAGTATCCCGCACCAATGGCTTTCAAAACACCCTTTGGCAGGAGACCGTGCAAGCGACGAACGCGTCTATGAGAAACTAAACACGCTGCGTCTCAGAGATGCGGTCACTTATGTCGAACATCTCCAAACGCTTCGCACAGAAGAAATGGAAATGGAAGCCGGAATTCATCAGATCGTGGCTGCACTCCAGGAAGTTCAAACGAGTCGCATTGAGATTCCAGAACTTCAGACCGTCATCGAGGATCCAAATGACGATCCAGCCGTTACCTTCCGCCGCGCCACGCAAGAAGAGGAAGAACTCCAAAGCCGTCTTGCAGCAGCGGATACCGTCGCGGAAATTGAGGTCCTTGCCAGAAGAATATCAGAACGGTATCGGACATGTGCAAAACAGATCGATCTTATCCGCCGTGCGATTGACCACGCGGAAAAATCCATCGCGGACGCGCGAACAATATATGAGCGGACAGGAGATATCCGTTCCAAAGCGCAGATTCGCGAAACGGAAACGGTCCGTGTTCATACTGGTTGCAGGGCTGCCGAATCCATTGCGGACGGTGATAAATCCCTGGAATCAGGCACTGTTTCTCTTTCCGAAGCGGAACAACGTCTTCGGGAAAACAAACACTTGTCCGCACGCCGCAGTGCAGACAAAGCTCTTGACCAGTTCAAAGCGGCGGAGGACTCCTTTGCCAAAGCCATTCGACACTGCGATACATTGGATGCCAAGAAAGTCGAATATGAAAGAAAAATGGTATCCATCGAAACGGATCGCGAAACCTGCGAACAACAGATTCGCGGTTATGGGACAGACACAACTCTGAATGTCTACCGCAAACCCGTAATCAATGGACCAGCGGATTACAACATTCTCCTCGATGAGATAGAAAGAATAAAAAACGGATGGAGATCCGAACTCCGACGCGCGCGAGAAGTCTATGAGGAACGCGAGCGGCAACGCCGTGAACACGAGGAAATGGAACGACATCGCCTGTACGAAGAGGAACAGCGTCGACGCAGGATAGAAGAGGAAGCAGAATGGAACCGACAAACCTTCTCATCCTCGTGGAATTCTTCCACATCATCCCCGTCATCATCTAGTTGGTCCCATTCCGGAAATGACAGTGGTTCAGGATATTCCTCCGGCGGTTCGGATCACAGCAGTGACTCCTCTTCTTCTTCAGGGGGATCGTCAACCGATTCCGGATCTTCTGGATACTCCTCAGGCGGAGGAGATTTCTGACAAACGAAAAACACCCGGCTCTTCACCGAGTGTTTTTTATTCTATGCCCCAATTTGAAACCGGCTGAATCGCGTGATTTGGATATTCTCTCCCAGAGAAGAAATTTTTTCCTTGACCAAATCCTGAACGGTTTTTGAATCATCTTTTACAAACAATTGCTCCAAAAGACACATTTCAGAAAAATACTTATTCAGCTTCCCTTCGATGATTTTTTCAATAATATCCGCTGGTTTGGCTTGCCCTTCCATTTCTCCACGATAGATTTCACGTTCTTTTTCAATCAGTTCTCCCGGAACGTCCTCACGCCGTACATACAAAGGATCTGCCGCTGCCACATGCATGGCAATGTCATGACACAACGCTTCGAAAAGTTCATTCCGTGCCACGAAATCAGTTTCACACAACACCTCAACCATAGATCCCATTTTTCCATTTGCATGGACGTAGGTATACACGCGACCTTCTTTAGTTTCGCGTTCGGCTTTTTTTCCGGCTTTCGCAATTCCCTTCTTACGCAAAACTTCAACAGCCTGTTCAAGATTGCCTTGTGTCTCTTCCAGAGCTGCTTTGGCATCCATGAGACCTGCATTTGTCATCTGACGCAATTGCATGACGGTTTTGGCGTCTATGGTCATAAAAAATCTTTTATGGATTTCCTCCTGTTTTAATTGCCGCCTATTTTTCAAAAAAGTTAGACAGCCCCTTCTTCTTTTTGTTTCTGATTCTTTCCTTCCTGAATAGCTTCGGAAACAAGATGAAGCATCATTTGAATAGATTTCACCGCATCATCATTGGCAGGAATGGGATACTGAACATCATCAGGATTTACATTTGTATCACACAGTGCAATCACAGGAATACCTGTAACTATTGCTTCTTCCAATGCTGTTTTTTCTGTTTTGATATCTACGATAAAAAGCGCATCCGGCAATCGATCAATGGTTTGAATTCCTCCCACCTTCTTGTCAAGTTCTTCAATTTCACGAGCGAACATCAACTGTTCCTTCTTTGTATATTTTTTCAATTCTCCCTTTGCTTGCTGATCTTTCAACATTTTATATCGACGAATCAATTTACGAATTTCTGCAAAATTTGTCAGTGTTCCACCAAGCCAGCGCTGATTCACATATGGCATCCCACAGGCTTCCATTTCTGTTTTTAAAATCTCCTGAGCCTGACGCTTCGTTCCCACACACATAATCACTCCGCCGCGTGAGGCAATCCCTTTTAAAATATCAAGAGCTTTTGAAAGCATCTCTTGAGTTTTTTCCAAATTGATGATATGGATTCCACCTCGTTCGGTAAAAATATATGGCTCCATACGTGGATGCCAGCGCGATGACTGGTGCCCAAAATGAATGCCGGCCTTGAGCATGTCCTCAAGTTTTGGAATGGTTGGCATAATAAAATTCCTTTTATCCTCGGCGGGAGTATTCGGAACCCAAGACATCTTGGGAGGAAACGATCCTCTTTTTCCGCCTGTGTGATTTAGAACGTGTTCGAAGTATAAGGAAACAAGTGAAAAATGGCAAGGAATTCGAAAAAACTCAGACAAAAAGTCTGAGTCATAAGATGGTCTTGAGTACCTTCTCAAGAAATGGGCTTATAAAATGTTTTTGTAAAATAACACCATGATACGTATTTGGAATCTGCACAATACTCACATTTGTTCCAAAACGTGTATGTGAAGCAATAGGACACTTTGCCGGAACCAAGACAGTAGCCGAAAAAAATAGAGAAAAAGAAAGAGAAGGATGTTCTTTCTTTCCATTGAAAGTACGGAACAAAAGAAGAACAATCAGTTCAAAAATCATCCATATTGACTGTGGATGAATATGTTTGACTATTTCTTTTTTTTCTTCTTCGCTACCCCTTCCACCAAAAAAAAGACGATCGATGGCCCGAGGAGTCATAATGAGTGTCTGAGTGAACAGACCCACTAAAAAGATGTTCCAAATCGTAAAAAGGGTTTTAAAAATGCCCCCAAGTGTCATCCCAAGACCTGTTGTAGCAATTCCTATGGGATGAACAAATAATTTGGGTCTCTTCATTGCCACACATTCCATTATAGGACCACCCATACTGTAACAAATAGGTATTGCTGTCCCATCAGGGATATTTTCTACCTGCTTCAATATTCCACGAACACAATGTTCAAGAGTTTTACCCTGGTAACAGATTTTTACAATATGAATTTCTCTTTCTGAAACTTCAGCCCATTGAGAAATTTTTTGAATAACATGTTGAAACCAAAAATCAATATATTTCTCTTCTTGATTACCAAATGCCCCCGGAAATAAAACAAAAAAAATTTTAGACAATGATATATCTCCTTTATAAAGAAAGGGGGGTTAAAGAACGACAAAACCTTAATAAAAAAATTGTAAAAAGTCAACCATAAATTATTTCAACAAGTCCCAAAGATTTATTCATCATTCACTGCCCAAAAATACATTATTTCAATTACACGTTTATTCAAATATCCTGATATGTCTCTTTTCCAGATCTTATCATCATTGCGTCTCCAAACGAATAAAACCGATATCCAAGCCGAATCGCTTCTTTATAGGAAGCCAGCGTATGTTCTCGACCAGCAAAAGCAGAGACAAGAACCAAAAGAGTCGATTTTGGCAAATGAAAATTCGTGATGAGTCCATCAAGTATACGAAACGTAAATCCTGGCGCAATAAACAGATTGACATCCTGAATGAATCCTTGTTCTGGAAGATATCTTTTTTTTCCATCCTTTTCAAAAGAAGAAAATGATGCAAGAGCTGCTCCCTCAAGAGCACGTACGGTTGTTGTCCCAACAGCAATCACACGACGTCCGTGCTGTTTTGCTTCATTCACATATTGTGCCGTCTCTGACGAAATTTCTACAAACTCCGCATGCATTTCATGCTGTTCAATGGTCTCTGTCTTTATTGGCCGAAACGTTCCCAACCCGACATGAAGCGTCACAAATGCAAATGCGATTCCTTTCTTCTTAAGATCTGCGATAAGACGTTCGGTAAAATGGAAACCTGCAGTCGGGGCTGCCACAGATCCAACGCTACGTGCATAAGTCGTCTGATATGCCTCAGACGAATCCGGCATATGACCAACATAGGGAGGGATCGGAACTTCTCCATGAAGATCTGCAAAATGAAAAACATCGGAAACAGAACCATTTATTTTTATTTGTGCAGTTCCATCCTGTTTTTTTGTTAAAATTCTCCCTGACAACCCATCAAAATCAATTTGATCCCCTACATGAACTTTTCGTCCCGGCTTGAGCAGAACGTGCCAAAAATTTTCTTCTTGTGGACGAAGGAGAAAAACTTCCACTTTTCGCTGTCCAATCCAACCATGTAATCGTGCTTTGAACACTTTGGTATCATTCAAGACAAGAAGATCTCCGGCACGTAATTCTTTTTCAATCTCAAAAAAATGATGATGATGCATCTCTCCTGTAAGACGATCCAAAACAAGAAGCCGTGAATGATCTCTTGGTTCCACGGATTGTTGTGCAATGTGTTCTGATGGCAAAAAATAATCGAACAACTGAGTGGAAGTAGACATAGAGTGTTCGTAATAGAATGATCTTTTTCTCGTTCAATAAGGGAATAAAAACTTCCTTTTTTTATGTCTTTTTTCTTTTTACAATCCATCTTCTTTCTCCTTCTCTCTTTTTCTCTAGTTGGTAATGGTTGCACACAAACATCTTCTGCAGATAAACAACCATTTGAAAAACAAGAAAAATCTTCTTCCTCTCTTCTTTCCTATACAGATCCTGTGCTTGGCATCTCTTTTGACTATCCGGCATCATGGAAACAGATAATGGTAAAAGAAGAACAAGGATTTTATACTCAAGAAGAAAAAAAAGATAAAAAGGGAAATCTTCTTTATGATGGTGTGATTCATCGTAATCTATTGGTAGATAATGGACATCAATCTCTCTTTTTTCTGTCTGCACATGATAAAGGTACTCCTTTGGGACGCGGTGGGTTTCTCAGTGATCTTTCAGATCATTTCCACAGTCAAGAACAAATTGAGATCTGGTGTGAAGAGCAACTGGATTGCGAAATGGTGACGACATCTTCTGGTCTGCATGTAGCCCATGCTTACACAGCCAAGACAGAAATTTGGGGCGAGCCGCTTGAAAATATTGATGTGTATGCGATCTTTCATCCGAATCATGCATTCGGCGGTATTGTGATTTTCAATTTGAATTTTGTCAAAGAACATCTTGGTCGCGAGGAAGAAGCATTTCAGACACTTATTCATTCGTTCAAATTTCTTTAAAAAAATTCTTTTTCTATTGACAAATCAAAAAAATATGCTAAAAAAGATAAACAGTTCTTTTAAAAACTCAATCAGGAGAAAACAGCATGATTTCTGGAAAAAAACGAATCTTTTTTCAAATCATCTCTTTGTGCGCGATTGGAATCGGGCTTTGGCTGGCTGGCAGTCACGTCAAGAAAGAGATGACCAGATATCCGTTTGAACAAACGCTGGCTGGCCATACGTCTGGTGCATGGAAGGAACTGAAAGACCTCGATCTATTGTTGGAATATGTTTCTCACCATGCAGACGTATTCACACCAGAGGAACATCTTCTGGTCATGACCCGAATATTTGAAGAAGAGACGAAAGATTGTCAATTTCAAATTCGACCGAAATCTTTCTATTGGAATCAGGAAAAGTTTGTGCGACGATTCATGGTTTGGAAAAAAGACGGACACTGGTGGAGATACAGCAATCTCATTCCGGAATTCAACACCCAGGATAACCGCAACAAATTGACTGTCTGTCGAATCATGGATGAAATGCTCGGGAATGGATTTAACTGGATTTTTTCCATTCAAGAAGCACAAACGATTCCAGATGCAAAACAACGGAATGAAATCGTACATGCACTTGTGAAAGAAGGATATCTTGTCTTGTATGCGGCTGAAATTCATACTCAATATTATGGAGTGTCTGAGGAAATCAATTGTTTCAAAAAACAATTTCCTCTTGAAAAACAAGGAATCGACCTTAAAAAGTTTGCCGAGGAAATTTTCCTTGCTGAGCAGGACATCTATTTTAAAGACTTTTATGGGACTCATGGTACTTCTGATCCCATTGTTACAATAAAACCCGTCTCACAACACATTGGTGCGGCTCTGTTCGCAAGAGACTATAAGCTTGGAGATTCAATCGTTCGCGATTATGTTCTCCGATATATCGAGTACAACCCTCGACGGCCAGCAAATGAACAACCAAAAAAGTCCCTTTCACTTGCTGACCAGTATCTGATGCTTCAGGAGGCGAATAGTTACGGGATTCGTGTAGACGATCTTTATCAAACTTTGTATAAAAAAGCTCTCAAGAAATCGGAATGGTCTTTGGCATTACAAATGGCGCATGACTATTTCGGACCAAAGGAAATTCAGAAGACAAGATGGGGTCACATCTCTTCCATTTTTATGAAAGAAGGAATTGTTGGTACTGGTGTTTTTGAGGAAGTGATTTTTGGAGAATATTCGAGTATGCATCTCTTTGGTCCAAACGGTGATTTCCATGAAGATCTCGAGTCGGAACGCCAGAGAATCTTTGGAAACCCAGAAAATCAAAAAACTTTCGACGTGTTTATGAATGGAATCATCTCTGATCCAAAAAAGAACAGTCGAATGTGTTTTGTATGGCTTAATGAAGCAACGGCAAGAAAATTCACTGTTTTTCATTGGTATCGCCCACTTTACAAAAAAGCAATGGAAGAAAGAGATTATTATCTCGCCTCCTATCTCAGTGAACGCTATCTTGAAAAAAAAGAGGAACAAGAAGCCAAGCTCCTTTTTGCAGATCTTGTCATGGAACAACCATAAACATACGACGGCCATTGAGCCGTCTTTTTATTTCCAGACCATTGACATTTTTCCTTTTTTTTGATATCTTTCCAGGTCGTTCTTTCCAAACACGATGAAAAAAAGGAGAAAAAATGGCACAGAAAAGTCAAAAAAACTATTTGGAAGAGTCCCTCAGGCATCAAAAGGCAAGAGATATTATGGGACCAGACTTCTTCGGGATTCCGGAACTGGAAGACCTTCTCGGTCCAATTCCAGATAAAATCAAGAAAGAACTTGATGTTGTTCCATTCCCGACCGAAATGCTTCAAAAAGCGGTCGGAAACTATTACCTGGTCGCGAATCCAGGTTTTCATATCAATGACATATGGAATATGTCCCATCAAAGGTTGGGACGTATCTTCCACATGTTCATGTGGCCTGATGTTACTCGATCAGACAGATCTCCGACATGGTTCCTGTTTTCAAAACGGATTCTCCCGGAATCCGTTGGAAAATATTGGCCCCACGTCAACGAAAAAATAGGGTCGGTAGAGATAAAACGCCTTGTTGAATCCGATCGGATATATGCATACGTACATGACAATCCGTCGACTCAACTCGTCGTGCTCATGGCGTTTCTTATCAAAACGACAAAAGATGAATCTCTCTTCCCCTTGTCTCAGGCCGTCTCGACCAACGATGGGGCAAAAGTGAGATTTGAAAAACATCAGGATGATTCTATCATCCTGAACATAGAACGCTTCGGGTGGAACAGGTGGGTACCCGACAAACCGTATCCAGACCATTTCGAAGCCGACACTGGCGTCATGCCGGTAATATTCTCTCGATACTGAAAATTTTCAACGACCTTCGGGTCGTTTTTTAAAACAAAATACTGCCCCTCAAGACAGTATTTTTTCTTTATCATCAGACAGACATCTTTCCTTCTTTTTGTAACCGGTCAAATAATTCTTCTTTTGACAGAATAAGTTCTTCCTCTTGACCAAAAACTCGAACATGAAATGGATTTCCTTCCGCCTCTTTTGCTCCGACCACTACTGTCCATGGTATTTTCATCATAGCTGCGTCACGAATCTTTTTTCCAACCTTTTCATCTGAATCATCCAGTTCCGCACGAATTCCAATAGAAGTACAGGTTTCAAGAAAAGTCTTTGCAAATGGAATTGTTTCTTGACTCACAGTTATAAATCGAACCTGAACCGGAGCAAGCCAAAGCGGAAATTGTCCAGCCAAATGCTCAATCAAAATAGAAAGAAACCGTTCAATTGATCCCATAATGGCTGCATGGATCATGACAATGCGTTCTTTTTCTCCTTTTTCATTGATGCAAGTGAGATCAAATCGCTCCGGCATGTTCATATCAAGCTGAATGGTTGCCACTTGCCATTCGCGACCAATCGCATCCTTGGCCATGAAATCCAATTTTGGTCCATAAAACGCGGCTTCTCCAAGACCGTCAAATGAATCAGCGTGTTTTTCTTTTGCAATTTCAGACAACATGTTTTCCGCAAATGCCCATCGATCTGCATCTCCAAGATATTTTTCAGGCTGAGAAGGATCATGTCGGGAAATACGTACACGCAAACTGAACCCAAACATGCCATAAAATGTATGGACAATATCCCAAATTTTCAAAAATTCCTCTTTGGCTTGCGAAAGACGACAGAAAACATGGGCATCATCTTGCGTAAAGGCACGCACACGCGAAAGCCCGGCAAGCTCTCCAGACTGTTCATCTCGATAACACATGGTCGAGTTCGCATATCGTTGTGGGAGATCGCGATAACTCCATGGTTTGCGAGCATAAATTTGTGTGTGGTGCGGACAATTCATGGGTTTCATGGCAAAAACATGACCTTCACGTGTTTCAATCTTGAACAGTTCATCTTTGAATTTTTCCCAATGTCCACTACGTTCATACAAATCTTTTTTTGTAATATGTGGAATTTCCACACGAACATACCCGCAAGCTTCACGCATTTTCCAAACAAATTGATCTAACAGATTACGAACCACGGTTCCCCGTGGGGTCCAAAGCGGAAGCCCGGAACCAACTAATTCTGAAAAAGTAAACAAATCAAGTTCGGGTCCTAATTTTTTATGATCTCGCTTTTTTGCTTCTTCCAGCATGAGAAGATGTGCATCCAATGCTTCTTGTGTCTCAAATGTAAGACCATAAATGCGTTGAAGTTGTGGATTCTTTTCATCTCCGCGCCAATAGGCACCTGCCAATTTTGTCAGTTTAAACGCTCCAATTTGAGATGTGTGTTCAATATGTGGGCCACGACACAGATCCACAAAATTTCCTGTGTAATAGACGGAAGCCGTATCGGATTTTTCCCCGAGATCTTGCATTTCCTCCGGACGAATTTTTGTTGTGCCGCGTTCTTTTAAATCACGTAACAACTCAACCTTAAATGGTTGATGTTGTTTTTCAAAAAAAACGGTCGCATCTTCTAAAGACATTTCTTCACGACGGAAAACATCATCTCGCTTTTGAATTTCACGCATTTTTGCTTCGATGGTAGACAAATCATTTTCGGTCAATGGTTGAGAAGTAACGAGATCATAAAAAAATCCATTCTCAACAACTGGACCAACACCGAGTTTTACTTCTGGATAAAGTTCTGTAACAGCCGCTGCAAGCAAATGGGCTGTCGAATGTCGCATCGCATAAAGGAAATCAGGTTGAGACATAGAAAGAAAGAAAAATTAAGATGATTGATTTGCTTGAATAATTTCTTTTAAAAAGAGAACGGCTCCCTCTTCAAAAGACAGACCTTGTTTTTCTGCAAAAGATTCAATAAGACTTCGATATCCGCTTTTTGACTCAAGTTCACTCAAAAGATGTTCGGCCTCCAATGAGATCAGTCGCACTTCTGGGATATATTGCTTTATCCAATCACGTATTTGCGATTCATATTTTTTCCAAACATAAATCGTTTCTATGGAAGAAAATGGGACTTTTGGTCCAATGATTTGTTCCCCATCTGTATGGAGATCAAGGAAAAAACTCCCATTTGGATAATGAAATCCGATCGATTGAAGAAACTTTGCTTGTTGTTTCGCATTGATACCAAATGTAACAGGATATTCATCAAACCAATTCATGACATGATACCCATAACGCGGTCCACCAGGATCAACATAGACCGACTCCAACCCATCTGCTGTTTTAAGCATCGAATACTGTTCTCCTGTCTTTATCGTGTGATTTTGTCTTTGAAGTTCTCCTGCACTCAAAATTGCTTTTTGTTTTGCAAGATCTGATAAAGCAATCGAACCGGTTGCATGTGTGTAATCAGGAGATGTGTATCCATTTTTGAGAAGTTCAGATGCTTCTTCAAGAACACCTTGTTCCACATACGTATCATAAGAATCATAGAATTCTTGTCGTGGAAGAAGCATCCACACCCCTTCTGGAAAATAGGTAGAAAGTCTGAAACGGTATGGATCTTCAGATTCTGGATCGCCTTTTATGATTCGTTGTGGCTGAATCACACGTTCTAAAAACCAATCAATTTGTTTTCGTACACATTCACGCTGTTTATCGGTTAATCCTGAACAAAAAACAGAACAAAATGCCTCAAAAGATTCAAATGGTTGAACCTTGTATATGCGACGAAATAGGTCACCCATATTTTTCGCATTCTGAGACAATTGAAAAAGAAGTTCGACCGTCTCAAGATCTCGTGGATTAACCCCTTTTTCTTTGACGTGTTCAATCCATTCCTGAATACGTTTTGAAAAAACCTGTTCACAAGAAGATTCTTGAACGTGTTCACGAGCAAGTAATTCAGGAAAAGAAAGCACGCAATTTTTTTCAATACCTGACGCTTCTTTATTTCGTTTTTTCCATTCAGAAAAATCCAATATCTTAAAAGACGACTGTTTGTGTACAGATTCTGCAAAAGAAGATGTGTCTCGATGAGAAAAATCCATATATTTCAAACAAAAAACTCCACGAAAAACGTGAAGTTCGGGACCTTATATACACAAGGCGGTTCCACCCGAATTGTTCTGTTTGTTGTTTTCTAAACAGAACCACTCTTTTGCCTTGAAACGTCAAAGCAATCGATTGCTCAAAAGGTGGTATTCCAGACGAATAGACTTCCCATGGTTTCCAGCCACGACCACAGGTCTCTCATAAGTCATTTTCATCGAACATGTCCTTTCTCTCTGCAATACTCTTAGTGTAAAGAGTGTATAAAAAAAAGTAAAGGTTTCGTTCTCTTTACTTCTTCTCTAAGATAGGTGGATCAACAACCACATCAACATGATCTTTTAATGCAGGAATTTTTTTCATCCATGGAGGAAATATTTCGACAACAACATCACTAGCAAGACCAGCACTTGTGAGACGATCTTTTAATTCTTTTGGTGAACGTCCGACCATAGAACTCTTATCAAGCAATGGGTGTGTAGGAGAAAGGATAGAAACACCTGTCAGTTCCACACGAATCTGCGCTTCATTTGTTTCTTTTAGAATATTTGTTACCGTGACATGCATTTGATCAACAGGAACAGAAAGAAACGTAAATCCCTGACTTAATTGTTCATACAACTTTCTTTCTGCTAACTGTTCGATTCCTTCTGTATCGTAAAAGACAGCAGTCACTCGCAATGAAAGCGAAATGGTAAATGTTTCCGCTTCATCACCAGGCATGGTATTACTTACCTTTTTTATCATTTCTGACTGAAACACTTCTCCACCTGCATCTCCTTTCTGCCCACGAAATTCTCCTTTAGCTGCTTCAAGCATTTCTTTTTCCAACGCAGTTGCAGCTTGATCCAATTCTTCCTGAGTCACCACAGATACAAATCGTTGCCCTCCAGACATTGACACTGAACTCACGCCATAAATGACCGGCTGTAAAGACGTCGAAAGACCGGGAATCGTAAATCGATCAGGTTCAATATCTCCGGTTGGCCCTAATTGGTCTGCATGAACGGAAACATCAATTTTTCCATTTGCAGGAACAGTAACACTCTTATCCAAACGAAATAAAATTCCTTTTGAACTCAAGAAACGTGTGGTCGCAACCAATGGTTGTATTTTTGATGTTTCATTGATGATTGTTATTTGTCCTTGTGCCTTATCGAGAACCTCTTTCTTTTCCCCGTTTGACACAGGAAATTCTTTTGCTTGTTCAAACGTTTTTTCTATTTCAGATCCCTTGACTCTTCCCTCAATCACTCCTGTTTGAACAACATCGACCAAAAAAGAAGCTTCAACAGTCTGAGGTTGAGGAATAATATGAATCGTTGCTTTCGCAGTGGATACAAACAACACTATAACCAAAACAACGGTCACAAAAAACACAAACAGACCTGCAATACGCCGATACAAACGCAAAGACGGCGATGGGGTTCGCGACGGTAAAATCGGTGCCACGGAAATTTCAGGCATGACGGACTGTGCACTCTTTTTTATAGCCCGCCTTGGAGTTGCTTTTCGTGACCCGGGTATTTTTCGTTTTTCTTGTTTCGATGATTCCATGAGTCCTCCTTTTTTATTAAGGGAAGTATATCACATGTTCTTTTTTCTCTTCAAATAAAAACAATATTTTGACGACCAACAATAGCCGCTAATTCATCTATCCATCCAGAAGTTGAATTCACACGATAGTCTGTTTCAATGTGCCGATTTTGCCCTCCAGTCTTTACTAAAAAAGAAACACGACATACCCCTGGAGCATTCTGAAACAAAATACGAAGACGTTCCATGGTTTCTGGAGAAGGTTTCCCTTCAAGAGTAATTTCTATTTTTTTCTCTTCGAATTCTTTTTGAGGAATGGAAAACGAATTTGTTGAAACAGGCGCGGGAGGTGTCACAGATGTTTCTTCATATGAAGTTCCAGAATCAGGAATCCATTGTCCATTTTCCAACATAGAAACAACGTTTTCTAATTGTGTCTCATCCACGACAATCATGCTGTTTACAAGCAACTTTGGACTGTCTCCATCCTTTTTGGAAATTTTCGCTGAAACAAGCACGATACGTTCCTCATGCAGCGTTCCTTGAAATTGAGCATAAACACGCGGAAAAAAAATCGCTTCTGAAACCGTTGTTCCATCATCCAATCCAACAAATGCCATTGGTTCCCCTTTTTTTGTCATGATGGGTTTCACAAATGTCACAAGACCCCCACACCGCACAAACTTCCCTTCTTCCACGAAAGGAAGATCTCCATAAGATGTAAGAAACGGAGTCAGTCGCTCAGCTATTTCACGATAAGGATGCGCCGTAACATACAATCCCAAAAATTCTTTTTCCCAAGAAAGTAATTCTCGACGTCCGGCTTGCGGACTCGGACGTAAACGCAATTTTTCTCCTGCGAGCGCTGGAACAAGGTCAAACAATGATGTTTGACTCTGTGCTTTGCGCTGCTGAGTCTGTTTATTGAATTGGAGAATTTGTTCCATGTTTTCAAGCAGTTGTTGTCGTTCTCCAAATCGGTCAAGTGCTCCGGCTTTGATCAGTGCTTCCAAGGATTTTTTCGTAAATGCACGATGATGAACACGTTCGGCAAAATCTGCAAGATCTTTAAATGGTCCATGTATTTCGCGTTCTTCAATTATAGATTTAATCACTTCTTCCCCAAGATTTTTAATCACAAGCAACCCGAAACGAATTGTCTCATCATTGATATACGTAAACGTTGAACGAGACTCATTGATATCCGGAGGAAGAACTTGAATCCCTATACGTTCACACTCCTTCACAGCAGAAGCAATCATTTCAAGATCGTCAGATTCAGCAGTCATGAGTGCGGACATGTATTCCGCAGGAAAATTTGCTTTTAAATAGGCTGTATCATATGCAATCATGCCATAACTTGCCGCGTGTGCTTTATTAAACCCATATGCGGCAAACGGTTCAATAAGTTTCCAAAGACGCTGGGCTTTTTCCGCACCCATACCATGTTTTGCCAATCCTTGAAGGAGTTTTTCTTTTTGTTTTGCCATTTCTTCCGGAATCTTTTTTCCCATAGCCTTTCGAAGCTTATCTGCCTCAAGCCAGGAATATCCGGCAAGATGAATTGCAATCAACATGACGTCATCTTGATACACAATCACTCCATAGGACTGATCAAGAATCGTTTTCAAACGCGGATCAAGATAGCGCACAAGAGATGGATCGTGTTTACGACGAATATACTCCGGAATGGATTCAATTGGGCCAGGTCGATACAAGGCGACCATAGCCATAATGTCTTCAATACGTTCAGGCCGCAGTTCCATAAGATACTTTGTCATTCCATCTCCATTCAGCTGAAATGTTCCCATGGTATAACCTTTTGCGAGAAGTTCGAATGTTTTTTCATCATCAACGGGAATTTTTTCAAGAACAATTATTACTCCTTTTGTCTTTTTTATAATCTTTACTGCATCTCCCAAAATAGAAAGGTTACGAATTCCAAGAAAGTCCATTTTCAAAAGACCGGCTGCTTCCACGGATTTCATTTCATACTGCGTGATGACTTTTCCCTCTCGTGTTTCAATCTGTAATGGAGTGAAATCCGTAAGTGGACTCGGCGCAATCACCACCCCAGCCGCGTGAATGGAAACATGTCGTGCACACCCTTCGATGCGTTTTGCAAGATCAATCAATCGCCGTACTTGAGGATCGGTATCATATCGTTTTTTCAAATCCGGAGCTTCTTGAAGCGCGCGTTCCAATGTCATCGGAAATCCCTGGCTTCCCATGGGAACAAATTTCGCAATTTCATCCACAAAACTGTATGGCAATCCAAGCGCGCGTCCGACATCACGCACACTCCCGCGAGCCATCATGGTTCCAAATGTACAAATCTGAGCGACTTTTTCTTTTCCATATTTTTCTGCCACATAAGCCAACATTTCATCTCGACGATTATCCGCAAAATCACCGTCAACGTCCGGAGCAGAAGGACGTTCCGGATTCAAAAAACGTTCAAACGGTAATTTGTAACGAAGAGGGTCTACCGTCGAAATACCAATCGCATATCCCACAAGTGATCCAGCGGCAGATCCACGTGTCGTTGTAACAATTCCATGACGCCGTGCCCATTCAATATAATCAGATACGATTAAAAAATAGGGAGCGAATCCCTTCATTTCAATAACAGAAAGCTCATAATTCAAACGCTTTTGCATTTCTTCGGTTAACACAGGAACCTTTTCTGCAAGCTCACGTTCAGCACGCTCACGCAAATATTGCAAATGCGTTAAGCCTTCTGGAATTTCAAAATGAGCAAAATTCCATTTTCCTAATTCAAAAGAAACCTGACACCGATCGGCAATCCGGCGCGTATTTTCAATGGCTTCCGGAACATCTTTAAAATGTTCTTCCATGATTTCTCCTGTGACCAATGAAGCGTCGTACTCTGTCGCTTGAAGACGTTCAAGGTGTTCTAATGTTTTTCCTCCCTGCACACATTGAAGGATTTTCCATGCTTCTGCCTCCTCTGGTTTTAGATAAAAAACATTTTTTGTTGCGACTACAGGGACGTCTAATGCGCGTCCGAGTTCAATCAATTGCGCATTGATCGCCTGTTGTTCTGCCATTTCAGGACGATCAACAAGCTCGAGAAAAAAATGATCTTTTCCAAAAATCCGAACATACTCCTGAATCAAGATCTCTGTTTGTGGACGATTTCCATGGGAAAGCATTTGATCAATTTCTCCGAATCGTCCTCCAGACAATGCAATTAACCCATGCGATTTCCCTTCACAGAGTTCTCTCAAAATTTCGTGATCAATACGTGGCTTATAATAAAAACCTTCCAAAAATCCAATGGAAGACAATTGCACAAGTGTCCGATATCCATCCATGTTTTCTGCAAGCAAAACAAGACGGTTTGGTTTTGTATCAATATGTGCACGCTTTTGATGACGTCCTGCAGGTGCGAGGTACGCATCCATGCCAACAATTAATTTGATGCCTTCATCTGCTGCTTTTTGATACGCCTCAATAATGCCGTAGAGCACCCCATTATCTGTAAGAGCAAATGCATCCATCCCTTTTTCTTTGATGGATTTAATAAGGGGTTTTACTTTTGGCAGTGCTTCAAGCAAGGAATAGTGACTGTGAACATGGAGGTGAACAAATCGACTTGGCATACATCAATAGAGAGAAATGTTTGTGGTCACAAGCGTACCATCCAGGACAAAAAACTGATAGAGACACCAGATCCTAAAAACAACAAAACGCCCCACCATCTAGGTCGGGCGCTTTTTTTATTTTCAAAAAATCTCACACCTAACACCTATTATAACCCTTGAAGTAATCCTCCTCCATTCATAAGTCCGCGAAATCCTCCACGCGACTTCATCATATCCAAAAGCAATTCACGAATGGAAACAGCCCCTTCCGGCACTTCCACAACAAACGGAACAGCAAATTCTGACAAACGAATAGAAAGAGTTGGTTTCATCTCAACATCAACTCCACGAATAAAACCGGAAGAGGCGCCAACAAACACATCAAAAGAAGAAATATTCTTTATCGCATCCATAAGTTCAGTATTATTTGAGGAACATCCGGCAGCAGCAACGAAGTTTTGTAAAACCTCCTGCCACACCTCTTTATTAAACGTCAAAGTATATCGTCGAACAGACTCTTCAATATTCGCAACTGTCTCATCTTCTTGTTTTTTGGAAAAAGAAGAAAACAAACGGAGCGGTTGAACAGACTGTATTGTTTCACGCATAACGACCGAATTTGCCTTGCATGTTTTTGCAAATTCAAGCGGCGCAGGCAAAAGTGCTGCAAACATGGATCCATTCATGTCTTTTTCAATCGCAATCCATTTATCTGCTATTTTTCCCAATGGAAGCAGAAATCCGCTTGGTAATGATATTTCTCCATTCATTTTGAGATAGGTCACAGGCGGAATCAACCGATATTCAACAGAAAAATCTAAAGCCTTTTTCTCTTCCATTCCTTTTACAGAAAAAATTCCTTGATGAGATGTCCTTACAACAGGAGATTCTTCTTTTTTTTCCGTAAAACGCGTTTCCGGAAGATTCATTCCTTTTGACATCCAAGATAAATACATTCCTTCAGTTCTAAACGTATTTCCTGTTTTTGAAGGATCTCCTTCTATGGTGGCTTCAATGGAAACAGTGGCGGTCTTTTGTTCAAATGTATGTCGAAGAGCCCAATATAATTCCTGTTCGGTGCGTTTAAATGGAAGATGTAATGTTGCTAAAAACGGAAGAATCCCTCCGCTCTTCCGTATGGCTGCATTTAACCCAACCGCTCCGGCTAACACTAAAACAAAAAAACCAACCGCAAGAGAAATTTTTATCGCATGACGATTTATATGTAGTTTCATATATCGTCCTCCTTCTTTTTTCCTGTTTTTTTCGACATTTTTCGTTCTGCAGCGTATGAAATAGCATACGTTAGAAGTCGTTTAATTCCTTCTCCAAAAACTCCTGCCCCAGATGTCAGATGTTCAAAACGATTTCGCATCCCAGTCAAAGCCTCTTCAATCTTTGCCATCTTTTCTCGCGCATCCGTCATGGTCTCATTGATGTTTCTCAAAATCATGGCCACCTGCCAAATGAGCCAACAAATAAACGCCGTAAACCAAAGGGCGCAGAATGCCAAGACAATAAATAAAATATCATGGGATTCAAACATATAATTGCAAGGGAACATTATCTGAGTGAAAATGTTCTTTTATTGTACACTTACCCACGCACAATCGCAAAAAATTGTTCTTCTAATACACGTCGAATATTTTCCATGATTCCGTCCACTTCTTCTGATGAAAGAGTGTGATCATCAGCTCTGAAAACAAAATGAAGGGCAATAGATTTTTTTCCTTCTGGAATTCCTTTTCCCGTATAGACATCAAACAATTCTATTCCGCGCAAAAGAGGTGTCTGAGCACGAAGAACTTTTTCCATTTCTCCATAAGCAACCTGTTCACCTATCACAAATGCAAGATCGCGTTTCCCTTCTGGAAAAAGCGGGATGAATTCATACACTTTTTTCTGTTTTGGAAGTTGTGTCATTTTTGTGAGGTTTAATTCCATAACAGTCGTCGAAACATCAACTCCAAGTTCTGCTAAAACATCTGATTTTACTTCTGTGAAATACCCAACATCTTCTCCACAAACAGAAATACAAGCACTTATTCCTTTTTGCATCCAAAACATTTTTTCTTGAAACGGAGAAAACATATACGAATATCCAAGAGTCTCCAATAAACCCGCACATATCCGTTTCACTTGGTGAAGAGAGTCACCACTCTTCCCTGCAAATACGAGCCCAAGGACATGATCCTGACGAGGAAGAAACGTGTTTGTCTCTCCATTTTCTTCTCCTTGTTCTTCTTGAAGATAAGTGCGTCCGATTTCAAACAAACAAACAGGATCAAATCCATGTTGATTTTTTTTCACGTTTTCCAAAAGATTCGGCACAAGACTTCGCACTAAATATGGCCGTTCTTTTGATAAAGGATTTTCAAGTTCGATATAAAGAGAAACATTTTCTTTCATGGCAGAAAGAATAGCAGGACTCACAAAACTATAATTGTACGTTTCTGTGGCAAAAAAATGCTGCGAAAGAATTGATCGTACTTGTCGCTGCAAAAGACGTGACAAATCCTGCTTTGGAGGTTCCATCTTTCCCATAGGAAGCAAACAAGGAATCCGATCATATCCATAGACACGCACCACTTCCTCAACTAAATCTTCAAAAATGGAAATATCTTTTGTAGCGCGCCAGGTTGGAATAGTCACCAAAAAATCTTCTCCTTCTTTTTTCAACGCAAATCCGAGACGTTGTAAAATTCCCTCTGTTTCTTTGGAAGAGATTCCTATCCCAATTTTGGAAATCAATTTTTCCATGGAAAAAAGAATGGGACCTTGATGCAAAGAAAAATGACTCACATCCGCAACCGGGGAAACCACATGTGCTCCTGGAATTATTTGGCAAAGTAATTCAACTGTTCGACACAAAGCAACATCTGACAGATGTGGATCTAAACTTTTTTCATATCGAAGCGATGCTTCGGAACGCAACCCAAGTTTTTGAGATGTTGTTCGAATACAAGAAGGATGAAAATTTGCAGATTCAAGAAAAATTGCGGTTGTATTTTCATCAATTTCACTATTTTTTCCTCCCATAATTCCCGCAAGGGTGACAGATTTTTTTCCATCACAAATCATGAGCATAGAAGCATCCAGCGTGCGTTCTTCTCCATCAAGAGTCACAAATGTTTCTTCATCTTGTGCACGTTGAACACGAATTTCAATTGTCTGTTTTGCCCCAGACTGATTCTCAAGTTTTTTTGCATCAAATGCATGAAGCGATTGCCCCATTTCCAACATCACATAGTTTGTAACATCAACCACATTATTGATCGGATGCATCCCAACCGCGAGTAAACGTTTTTGCATCCAATCAGGTGATGGCTCAATACGAATTCCATCAAGAACAACACCCATATAACGTGGACACAATTCTGGATCAGCAACCGTCACAGAAAGTTCATACCCCTCTCCCTTTGAAAGAACAGGAGGTTCTGCATCATGAAATGTGGTATCCAAAAGCGCAGCGATTTCACGCGCCATGCCACGATGACTAAAAAGATCCGGCCGATTGGTGAGCGACTTGTTATCAACATCCAAAATAACATCATTTAATTCAAGGGCTTCGGAAAGTAATGTTCCAGGAACAGCTGTAAGAATCGACACATCCAACACCTCCCGTTCTCCTTCTTTTCCCGTTGCTATTCCAATTTCATTCGCTGAACAAATCATGCCAAACGAATCTACTCCACGCAGCTTCGTTAGTTGAATCTCGACCAGATCTCCTTGTCCATGCCATCGCACTTTTGCACCAACAAGTGCCACAGCCACTTTCATTCCTTCTTGGAGATTAGATCCACCACACACAATGGAAAGTGTCTCCTTCCCCACATTCACATCACAAACACGAAGTCGATCTGCATTCGGATGCGGATACACCTGCAAAATTTGTCCAACAACAATTTTTTCCAATGAAGCTGCTTGCGATTCCATTTTTTCTACCTCAACCGTACTCAACGTAATACGATTTGCTATTTCCTCGTCTGAAACATGAGAAGGTAAATCAACGAAATCTTGAAGCCATTTTTTTGAGATCAACATATCATCAAAATTGGGTAAGAAATTTCATATCTCCGCTTTGCATAAGGCGACTATCATCAACTCCATATTTCAACATGGCAAGTCTTGAGAGGCCAAACCCAAATGCAAATCCTTGATATTGTTCTGGATCAACATTTCCTTCACGTAATACAGACGGATGTACCATTCCTGCCCCTAACACTTCCAGCCAACCAGACTGTTTACATACTCGACATCCGGTTCCGCGACAAAGAAAACAAGTTATTTCTCCACGCACACCTGGTTCAACGAATGGATAAAATTTTGGGAGAAGACGCACGTTTGCTTCTCCGTCATACAAATGTTTTGCCACTTCTTCCAAAACTCCTTTCATGTGACCAATATGAATATCTTTATCCACTACCAATCCTTCCAATTGATAAAATGTATGTTCATGTCTCGCATCTGTTGCCTCGTTACGAAAACAGCGACCCGGAACAATCATCCGAATCGGCGCACGATATTTTCGCATTGCGCGAACTTGAACTGGTGAGGTTTGAGTACGCATCACTTGATCCGGATGCCCTTTGATATAAAACGTATCTTGCATGTCGCGTGCCGGATGTGTTGGAGGAATATTGAGTGCGGTAAAATTGTAATAATCACTTTCGAGCTCTGGACCATCAGCTACCATAAATCCCATGGATGTAAACAAGTCTTCCAATTCTTGCTGAATTTGTGTCACTGGATGAATATGTCCAAATGATTCTTTTGGAAAAATCGGTTCGGAAACATCAAACCAAGCATGAGATGAAATATTCTCGTTCTTCATCGCTGCAAGCGCAGAATCAAACGCTTGTTCCATGGCTTGTTTTGTTTCATTAGCAACCGTTCCAACCATTCGACGTTCTTCTTCTGAAAGATCTTTCAAAAGAGCCATGAGGGTCGCAAGCTTTCCTTTTCTTCCTAAAAATTCCACTCGAAGAGCTTCCAGACCAGCAAGATCAACTGTTGTTTTCAATGTCTTCTCAAATGTGTGTTTCAATGATTCAAATTGTGTTTGCAATTCCATACAATTCAAAATGAGAAAATCCTAAAAATTTTATGCTCCGACCAACTGTTTTACCACATTCAAAATCTGTCCACCGAATCGTGCAAGATCACGGAAAGTCACCAAAAGTACCAATCCCATCAAGACAACAAATCCAAGGTTATGTACCAACGCTTCAATCCGTTCGTCTACAGCTCGACGGCGTATTTTTTCAATGAGGAGAAAGAAGACTCGTCCTCCATCAAGGGCAGGAAACGGAAGCAGATTCACAACAGCCAAATTAATAGAAAGAATGGCGGTAAATTGTAAAAGATAAACAAACCCCATTGCAGCAGCTTGACCAGTCATAACCGCGATTCCAACAGGTCCAGACAAATCAACAGCTACTTCCTGGTGCACAACAAGGCTTGCAAGCAAATTCCAAAATGCTCGAAGAACTTCCCAAACAAATATTCCTGCTGCAGCAACCCCATGTGGAATGGCCAAATACCATGGATAGGAAACAAGCGCTGTCTTTACAAGACCGACTCCAACCCCAACAGCTGTCATTCCAGGCAATGGCCCTGCAGTCACAGGAATGGTCAAATATGTTTCTTCACGTTTAATGACAAAACGTAATTCTTGATCTGCATGTTCTTGTATATATTGTCTTGCTCCATCTGCAGAAGAGAAAACAGAATCATTGATAGAAAGAAGAACATCTCCTCCTTCTAAACCTGCTTTTTCTCCCGGACTCTCTGAAAGCACAGACATGATTCGAATATTTTCATCACTTAATCGAGCTTGAGAAGATAATGAGCTATCAACAACAGTCGGAAGGCCAGCCATAAATCCAAACGAAAGAAGAATAGCTGCCAGAATCATATTCATGGCAACTCCTGCAATTAAAACCAAAAAACGGCGCCATGCTGGTTTGCTTGCAAAACTGTCTGAATCATTTTTTTGCTCTCCAGACTCTCCTTTAATTTTTACAAATCCTCCAAGAGGAATCCAATTTATAGAATATATAGTCTCTCCTTTGCGAACGCCCCAAAGCCGCGGAGGAAACCCAAATCCAAATTCTTCGACCTTCATTCCCATTTTTTTTGCGGTTATAAAATGACCAAATTCATGGGCAAAAACAAGCAAAGAAAGAACGAGAAGAAATAACAAAAGAGTACCAATCATACGTCGGGCATAGTATCAGGAACGCTCAAGAATTTCCACCACTTCCTTTTTTTTCTCTTCCATCACCTCTGGATTCAGTGCTTCTACATTTAAACGCACAAGTGATTCTGTATTCGAGGCTCGAACATTGAACCAAAAATTTGGATACGTCACCGTCACTCCATCTAATTCAGAAATTACTCCATCTGCAAAGTGTTCTTTCAATTGTTGCAAAACTATCTCTTTATCTGATACGCGAAAATTTAATTCTCCAGAATGTGCGTACTTCTTATACGGAGCAACGAGTTCAGATAATGTTTTTCTTTGTTTTGTCATCTCTTGCAAAAGATGAACAGTGACCGTAAGCGGTCCTTCAAACACACCTATTGGAAATCGATAAAAAAAATGTCCGGACGATTCTCCGCCAAATACGGCATCAACTTTACGCATCTGTTCCTTCATAAATGAATGACCAACACGTGTCACAAGTGGACGTCCGCCTGCTTCCAAAATCATATCTTCCGTCACTTTTCCTGGTCGCACATCATAACAAACGGTGGCTCCTGGAAAACGACGCAACATGATTTGTGCAAGCAATCCGCGCAAGATTGCTGGTTCAACCACTTGTCCTTGATCATCAACAAAAAAAATACGATCCCCATCTCCATCTGTTGCAATTCCTATGTCAGCCTGTCTGTCACAAACAGCTGCTTTCAACTGTTTTACATTCTCTTCTTTTAACGGATTTGGTTCGTGGTTTGGAAACATTCCATCAAAATTCCAAAAGAGACGTATTGGGTCGCACGGAATTCGTTTAAATAATTCATCCAAATATTGAGCACCCATTCCATTCGCACTGTCTGCAACGATTTTAAGTGAACGAATCGAATCTTGACCCGCAAAATCTATTTCTGCCTCTGCTGCACGTTCGGGGATTTCCAAAATCGTTTTTATCCTTCCCTGTTGTTCTGCAAAAACAAATGCTTCCTGCTCTACAATATTTGCAATATCTTGAATTCCTGTATCCCCACTCACAGGAATAGCATGAGCCCGAACAAATTTAAATCCATTATATACAGTAGAATTATGAGAAGCGGAGATCATAACTCCTCCATCTGCTTTCAGATATCCAACCGAAAAATAAAACGCTGGTGTTGAAACAAGTCCGATATCCAAAACATGCACACCGCTTTCTCTTATTCCTTTTATGATCGAGGATTGAAGCTCCAAAGAATTCGGACGCATGTCACGCCCCACAGCGAATGTGAGTTCCTTTCCTGGACTTTCTCGTCGCAACAAAACAGCAAAGGCACGACCAATGGATTCTGCTAAAAGAGGAGTAATTTCTGAATCAATTAAACCACGCACATCATAGGCTTTAAAAATATGTCGAGGAATTTGCATAAAATCGTTGACATTTAGAAGAAAAATGATAAGGTAACTATATCGTATTTTCTTTTCAAATTCTACTTATTCTCTTCTTTTTTATGCCTTTTCTCTTCATTATCCTTCTTGCTATTCTCGCGGTGATTGGATGGTTTATCCTCACATACAATTCTCTCGTTCAATCTCATAACCATGTAGAAGAAGCGTGGTCTGATATTGAGGTTCAGCTAAAACGTAGGTATGATCTTATTCCAAATCTGGTGGAAACTGTTCGTGGGTATGCCAAACATGAAGAAGGGGTGTTTACAAAGGTAACAGAAGCTCGAAATGCAGCCATGTCTGCTAAAACCCCAGCTGAGCATGCAGAAACAGAAAATGTTCTCTCTTCAACCTTAAAATCTCTTTTTGCCGTCGCTGAAGCATATCCACAACTTCAAGCTGGGCAAAATTTCCTCGATCTTCAACACAATCTCACTGATGCGGAAGATAAAATTCAAGCTGCTCGCCGCTTTTACAATGGAAATGTCCGCGACTTCAACATAAAACTCCAGGTATTTCCAACAAATTTAATGGCTGGCACATTCGGATTCTCGAAACGAGAATTCTACGATGCACCTGATATCGCTGCCGAGCCTCCAAAAGTAAGCTTCTAACATGTATTCCGAAATTGCCGCGAACAAACGCCATACCGTTATTTTAATTGGACTTTTTTCCGTCCTCATTGTTCTTATTGGATTCGCCTTTGGCGCACAAGTGGATTACCCCATCGAAGGAATGATCATTGCGTTGTTTGTCTCTGTCGTCATGACTCTCATCGGATATTACAAAGGAGACGCGGTTGCGCTTGCGGTTTCAGGTGCCCAACCCATCGAACAACGAGACAATCCTGTACTCTATCGAACCGTTGAAAATCTTGCGATTGCTGGAGGACTCGCCACCCCAAAAATTTATGTCATGTCAGATCCGTCTCCAAACGCCTTTGCCACAGGCCGTGATCCTGCCCACGCCTCTCTTGCGGTCACAACTGGCCTGCTCGAAATCATGGAACCAACAGAATTAGAAGGAGTGATTGCCCATGAACTTTCCCATGTAAAAAATTACGATGTTCGCCTCATGACCATTGTGGTTGTTCTTGTGGGTGTGGTTGTACTTTTTTCTGATTGGTTTTTACGCATGACATTCTTTCGCAGACGAGACTCTGAAGAAGGATCTAATCAATTCACTCTCATTCTTTTTATCGTTGGTCTTGCTCTTGCGGTTCTCTCTCCTTTGTTTGCTGAACTCATCAAACTCGCAGTCAGTCGACGACGCGAATATCTTGCGGATGCTTCTGGAGCTCTTCTCACGCGTTATCCGGATGGTCTTGCAAACGCCTTGGAAAAAATTGCCACATATGATCGACCGCTCGCCCACGCGAATCACGCCACCGCTCATCTCTTTCTTGCTAATCCGTTTGACCCGCATGTGACAAAAAAATTTGAACAATTCTTCAGCACACACCCACCTATTGAGGAACGTATTGCTCGTTTACGTAACATGGGACGTTAATTATCTATGGATCAACATATTGTCGAAAAATTTACCACTCATTTGAAAAACACTCTCACACGTGCGTTGTGTCTTGCGGTTGAACAACAGAAAGCACAAGTCGAACCAGAACATTTGCTCTGGGCACTTGGAACAGAAAAAGGATCTATTGCGGCAGAAGTTCTCCGAAAAACTCAGATCAAACAATCTCATTTGCGTACACTGGCAAATTTTTCGATTCCAAAAATGCGTTCATCAAAAAAAATCACAAAAGAAAAACATCCAAATGATGTTCCGCAACTTTCTGTCAATGCAAAACGTGCCATTGAAAAAGCTGTTCTTGCTGCCAGTGTGCACGAACATACCTATGTGGGAACCGAACATCTTCTTTCAGGTCTCATTCATATTCACGATCCAAAAATCGAACAATTCTTCCATGCGGAAAAAATTGTCATTCCTGAATTACGTCAGCACCTTTCTTTGGTTTTGAAAACCGCATCAAAATTTCCTGAACTTGCCGGTATGATTCATGAAGTCCCAAAAGAAAAAACAGGATCAGAAACCGCATTTTTCAATGAAGAACCCGAGGAGTCTGAACCTGAAGAACCAGAACGAAAAACACCGGCTCTGGATTTTTTTGGACGTGATCTCACCTCTCAAAACATGCAGGCTCGCATTGATCCTCTTATTGGACGAGAAAAAGAAGTTCAACGGGTCATGGAAATTCTGTGTCGACGTACAAAAAATAATCCCCTTCTCTTGGGTGAACCTGGTGTTGGAAAAAGCGCAATTGTGGAAGGATTGGCAAAAAAAATTGCCGAAGGAACCGTTCCTGCGGCTCTTCAAGGGAAACGAATCATTGCTCTTGATCTTGCTATGGCGATTGCGGGAACGATGTATCGTGGAGAATTTGAAGCCCGACTGCGTCAGATTATTGAAGAAGCAAAAACAAATGAAGAAATCATTCTCTTCATTGATGAGATTCACATGATTGTGGGCGCTGGCTCTGCTTCAGGTTCTTTGGATGCGGCAAACATGTTAAAACCGGCTCTGGCACGAGGTGAACTTCGATGCATTGGAGCAACGACCCACGCAGAGTTTAAAAAACACATGGAAACAGACGCCGCACTCGAACGTCGTTTCCAGACCGTTGTGATCGAAGAACCATCTGCAGAAGATACCCTTCATATTCTCCAAGGAATTGCACCATCTTATACATCTTTTCATCAGGTTCAATTTACAGACACAGCCCTTCAAGCAGCTGTTCGACTTTCCGGACGCTATCTTTCAGACAAACGCTTTCCAGACAAGGCTATTGATCTTATTGACGAAGCTGCCGCATCGGTCCGTGTCCGTACTCAGCATCCGTCTCAAAATGACCGTATGCGTGCTGCCCATCGAGAACTGGAACGCATCCGTGAACAAAAACGCGAGGCGGTCCGGACAGAAAATTTTACCCAAGCTCTCTCTCTCAAAAAACAAGAACAACATCTTCAGGAAACATGTAAACAATGGGAACAGGCATCTCCTCCTTCCGAACTTTTAACAGTTGACGAACAACAGATCATTGAAATTGTTTCCCGTCTTACCCATATTCCTCTTTCAGAATTATCCCATCATGAACGCGAACGTTTGCTTTCTCTTGAATCCTTCATTCAAAAACAGGTAATCGGACAAGATATGGCTGTTCGACGTGTTGCTGAATCCATTCGGCGAGCGCACGCAGGCATCAATCAATCAAGCCGCCCGCTTGCCTCTTTTCTCTTTCTCGGTCCATCCGGAGTGGGAAAAACCGAACTCGCGCGTACGGTTGCAGAAACCGTTTTCCAAAATCCTCGCGCGCTCATCCGTCTGGACATGTCAGAATTTGCGGAAGGATATGCGGTTTCAAAACTTCTTGGATCTCCAGCCGGATATGTTGGATATCGTGAACCAGCCAAACTTACAGACCAAATAAAACAACGACCCTATGCCGTTATTCTCTTTGATGAATTTGAAAAAGCACACACAGATGTTCAAAATCTGCTTCTTCAAATTTTAGAAAATGGAGAAATTGCTGATGCAACAGGACGTCCAGTCAGTTTCCGACACGCGATTGTCATTCTCACATCAAATGTCGGATCTGATCAAATGGAAGGAGGACATTTGGGATTCGCCTTTGACGAGAAAGAAGGAATAACTGGAAAACAAGAAGAAATACGGAAAGCTCTTGAAGAACGCTTTCGACCAGAACTCATCAATCGTATTGATCATGTCTGTATTTTTGAACGATTAACCGAGGAACACTTACAAAAAATAACGGAAAAACAATTAGAAGAACTGGCAAAACGTCTGCACGAACAAGGATCTATTTTGTCCTGGTCTTTGTCTGTCACAGAACACATTGCTTCCGAAGCACAAAAAAGCAAACTGCGTGCACGTGAAGTCCGTCGCCTTATCCAAACCGAAATAGAATCCCTTCTTGCCGATCATCTTCTCACCTCCCCGGAAGAAAAAATAGTCTGTCTTGGCTGGAATGGAGAACATTTTGAAATCAAAAAACAAGCAAAAAAAAATCGCTCGTAAAAATCCCCAAAAAAGAAAAAAAATGATACTATTCGGTATATATGTCAGCCATGGCATCCGGATCCGTATCATCACTAAATGAAAAACGGTCATCTGCCCCAGGCGGGGGCCGTTTTTCTGTTGCCGGAAGCATTCCGAGATCAGGCAAAAATATTCCTCCCGCATTCAATAATCAAGAATACGACCGTGCCACTCGATTTCGGCAAAATCAAATGCATGATATCCAAAACAGAAGACCTGAACTATCACAAACAGCTGCCAGAAAATCAACAAATAATGATCTTTCTCCAGAAGAATCTGAAACACAACTAGCTCCGGAGCAAGATCGTTATGCTCGTTTCCAATCTGAAATACTCGCAGCAAGACGAAGACAACAAGCAGCCACAGGAGAAAATTCCATCCAAGGTGCAACAAAAAAAGCTGCAAGAACAGCCATAAAACGAGGGATTAATTACCTTGCCAATCTGATTGCAACTGCCATTACAGCAGGAACCGGTGGTCTGGCTATTATTGCAACTGGTTTTGTCTATCTCTTTTCCCTTGGGTATCTCAATGTGGAGATGTTCTGGTATTATAAAGAAGGAAAAAAAACAGGTTCTGCTCTCAATTATTTAATCGAACCGCTTGATAGTTGGGATCCGCTCCCTATTTCCACAAAAATGATTCCCATCACCATCCTGCATCTTGGAATTCTTGTTCTTGATTTTATCGTTTTTATTCTTGGTGTTGTCATCTTTTTAGCCGTTTTCATGATGGTTATCCTTCCGTATGCAGCTCCATTACTTTTTGTCACGAATTCCGCATTTCGCAGTGCAGTCTCTGGTGTTATTGCCAATTATATCGGACTCTAATCTATGTCAGAACGCATAAAAAAAATAGGTGCCGTTGTTCTCTTTATTGGATCGGTTTTCGGAATCGGTTTTTTACTCTATCGATTCTTTTTTGCCTCGCCACCACCTGCAGCAACCGTTGAGGAACAACCTGCTGTAGACATAACTGGCACAGGGTTACCAACAGCAGGCGAAGGTGTTCGTCCAACAACCACTTCCACCGAACCAACATTACTCCCAAAAGCGAGTGAAGTGGCCAAAGGAGGAGTCACGAAAACAACAACTCTGACAACTTCAGCTGTTCAGGCAACAACACTTTCAGGCAATGGAAAAGATGTCCAATATTACGATCCTGCTGATAGTCGATTTTATACCATTACCCAGGACGGAACCGTCAAACGACTTTCTGATCACCAATTTCCAGACGCACAAGCTGTTTCTTGGAATCGAAATGGCGAAAAAGCAGCCATTGAATTTCCGGATGGTTCAAATGTTGTGTATGACTTTACCTCAGAAAAACAAACAACCCTTCCACGCCATTGGGAAGATTTTTCCTTTGCTCCAACCTCGGAAGAACTTTTTGCCAAAAGTATTGGATTAGATCCGGGAAATCGCGCACTTGTTATTTCAAATGCAGATGGTTCAAATGTTCAAGCTGTGCAAGCTCTTGGAGAAAATGCAGACAAAGTTCAGATCAGTCCTTCTCCAAATCGACAGGTTATTGCTTTCTCGGAAACAGGAGATGTCCAAGCAGGTTTTGGTCGCAGTATGATTCTCCCCATTGGAAAAAATCAGGAAAACTTCAAAGGGCTCATTGTGGAAGGAATTGGATTTAGTCCTCTTTGGAGTCCGCGGGGGGACATGCTTCTCTATTCAGTTTCCGGAGAATCCAATGCCTACCGTCCATCCCTTTGGACCGTTGACGGTTCCAGTAACAGTATTGGGGACGATCGAACAAATCTCGGAATTGCCACGTGGGTAGATAAGTGCACGTTTAGTTCAAACACAACAGTCTACTGCGGTGTTCCACGCAATCTTCCGGAAAATGCCGGACTTCAACGATCTTTGGTCTCAAATACTCCTGATGATCTCTATCAAATAGATCTCTCAACCGGTCGTGCAAGTCTCACAGCTCGTCCGGAAAATGATACGACTATGGAAAATCTTCGCGTTTCCGAAGATGGAGCATCCTTATTTTATACCAATGTATCTTCTGGACGATTAGAAACGATCAAATTGAAATAAAAATCTCGATTATGCGTCACCGTTGGCTTACTCTTTTCAGTATTTTCTTTGTTACAGGCATTGTATTCTTCTTTTTTTGGATTTCCATTCAACCAATTCGCTCTCCAAAAAAGAAAATAACATCCTCTGAACCGATGGAAACCGTTTCCACACCAACGGTAACGTTTGTGAATCCAAAAAAAGGCGCACTCACAGACCCGAAACTAACCATTATTGAATTCGGAGATTTTCAATGTGAGCCTTGTCGAGACGTTGCAGAATCCCTTGACGTCCTTCTTCGAACGATTCCGGACGTTCAAGTGGTTTGGAAAGACGCTCCAAACGAATCTCTTCATCCCTTATCTACTCCTGCAGCCATTGCAGCCCATTGTGCGGGTGAACAGGGAAAATTTTGGGAATATCACGATCAATTATTTGGTCAACAAGTTCTTCTGAATGAAACCCTTTTTCCTCAAATTGCAAAAGACATCGGTCTTGATTCATCCCGATTTCAAAGTTGCTATGATAATCGCGATACGCTTCCTTTAGTCAAAAAAGATTTTGAAGAAGCGAAAGCTCTTTCTCTTTCCGCAACTCCAACCATTTTTTTGAAAGAAGAACGACTGGTCGGTTTCATCACCGTTGAAGAATTGATCGGACGTGTCAGAGAAATTCTTGCCGCTCAAACAAAATAAATATGACTATTATTCGTTTTTTTTCTTCTTTTTTCATTCTTGTTTTTTTGGGAAGTTTTTCTCTCCCTTTTGTTGCCAAAGCCACCAGTTGTATTTGTTATGACAAGCAAGGATCTTGCACGGAAATTTTTACTGCAAACGACGAAACAACATGTGACGCAAATTGTTCTCAACAACTCGTGCGAAACTACGCAAATTCCGAATATATTACGAATGATCCAGAGAAAGAAGAAGAATTTTCAAATCAATGTATACAGGCAAACCTCTCAACAAAAACTGATACCGCGACTTCAACAGAAGATAAAAAAACTGATTTTATCACCCCGATTCTTGGCATTAATATTCCAACCATCTCCTTTTCAAAAATTGCTTTGAAAAATCAATACCTCGAGGTTAATTTTATCGGAGAATACATTTCTGGTTTATATAAATTTCTCATTGGAGTAGCCATGCTTGTGACGGTCATATTGATCATGGTCGCCGGCGTCCAATATGTCACAAGTTCCGGCGGTGGAAATGTGGGTGAAGCAAAAAAACGACTGACCAATGCAGTCACGGGATTTGTTCTCCTCATGTTTGTCACTATTATTCTCTATACCATCAATCCAGCTCTAGTATTTTTCCAACCATTAAAAATTAAATACGTTCAGGAAGTTGAACTTGATAAAGATGCGGATGGAGAAGAAGGAAGCGGGGTCAGCTCAAATTCTCTCAAAGATCTCAAAAAACAATGTTTGGATGTTGTAAAACAAGCACAATCTCAAGGCACGTGCAACATGACTCAGGGTCAAAAATTTGGTTCTCCGACAGGCAAAGGACCAAATTGCGGGAGACATCACTGGGAAGACAGTGGAGCAAACTGGCAATTTCAAAATATAAAAAATCTTGATTATGCGGCTGTTTGGGGAGAAGAAATCAAGGCTCCATTTGATGGAATTGTAAGCTACCAAAAACAAAAAGACACAAATAATCGCTGTGGAAACCGCATTTACCTCAAAGGAAGTGGGGCAGAAATTACCATCTGTCATGCAAAAGATTTTACAAATACATCCGGGACATACATAACATCAGGAACATCTGTAAAAAAAGGAGATACTATCGGACATCTTGGAGGGAACTGTTGTGCAGGTCAAAGTCCACCCGGTGACTGGTCTACCGCAAAAGGAGGTTGGTGCAACAAGACAGGAACCATGTGCACGGATCCGGAAAAAAACGAAAGTTGTAGCTGTCAACCAATTGAACAAGCAGGTAATACATCAGGACCTCATGTGCATGTAAGTTGGAATCCGGTTGGAGGAAATTTGCTCGCGTGTCTAGAAGAATAATATGTTTGTTTGCCAAGGTTGCGATGCACAATTTTCCAAATGGGCCGGACGCTGTTCGGAATGTGAAAAATGGGGAACACTTCTTGAAACAACTTCCTCGCCAGGATCTATAAAAAAAACAACATCTGTTTCCGCAAAAACAGGCGTTTTTTTATCAACCCTTAAAGACCACACAACCATTCGCACATCCACAGGAAATCAAGAAGTTGACCGTGTTCTTGGAGGTGGAATCGTCCCCGGAAGTATTCTTCTTCTTTCAGGTGAACCGGGTATTGGAAAATCAACTCTTGTCACTTCCCTTGCAGGAAATATTCCATCCTCTTCTACAAATCAAACCGTTCTGTACATTTCCGGAGAAGAATCCGCTCAACAACTTTCTGATCGTTTTCGTCGGCTGAACCGATCGTTCGATCATATTGTTTATTTGGAATCAGAACCAGTTGAAATATTGTGTACAACTATTGAAAAGATGAAACCCACACTTGCTATTATTGATTCTATTCAAACGATTCCCTCTTCTGAGATGGAAGGAGTTGCCGGAAGTCCGAATGTTGTACGTTACGCAACCAACCTGCTCCTCCAATGCGCCAAACGAACAAATATTCCCATCCTTGTTATTGGTCAGGTGACGAAAGACGGTGCAGTTGCCGGTCCAAAAACACTCGAACATTTGGTCGATATCGTTCTCACTCTGGAAGGAGATCCTCTTCATGCATTTCGACTCCTTCGTGCCACAAAAAATCGTTTTGGTTCAACGGAAGAAGTTGGTGTATTTGAAATGGTACGAGAGGGTCTTGTCTGTGTGCCAAATCCATCCGAACGACTTTTATCTGAACGAACATCTGTTCCCGGATCTGTCATTGCAACCGTACGTGAAGGCTCAAGAATTTTTTTGGTAGAAATTCAGGCGCTTGTGGAAAAAAGTTTGTATGGAAATCCTGTCAGACGTGCATCCGGATTCGATGTAAACCGTCTTCAAATGCTTTCAGCCATTCTTTCCAAACGGGCTGGACTTCAGCTTGGAGATCAAGATATTTATGTGAACGTCATCGGAGGAATAGAAATTTCTGAACCGGGCGCTGATCTTGCTGTTTGTGCTGCCATTGTTTCCGCTTCAGCCGGAATTGCAGATCAAATTTCAACAGTGTACATAGGAGAAGTCGGACTCGGAGGAGAAATTCGTTCTGTTCCGGATTGTGAACGCCGACTTGCAGAAGCTGTACGATTTGGAATAACAAACGCTGTCATCCCTAAAAAAGGAAAACAATCTCCCTTTGGAAAACAACTCCTTCTAAAATCAGTCCAAACCATCAGTGAACTGACCTAAAAGTAAAAAGCTCAAGAATGGATATCTTGAGCCTGTTTTATTCCTTCAAATCATCGGACGGTGGAGGATCGGACTGTTTGTAAAACGTTCGAAGACGATCAATCTCCTCGTCCATCCGTCTTTGAAAATCGACCATGGATCGAAGAAATCTGGGAAACTCAGACATTCCCATTTTCTGCAAAATCTCCCGGTTCTCTTCAATAACCTCCAGCATATCGCGCGCTGTTTCTTCGTCCACGGTTAAATGCGGAAATTCGGGCATTGTTGCCTGTCTCCACGCATCGGTAACCTCATCTGCACATTCCAAAAAAATTCGACCCAAGAGAAATCCATTCAACTCCTCTTCCGAAGTCCCGTGCGCTTCCGGAGGTTCCGAGAGAATGGAAAGATTCTCGCGAATCTCTCGGACAAAGTCCATCCTCTTCCGAGAATTGGATGTTCCGAAGTGGAGGTGCCATAATCTCGACACGATTCCGAGATGAAGCTCTTTCCTCTCTTCGACTGGCTCGGTCCGATCAAATATCTCAGGAAGGATACTTGCAATATTCAAACCTTCCAGAGATTTTTGAACGCCACACATACTCAACTCATTCAAACCGGCCTGGATCGTACAACTTCCATCCTCCATCTTAGAACATATTCTGAAAATAATGGACCTATCGGCAAGATGGATATATTCCTCAAGTTCTCCATCTCTGATATCTAACATTTCTCTTTCTTCTGGAAAAAGAGCAATCCAAACGCGCAACTTTCTCACAGATCGCCTGACCCATGCATATTCACTCTCTCCATCATAAGAACGAAATTTCCAAAGACGAAGATAATAAACCGTCTGCCGCATTCCTCCTCTTGTTGCAAGAAGACGAAGGTCGTGAGAAACGGACGAAATCTTGTCGGAATCGAGTTTCCGACAAAGATCAATTCCGTGGAATGCACTTTTCTCTGCAAGAAAAACATCCTGACCAGTCTTGGCTTCTATTGCCTCCCTGAAACACCACTCAGACAAAGGTTTGAGAAGAAAATCCATAAATCTCTCAAACCAGGCAACTGTCTCATCCAAATTCTCTATGTCTTTCATTCATTCTCCTTTCATTTCATTTCTGGAAAGACGATCGAAACGTAGTATAAAAATCAAAAAATGTCAATTATTACCATCACTTTTATTGACTTTTCTTTTAAAGATGCTATATTTATGCGGGTTTAAAAAGGAGGAAACATGTCAGAACCCGAAAAAAAAGAATTGCTATACGTCGAAACTCTTCGAAAAAATGGGGTTTTCCTAGAAATCGACAACCGATTCCGGAATCTCGAAACTGGAATGATCGCGGTCCCTTGTGCGGACTGTGATCAACGCGTGGATTTGATTCGGCATGCCGAATCACTTTTTGAAGAACAGAATCTTCCCACGCGCATTCATCCGCTTGGACTAAACGGAGGAGCCATCCTTATACCAGAGTGGTCTCCTCTTAACATCAACGGCGAGGATGGTCGAGTTCTTATGCGTCATATTCGTGACGCTGCAGTTCTCAAACACATTGGATTACTTGTTCTCTATGGACATTATCCATGTGGAGCTGCGGGGCTTGCGAAGCTCTCGCTTGAGGAAACAGTCAATCTTCTTATGTCAGCAGAAGGTCTCGTTAAAGAGACAATGTCTGGCATGCGGGTCGACGCATTCTTCCACGTCGACTACCGTAACAAAAAACGCACGTATTTTGTCTCCCATCGCGCATGGAAACAATATCGATCATAATCACCTCCACTCCAGCGGGTGATTTTTTTATTTTATGTCTTCTATTTTTGTATTCCAGGCGTAGGTCTCATACGCCCAGACAGCTAATTTTTTTACATCTTGTACCCGACCCTCTTTTGAATCAGATCCAAGAACAATAATAAACAAATCTCCACTTCCCTCCTTTTGAATTTGAACTCCAAGACAATATCCAGCTTCAGGAAGATATCCTGTTTTTCCTCCAACCATGTGATAAGGTGCTTCATTTAAAAACGTTTTCATGAGCTCATCAGTATTTTCTAGTGGATAGATTCGTTTTGACACTCCTTGAATACTTGCAGAAACATGTTCTGTGGCAGAATGAATGGTTCCATTTGCCAAAGCTGCTCGAAGCATTTTGACAAGATCACCAGTCACAGATCGATTTTCCGGAGATAACCCTGTCGGATCTGTAAACGTCGTTCTGGTCATTCCAAGTTCACTTGCAACCTCATTCATCCGAACAATAAAATCACTTTCAGATAATCCAGAAAGTCGAGCAAGAGACATCGTGGCAGAATTGTCTGAGCTTACAAGACTCGCTAAAATTAAATCTTGTACACTCACCTCATCTCCTACAGAAACGTGCTGCTGTCCGCCAACGCGCACATCCTCCGGTTGAATACTCGCTCGTGCTTGCAAATCAGGTTTGGATTGCAAAAAGACGAGAGCAGTCATAAGTTTTGTCATGCTTCCGATAGATCGCGGTTCATCTGCTTGCTTTTCAAATAACACAGTTCCACTTCCCGCATCCACAACCAATGCACTCACAGCGGCAATATTTACTCCCACACTCAACGGATGAATCTTCTGAGGAGCAACTTCCTTACTTTCGGATTCAGGTAAAGAGGAAGATAAAAAAGACAAAATCGTTCCAATTTGCATGGAACGCCGAGGACCGGCTTCCGGTAGACGAGCCACTTCTTGAATTTGTCCCGCATCGGCCGGAAATAACTGAAACAAACTTGTTGCAAGAAGAACTTGAGCGAAAAGACGAAGAATCATATGAACTTACCCATTTGATTCAACCTGCACAGATGCAAGTTCAGCCAGCATTTTATCAATACGTTCATTGGCGTGTAGTCCATTATATCCGGGTAATTCATTCATATGGTGCAATCCAAGATGACGGAGCAAATCAACAGAAACCGTATAGACAGGTTGCAATCGCTCCACATCTTCTCGTTCTTCAATCAATCCACGCAAAAGAAGATTGCGCAAAATTAGTGTGCAATTCACTCCACGAATCTGTTCAATTTCTGGTTTTGACATGGGCCCTCGATAGGCAATCACGGTCAACGTTTCCAAAGATGGTCGCGTAAGTTCTCCGGATACCTCTTCTTTTGCAAGATGTTTTACAACTTCTGAAAAATCAGGATTTGTCACAAGCTGTAATTTTTCCTCATGTTCTAATACATGAATCCCGGAATCAGAAACATTGAGATATTGTTTTAATTCTTCAATGGCCTCACGAATAATTTCTTGACTCACCCCGAGAATGCGCACAACGGTTTTTATTTCTATCGGCTTCCCTGCCGCGAAAAGAATGGCTTCTATTTTTGCAGTCAACATATAAAACGATTCTATTCTACACGTTTCAAAGTAATATCTTCAAATGCAGAATCTTGAACTGCATACACAATACGTTGTTTTACGAGCTCCAAGAGAGCCAAAAAACTCACGACAACTTCTGTCCGATTCGATGCATCATCAACCACATCCTTAAAACTCAAACGTGCCCGATCCAAAATAACCTGACGTATATCTCGAATTTTTTCCTGAATGGAAATAACTCGATGAATAGATGCTTCTTTCAAGGAAAAAAATGGTTCAAGACGTTTTAATACTAATCGAAATACTTCTTCCAACATATGTGTATTCAAAGACGCTGGCGGATGAAATACGGGCTCCAAAACAACAGCGGAAGCCGATGCGGGTCGCACAAACATGACAGCTGTTCCATATCGTTCCTCTAATTCTTTTGCTGCTTCTACAAACTCACGATACAAACGCAATTGAAGAACAAGCTTTCCGGGATCTGTTTCATCCTGAACATCTGGCAAAGGAAGAATTGCATTTGATTTAATCCAAAGCAATTTGGCTGCAATCAACAAAAAATCAGCCAATTCTTCTGCAGAAACTTCTGAAACTTCCAAGTAATGAAGATAATCATTTGCAACTTTTGCAAGAGATATATCCGTAATTGGAAGTTCTTCTCGTTCAATCAATGCCAAAAGCAAATGAAGCGGACCGGAAAATTGTTCTAATTCAACCTCGTAGGACACAGAAAATTAGACATTTAATTTAGTGATATGGACTTCACGCAAAGATTTTTCTGGAAGTTCGCTCGGGGCATCCATAACCGATGTATGAGCCGAACCTGTCATTGGAAAAGATTGAACCTCACGCAAAAATACTTCCCCTGTCAGGTTCATAAGATTACGCTCTACTCCAAGAGCAATACCTCCGTGTGGAGGAGCTCCGTATCCAAACGCTTCAAGCATATGACCAACAGAATCCTGAATTTCTTGTTCTGAATATCCCATAATACGATAGGTTGCTTTGAGAATCTCTGAATCATGTGCACGAATACTTCCACCGCCAGATTCATATCCATTACACACAAGGTCATACTGAGTCGTAAGAATCTGTTCAATATTCTTTCCCGTTAAATGATCAGCAAGAAATTCAGGTTTAGGCATGGAAAAAGGATTGTGTGTAAATGTCCAACCTCCTTCTTCTGTTTTTTCAAAAAATGGAAAATCAACAACCCACGCATAAGCAAGAATATTATTCTTCTTATCCTCTTCAGTTCGCATATCAAACTTGTCTGCACCATACTTTGCTATAGATTCTGCATACGTAATGCGTGGAAATGGTTTTTGTTTGATAGTGAAACCAAGCGATTCAACGGTTTCAATCACCATTGCTTCGACCATTGCCATGACATCATCTCGTTCCACAAAACTCATTTCAATATCAACCTGCGTGTGTTCAAATCCACGATCTGCACGCGGATCTTCATCACGAAATGCACGAGCTAACTGAAAATATCGTTCAAAACCAGCCACCATGAGAAGTTGTTTATACTGCTGTGGAGACTGTGGAAGCGCAAAAAACTTTCCGGGTTGAAGACGGGCTGGAACAACGAAGTCACGCGAACCTTCCGGAGTTGCTTTTGTAAGATACGGAGTTTCGATCTCAACAAATTTTTGTTTCAAAAGAAAGTTTCGACATGCTTGAACAAATTGATTTCGAAGTCGTAAATTTTTTTGTAATCGTTCTGAACGCAAATCAAGATATCGATATTTCAAACGTAATTCCTCATTTATTCCACTTGTATCTTTATCAATTTCAAATGGCGGCGTTTTACAACGATTCAAAATAACAAGTTTTTTTACTCCAACCTCGATCGTTCCTGTTGCTAAATCTGGATTCACTTGTTTTTCTCCTCGTTTTTGAACAACGCCTTCCAATTCTAATACATATTCAGATCCAACTTCATCTAAAACTATCACAGCTTCAGCATCTAAATCTGGCTTATAACAAACAACTTGTACAAGACCTGTGCTGTCGCGTAAATCAATAAAAACAAGTTTATCTCCCATACGACGAATGTGATGAACCCAGCCATTTAATTTCACGGTTTCTCCAACTTTTTGAACAGTATCGATATTCCAAGTACGTTGCATAAAAATAATATTATTGTAGGACCTTCTTTAATGTAAGCTCAAAATGGGCAAAATGAGAAAGTTCTATTGAACAACAATGATTCCAATATATTCCACCCGCTGATAATCAGGATCACCTTCTTTTCCAACATTTCGTGCAAGGGGAATAATTTTTTGGGTCGTCAGATCGTAAAGAAGAATATCACCTTCCTGATTGACGACCAATGTATCTTGCACCCAATCACGAATAAATCCATCTCCTTCAGCTACAGATTTCTTCAGAGGATCTCCTCCATTCAAAGGCAAAACAACAAATTCTTTTTCTTTCTCTGAACTAAGACCTATCTGTGTCCCATCTGGTGAAAGAAACACACCATCAAACACCGTATCATCCATCAAATAATTTGGGTTATTCAAATCTTCTGGAGAAAGACGTATCCCTTTTCCTGTTTGAAGATCTACAAGATGAAGAGTAGAAGGTCCTTTTGGAAACTCATCTAAAGATTCTGGAAGGGTAAAGCTTGTTCCAATCAATTGTTGAGTCATTGGATTGATTTGATATCGATACAAATGATTTTCAGAAACATATGGATATGAACGAACCGTATGAGAAGAAAAATCATAAGCCCACAGTCCAGTCACATACTCTTGTCCTTCAGAAACTTGATGTATATATAGAACATTATGATCTGCACTAAAAAGAAATGGAATCGCATATCCATTCAGGATTCCCAATTGTTTAGAATCAAGAATAAAGGAGTCAATATCCTTTCCTGTCTCAGAATCCACAACGGAAACATCAACCTCAATTGGTTCTTGATTTGTTCCCAAATGAAACGTAGAAAGTGCCTGTCGTTTTCCATCAGAAGACGATACAGCAAAAGGAGAAATCGTTTCTTTTTTTTGTGAACCATCTAGATTCACGAGCATATTTTCTGACTCAGCTGAAGAAACATCACGTACAAAAACTTGCTTTCCATACACTTGAGAAACGAATGATTTCAATCCATCATTCAGAAATGAAGCAAGAGATGTAGGATTATTTATTTCGGAAAGATTCTGACGAAAAATCGTTGTTTCTGTTCCCTGATCTTGTTGACGAGTCACTTGGTATAACACGTATGTTCCAGAATTGATTGGTTTAAAAGAAGGATTTATCTGATCTTTAGACAATGGTTTTTTTGGAACATTTGGCAAAACGATCCAAGAAGCTGGACAAGATAAATCTAATTTTAACCAATAGTCTGTTCCACATGAAAAAAAACTATATATTCCAAACAACCCTGCACACAAAAGCAAGAAAAAAATGATGCGGTGATGTTTTCTCGTTCGTCTCATATTTTTTTATGGAGTCAATCGAGTAATCATGCGTGGAAATGGGATCGTTTCTCGAATATGTGGAACGCCACATACCCATGCCACAATACGTTCCAATCCATATCCAAAACCCGAGTGTGGAACGGAACCGTATTTACGTGTATCAAGATACCAATGGAATGCTTCTAAAGGTAAATGATGTTCTTTAATACGTGCAAGCAATACTTCATAATCATCTTCACGCTGACTTCCTCCAATAATTTCTCCATATCCTTCCGGAGCTAACAGATCCGCATTTAAAACATAATTCGGATCCAATGGATCACGTTTCATATAAAACGCTTTTACCACTGCTGGATATTTTTCTACAAAAATTGGACGATCGTATTGTTTGGTAAGGATGGTCTCATCATCTGCTCCAAGATCATCCATATCTCCAATATCACTTCCAAACTCATGAAGTTTTGCTACCGCTTCCGCGTGTGTCATATGAACAAACGGAGCCTGAACTTTTTCCAATGGCACAACATCACGTTCCAATACCACAAGCTCTTTTCGGTTCTTTTCCAAAACATCTTGAACAATACGACAAATAAGTCCTTCCTGAATCTGCATGTTTTCCTCATGATTCACAAAAGCAGCTTCGGCATCCATCATCCAAAATTCTGTAAGATGACGACGAGTCTTTGACTTTTCTGCACGAAAAACAGGACCAAAATCAAACACACGTCCAAAACTCATGATGGCTGCTTCCAGATACAATTGTCCGGACTGTGAAAGATATGCCTTGCCCAAATCAAAATAATCCATTTCAAACAATTCGGTTGTTCCCTCACACACATTCGGTGTCAAAATAGGAGCGTCAAATTTTATAAAACCATTTTCATTCAAATAAGCGTATGTCGCGTTGATAATCGTATTTCGAATCCGTTGAATCGCCCATTGACGTTCGGATCTCAACCACAAATGTCGATGATCTAAAAGAAAATCAGGACCATGCTCTTTTTTTCCAATGGGATAATCATCTGGGGCAAGCTGAATCATTTCAAACGATGTTCCTTGCAATTCAAACCCGGAAGGAGCACGCAGTTCCTCTTTCACAATCCCTCGAACAATAACTGAGGATTCAAATCGAAGCTGATTTAAAATATTCCACTGTTCTTCTGGAAGTTCAGCAGCAGAATATACAGTCTGCACACGTCCAGTCCCGTCGCGAAACTGAACAAAAAAAATCTTTCCGCTCGAACGAAAATTATAAACCCAACCTTTTAACTCTACCTCTTGTCCAACGGAATCTTTTATATCGGATACAAAAGTCTTTTTCATACGTCAAAAACAAAAAATACCCTTTCCACTGTAGCGGAAAAGACATATATAGACAACATAAAAAAAATACGCTCCACAACAACAGAATGACACAAGAATATGTCTCTATTGCACATAGAGCGTCGTTTAGTTGGGAAGACCTACTGATTTTCTGCCTTGAACTTGAACACGAGCTCAGAGAGCACACGATCTGTTCCAAGCAAATCCGGAGCAGATTGTCGTCTACCAAGCTTCAGCACCCCGGAACGTGTCTTGATGCTGTAGTAGCCATGGCAGTAATTTGAAAGATTTCCTGCCATCTGACATTCGATTTTAACACATAGTACAAATTCCCCTAAGAGAAACCACTGGAATGGTTGGAAAATGGGTATACATCAAAGATTCCACAACCTCATGAAATGCAGGAAGAGTATGCCCGGGAATCCGTACACGCAAAAGATCAGAAAATGTTCCATGTAGTGCCAAACGAACAAGTTTTAACGACTCATCTGAAATAGGACGAGCACTAAACCATTGTTCAGCATCTTGAATCGTACACTTTTCACAAACAACTCCCCCTTTCAATGTATGCCACCGAAATAATCCTTCCTGAATTTCCACACGACAAGAAAGACATTTAATCAGTTCAGGCCTATATCCAAGTTGTTCTAAAAGACGCAAAGCAAACCCAGCTAACAAAAAAGCAGCCCGTTCCGGACCACACGAAGGAGCTTTATTTAAACACTCCAACCAATGAACAACTCGCTCATAAAGTATTTGGTCAGCTTGTCCTTCACGTACTCCTCCATCCACCAACGCAAGGGCTTGATGAGCTAATAACATTTTTGAAAAATCAGAATAAATACCAGGAAATGTTCGAACTCGTTCAACACCAGCAATAGTCTGGTAGGTTCGACCGCGGACAACCAAAAATTCCGCTTCTGCACAAAATTCTAAATGAGGGGCAAGTTTAGCTAATGTTTTTTGTGCTCCACGACCAATCATTTCCACTTTCCCGTCCTGTTTCGTCAAAAGAGAATAAAAACGATCTGCTTCACGCCAATCATGTTTTGCAAGGATAATTCCGGTTGTGTGATAGAGGATAGCCATAATCATGTATAACAAAATCTGACAGCTATTAATATTCTTACACCTTACGTTCAAAATACTGTTGAAGAATCAGCATAGCTGCAAGTGCATCTTCTGATACTCCAGACCCCTCTTCGCACCTCAAACGAATACTTTCTGCGGTTGTATATGATTCGTCTTCTTCAAAAAGAGGAATCGAAATAACATTTCGCAATTTTTCAATAAAAAAACGAGTTTTTTCAAGTTGCTTTTCATTGTGATGACTTCCTGTAGTCAAAGGAACACCAACAACAACTCCATCAATTCCTTCCTCATGAATTCGTTTCACGAACAAAGAAATGGTTTCTTCTCCACGATTTGAAATGACTTCCCATGGAACAGCAACTTTTGCCTCACTATCACCTAAGGCAAGCCCAATTTTTTTATCTCCATAATCAATCCCTAAAAAATGCATATATCACACTGGCAGCGGAGTCAAAATTTCAGGTCCTTGTTCTGTAATCGCAACAGTAACTTCAAAATGTGCTCCGGGACTTCCATCCGCAATCACAACCGTCCACCCGTCATTTCCATCCGCGACCTGCCAACCACCCAAAGAAACCATAGGTTCAATAGCAATACACATACCTTTTTTTAGCAAAACCCGTGAAGCTCGATGATCAATATAATTCGGAACAGAAGGTTCCTCATGAACAGCATGTCCAACTCCATGTCCAACCAAAGCACGAATAATACCATATCCATGAGGACGAATAACCTCTTCAATTGCTGTACTTACATCCAAAATTTCATTTCCAATTTGTGCAGCTTTAACCCCTGCCAAAAGTGATTCTCTTGTGATATGCATTAGATGAATCAATTTTGAATCAACAACACCAACCGGAACAGTCACAGCCATATCCGTACAAAGATTTCGATACCAACATCCAATATCCAATCCGATAATATCTCCCTCTTTTAAAATAATGCCTCGATTGGCAGGTCCATGAACAATTTCCTCATTCACAGATGCACATAATGTCGTAGGAAAAGCTGTATCTTCTGGAGAAATTCGATACCCTTTAAAAGATGGTCTCCCTCCACTCTTTCGAATCACCTGTTCTGCCGCTTTATCTAATTCAATAAGATGAACACCTGGACGGACAAGATCAACAGCTGCCCGCAAAGCCTGAGATAAGAGAATCCCTCCTTCCCGCATGCATTGGATTTCCGTTGTTGTTTTTATAAGTGACATACGGATGCATCAAAAATTACTGCAATCTCTTCTCCTATTTCTTCAACTGAATGAGCTCCATTCACACGAAATACAATTCCCATCTTTTCAAAAAGAGTAATAATAGGCTCTGTTTCTGCATGATAAATGGCAAGACGTCGTTCAATCGCTTCAGGTGTATCATCATCGCGACGAACAAGCAGACCATCACAACGGTCACAGTGTCCAAAAATTCGCGGTGGCATATAAAGAATATGATACCCAGTCTTACAATTTGAACAAACACGTCGTCCAGCCAAGCGTGCAATGGATTCTTCATCCGAGAGCTCAAGAATAATGACGTGAGTTGGGTGTGTGAATGCCAATAATCCTGTCAACTGCATTTGGTCTCGTGGATATCCGTCTACAATCCACCCTTGTTTCACATCCTCACGTCCGAGACGTTCCTGCATAAGACAAGAGATCAATGTCGAAGGGAGTAGACGTCCAGCCTGAAGATATATTCCAATGGTTCGTCCCATCGGTGTTTCTTTGGATGCTTCTTCACGACAAAGAGCTCCTGTTGATATAGCTGGAATACCAAGAAGGCAAGAAAGACGTTCGGCTTGGGTTCCTTTTCCCGCTCCCTGAGAACCGAGAAAAATAATACGAAAAGGAGTTGAAGTCATAAAAAATGAACGAAGAAAGTATATCAGACTCATTCCATGAAAAGAAATTATTCACATGAAAACCGCCGGTTTCCTTCCGGCGGTTTTCTGAGAATACCTCGTAAAAGAGGTATTTCTAAACTTCGTATTCACGCATGGTCAGCTGAGATTCAATTTGTTTTACACTTTCAATGACCACATTCACGACGATTAAGAGAGAAGTACCTCCAATCACAAGACTTGCGTTTCCTGTAATTTGTTGTGCAACCAAAGGCAACACAGCAATCAAAGAAAGGAAGACTGCCCCAATCAAGAGAATGCGATTGACGACATATACGAGATATTCCACCGTCGGTTTACCTGGACGAATTCCAGGAATAAATCCTCCTTGTAATTGCATATTTTCCGCGACCCGTTCCGGTTGAAATACAATTGCTGTATAAAAATAGGTAAAAGCAAAAACAAGAACGAAATAGGCAACTCCGTAAAAAAGCTGATTATTGAATAAACCTAAAGTAGAAACAGCAATTTGACGAACCCATTCTGTACGAGCATCAAGAAAAAATTGCGCAAAAACCGTTGGAAAAAGAATAATGGAAATGGCAAAAATAATAGGAATCACTCCTGCCATATTTACACGCAGCGGAAGATGAGTTGAAACTCCTCCAGCAAGACGTGATCCACGAATCTGTCGTGCATATTGAACCGGAATATTTCGTTGTGCTTCATGCATGACAACAACTCCAGCCACAGTCAAAATAATACTCACCCCAAACAGACAAAGAGTAATAAGTTGAGACCGATCATAAACAGCGATCGTCCGTTGAAAAAAAGCCGGGAGACCGGCAATAATACCTGAAAAAATCATGAGAGACATTCCGTTTCCCACATGTTTTTCAGAAATCAGTTCTCCAAGCCACATAATGAAAATAGTTCCAACTGTCAACGACAAAATGGTAACAATCATTTGAAATGCACTCATTCCATTTCCAAAAACAGTTGGAGCTTTTTGCTCAAGAAGAAGCAACATTCCATATGCTTGAAATGCTGCCAATGGTACTGTCAATAATCTTGTCCATTGGTTAATACGTTGACGTCCTTGTTCTTCTTTCTGAAGTTCTTCCAAAGAAGGAATAATCATGCCCAGCAACTGGAAGATAATAGAAGCTGTAATATATGGAGCAACTCCCAGTGCAACAATAGAAAAATTTTCCAATGTTCCACCGGAAAAAATATTCAAAAGACCAAAAAATTGATTTGCTTGAAAAAAAGCAACGAGTGCTTCTGTATTGACTCCCGGAAGAGGAATATGGGCAGCAATACGAAAAATAACAATCATGGCCAATACGAACAAAATACTGTTTCGCACTTCTGTTGTTCGCCAAATATGCATGAAAGAGATCATAACATTCTAGAGAACACTTCCACCAACTTTTTCAATTTTTTCTTTTGCTGAAGCGGAAATCGTACAACCTTTTACGATTATTTTATGTTTTAATTCTCCTGCACCTAAAATCTTTACTCCTGCGTCAATACGATCAACAAGGCCTTTTGAAAGAAGACTCTTTGGTTGTACAATTTCTCCATCTGTAAAATTTTGATCCAGAATCTGAACATTTATGACAGAAGGTTTTTCATTCAGACTACGAAATCCGCGTTGTTTGGGTAACTTTAACATGAGAGAACGCAACCCTTTTAATTGCAGACCGGAACGTCCACCAGAACGGGCGCGTTGACCTTTCACGCCACGGCCGGAGTAGCTCCCTCGAGAACCTAAACCACGACCCACACGTTTACTCTGTCTTTTGGATCCTGGAGCCGGTTTAATGGTATGTAGTGCCAACGTCATAAGAAAACCTTACTTTTTTTCCTTTTGATGCCGTCCGGCTGACTGAAGCTTGCGAAGAGCTTCCATAGTCGCCTTGGCAACGGTAATTTTATTTGTCGATCCGAAAATTTTGCTCACCGCATTTGGAACTCCTCCGAGTTCGAGAAGAACCCGGACAGCTCCTCCAGATTTCAACCCTGTTCCTTTTGGAGCTGGCTTTAACAAGACAATAGCAGAACCATATTTTTCACGGATAGCATGAGGAATTGTTTGATCAAAAAGAGGAATCTGAAAAATATTTTTCTTTGCCTGTCGTGTTGCTTTATCAACAGCAATAGCCACATCTGCTCCTTTTGCAAGACCAAGTCCAACCGTTCCCTTCCGATCACCAATCACAACCGCAGCTCGAAAACGCATGCGTTTTCCCCCAGCTGTCACACGGGTCACACGAGCCAAATCCAAAATCTTCTGGTCATATTCCTTTCCTTCTCCATCTTCTGGACGTCGATCACGTCCTCCACGTCGACCACCTTGTCGACCACCTTCGGATCTACCACCAGTTGATGGACCGCGTCCGCGACCTGGTCGTTTTCCTTCTGTGGTCTTTGATGTTGTATTCGTCTCAGTCATACGATCCACATTAGAAACTCAATCCATTTTCACGCGCTCCTTCTGCTAAAGCAGCTACTCGCCCATGATATCGATAACTTCCGCGATCGAAAGTAACATCATTCACACCTTTTTGTTTTGCCCGATCAGCAAGAAGTTTTCCAACCAATTTGGCGACCTCCAATGGCTTTCTTTTTTCTGTCACATCCATATCTGAAGCAGCTGCCAATGTTCTTCCTATCGAATCATCAATCAATTGGGCGTAAATATGCTTCAAACTCCGCTTTACGCTTAGACGGGGTTGTTCGGCTGTCCCATGAATTCGCGCTCGTACACGATGAGCACGTAAATGAGCTTTAAGCCGTTTTTGTTTAAACGCATTTTTTGCTTTCATAGTCAGTTTTCATTAACCTGCCGTTTTTCCAGTCTTACCAGCCTTACGTCGAATAACTTCATCAACATATTTAATTCCCGTTCCTTTATACGGTTCAGGTTTACGAATCCGGCGAATACGTGCAGCTGTTTCTCCAACAAGTTGTCGATCAAATCCACGAAGCGTAACCACATTCTTTTCCACCATTGCTGTCACACCAGACGGAAGAAGAAATTCAACTGGATGTGAATATCCGACATCGAAAATAATCTTCATTCCTTGAATATTTGCCCTATATCCAACTCCAACAACTTCCAATGCTTTTGAAAAACCTTCTGTCACTCCTTTCAAGGCATTATTTATTAATGCACGCATTGTCCCCCAAAGAGCACGTTCCTCTTTTTGATCAGAATGGACGACAGAAAGAAGCAATAAATCACGACCATCTTCCGAAACACGAGAAACAGTAACAAATGGATGAATCTGAACAATCAAAGATCCATTTGGACCTTTAACCGAAACAATGTTCTTCTCAAGAACAACTTCAGCTTTCGCAGGAATCACGATAGGTTTTGCTCCAACTCGAGACATAAGACAACTTCTTAAGCTACTTCACAGATAATTTCACCTCCCAATTTTCGTACACGTGCATCCTTATTCGTCATGAGACCATTTGGAGTCGAAATAATTGCAATTCCCATGTCCGACATAATGCGAGGAAGATCTGTCGCTTTTGTATAAACTCGACGTCCGGGTTTACTCACTCGTTTCAGAAGACGAATAACTGGTTTACGATGATCGTATTTCAAAACTAGTCGAAGAAAATGCATCTTTTCTTCTTCGATTTCTTCTACTTTTTCAACAAAACCTTCCTGTTCGAGAATTTTCCCAATATGAAACTTCATGACGGAAAAAGGTAAAACAATTTCCGCTTTACGGACTGCCTGCGCATTACGAATGCGGGTCAACATGTCTGAGATGGGATCGATAATCATAGTCTCGTTTTAAATCCTTGGGGAATTCTACCAGCTCGCTTTTTTAATACCAGGGATCTCTCCCCGATTAGCAAGTTCGCGGAAACAAATTCGGCATAATTGAAAAAATCTCATAAATCCATGCCTACGTCCACACCGCCAACAACGATTTACTTTACGGGTGGAATATTTTGATTGTTTTCGTGATTTGGCGCGTTGATTTTCAGTGGCCATAAGACACAACAGGCATTAGTTCTTTTCCGATTTCTTGAATGGAAAACCGATTGCATCCAGCAGGATTTTTCCTTCTTTCTGCGTTTTCGCATTTGTTCCAATCGTAATTTCGAGTCCGTGGATCGTTTCAATTTCATCTGGACGAATTTCTGGAAACGCCATGTGCTCACGCATTCCGATCGAATAATTTCCTTGGCGATCAAATGCATCGGAAGGCAACCCTCGAAAGTCACGAACACGAGGAAGAGTTATTTTAATCAACTTTTCCAAAAAATTCCACATTCGTTTCCCTCGCATGGTTACTTTCATTCCAATAATCATTCCTTTTCGAATCTTAAAGTTAGAGATGGAAAGACGTGCACGAGTCTTCACTGGTTGTTGACCAGAAATGCGCCTCAATGTCTGTTCAGCTGCTTCCAAATACTTCGCATCTTTGATTCCCTGACCTAATCCGACATTCAACGTTATCTTTGTGAACCGTGGAACTGCTAACCGATTCTGATATCCATGTTCTTTCATGATAACAGGAACCATTTGCTCTTTGTAATATACCTGAAGTTTCATACATTATGCGATATCCTCTTTCTTTCCTTTTCGATGCAAAACACGAACCTTCACCTGTTTTCCATTATTTTCAATCATCTTTGCACCAATACGACCAATCATACCTGTTTTGGAAGAAAGATACTGAATATTGGAAACATGTAAAGGAGCTGGAAATTCAATCTTTTGCCCGGCTTGACCTTTTTGTCGGGAACGTAAATGACGCACCGAGATATTTAGCCCCTCGACGATCACTTTTTGCAAATCAGGAAAAACCTGCAAGACTTTTCCTTGCTTTCCCTTGTCTTTACCCGCAATGATGCGGACAATATCACCTGTTTTTATCTTCATAAGATATGAACCTCGTTGGTTGATCGTGAGACTCCTGGAGTTCTTGAAATTTTTCTCGAACCCCGGGAGTCCCACGGTCTATTTATAGCACCTCTGTGGCGAGCGAAATGATTTTTACAAACCCTTTTTGTCGCAATTCTCGTGCGACTGGTCCAAAAATACGCGTTCCTTTTGGATCTTTTGATTTTTGGTCAATTAATACGGCTGCATTCTCGTCAAATCGAATATATGTTCCATCCGCACGTCGATTTTCTTTACGAGCACGCACTAAAACAGCATGAACAACGTCACCTTTTTTCACAGCCGTATGCGGTGTGGCATCTTTTACAGATGCCGTAACAACGTCACCGAGTCGGGCATAGCGTTTTTGATAACCGCCGTGGACACGAATAACTTGAAGTTTTTTTGCTCCAGAATTATCCGCGACCACTAACATGGAACGAAGTTGGATCATAAAAAATATTACGCTTGGACTTTTCTGACCATCCTCCATCGCTTTTCGCGGGAAAGAGGACGACATGGAACAAATTCGACGACATCTCCGACATGACAATCATTTTTTTCATCGTGCACCTTAAAACGTCTACTGCGAATATACCGTTTCTGATATTTCGGATGTAAAACGGTACGATCAACTTGAACAACAATTGTTTTATCCATCTTGTCGGAAACGACCACTCCCTGAAAGAATCGTTGAATTTTTTGAATATTTGACGTAGCCATATAAAATTATACAACGGTTGTGGGCGTGACCTTTTTTTTGGACAAAAATGTTTGAATACGGGCGATTTGTTTTCGTACCTTACGTACGGCTCGTACGTTGCTAAGTTGATTTGATGCTAACTGAGATTGAAAAGTCCGCAACTCTGCCTGTTGTTGCATCAACATCTGTGATAACTCTTGCGAAGTTGCAGTGGCAAGTTCCTTTCCTTTCATAAAACAGATAGTTAGTCTTCTCGAGTAACGAATTTCGTCTTAAGTGGCAATTTATAAGAAGCAAGTCGCAATGCCTCCTGAGCAATTTGTGCACTAATTCCATCCATCTCGAACATCATCGTTCCTGGTCGCACAACAGCAACATAATGATCAACAGCTCCTTTTCCTTTTCCCATAGGCATTTCTGCACCTTTGGTTGTGACAGGATGATCAGGAAAAATACGAATCCATATTTTTCCTCCGCGTTTTATATATCGGGTCATGGCACGACGAGCAGCTTCGATCTGTCTGGATGTAATCCAAGATTCTTCCATTGCCTTAAGACCAAATTGTCCGAAAGCAATATGGACCTTACGGGTTGCTAAGCGTTTTCCCCGAGCACGTCCTTTATGCCATTTACGATGTTTGACCTTCTTTGGAATCAACATAGAGAACCGTTAAGCTCGAGACGAATTGAGATCTGTTGTTCGTTCCTTCTTCTCAAAAACCTCTCCTCGATTTATCCAGACCTTTACTCCAATCGTTCCGTAAATCGTGTGCGCCGGTACCGTAGCAAAATCAATGTCAGCGCGCAAGTTGTGGAGAGGAACCTTCCCGTGTGCCAATGTCTCTGTTCGAGCAATTTCCGCTCCATTTAGACGTCCACCGATGGTAATTTTAATTCCTTCCGCATGTGCTTTCATCACACGTTCAATCGCTTGTTTCATCACACGTCGAAATGGAAGACGACGTTCAAGATCTCCCACAATCTGCTGACCAACAATAGAAGAAGAAAGAGATGGATGTTGAACCTCTTTGACACTCACATTGATTCCTACTCGACGACCTCGAAAAAAACGACTCATGATTTTTTTCTTTATCTCTTCAACACCAGCTCCTGCTCGTCCAATGATAAATCCTGGTTTAGCTGAATGAATAATGAGATGAATTTGCTGTCGTGTTCGTTCAATTTCAATGCGATCAACAAGAGCAGAATGAAGTTCTTTTCTTAAGAAATCACGAATTTCCACATCCTCCCGCAAGAGAGGTGCAAATGACTGTTTAGAAAACCAAGCAGAATCCCAACTCTGGATTGTTGACAGTCGAAATGCTTTTGGATGTACCTTGTGTCCCATAATAATGACTTCCTACTTCTTCACAGTCTTATTGACCTTTTTCGTTTTTTTCTTCTCTATTCGTTCTTTTTTTGCTGATTCGTTTGTAACTGCCTGTTCTATCAAAGAAAGAGAAATATGTGTTGTTCGTTTTCGGATTGGTGCTGACCGACCAAATGCTTTTGGTGTCCAACGACGCAAGGTTGGTCCCGAATCTGCTGCAACTGATTTCACAAACAATTGTTCTGAAGAAAGGTGAAAATTGTGTTCTGCGTTTGCAATAGCAGATTCAAGCAGTTTTAAAACAGGTCTGGCAGCGGCTTTGTTCATAACACGCAACTGTTGGCGTGCACGTGCCACGGATAATCCGCGAATAACATCAACAACCAAACGCACTTTGCGTGGTGAAATTCGGATATAGGATGCCTTTGCTTTTACTTCCATACAATTTTCCTCAATACAAGGACAAATCTTTATTTCTTTCCTGCTGATTTACCAGAAGAAGGTGCACTAGGAGCGGATGCGGAAACTGCTGTTTCTGCAGCTTTTTGTATTTTTCCTCCATGACGGACAAAACGACGTGTTGGTGAAAATTCTCCTAATTTATGTCCAACCATTTCTTCAACAACACGAACGGAAATGTGTTCTTTCCCATTATGCACACCTATCGTAAATCCAACCATCTCAGGTGTGATTGTGGCAGCTCGAGACCATGTCTTTACAACTGTTTTACTTCCAGGAGAAAGCGCTTGGATCTTAAGAACCAATTTCTGATCAATGTATGGACCTTTTTTAGAACTGCGTGACATATGAGAAAAAATTTCAATGGAGCCTTTCAATAAGCTCTCAAACGACCTTTCATTATAAATTAAGCTCCTTTTCCAACAAAACGACCGTTTGGACGACGCTGAACAATAAGTTTATCTGAAGCTTTATGTCGTCGAGTTTTTACTCCAAGAGCTGGTTTACCTGTAGGAGTTTTTGGATTTTTTAGTCCGATCGAATTACGCCCTTCTCCACCTCCATGTGGGTGATCAACAGGGTTCATCACTTTTCCACGAACCGTAGGACGAAAACCGCGATGACGAGTACGGCCAGCTTTTCCCCAACGAATCAAGGCATAATCAAGGTTTGAAACCTGTCCAATAGTCGCCATGCAATTTCGTGAAAACATTCGTATTTCTCCAGAAGGAAGTTTGAGAGTTGCATACCCTCCTTCAATAGCCATAAGTTGGGCAGATGAACCAGCTCCACGAACCATTTGTGCTCCTTTTCCAGGCTCAATTTCTACGTCATGAACGGAAGATCCTACAGGAAGACATTCCAAAGGAAATCGATTTCCTATTTTGATCTCTCCTTTCTTTTGAGAACAAATCACCTCTTCTCCAACTCGAATGTCATGAGGGGCAAGAATATATCGTTTTTCACCATCTTTGTAATACAAAAGAGCTAACCGAGCTCCACGATTTGGATCATATTCAATGGCTGCAATAACAGCAGGAATATCAAGTTTATCACGTTTTCCATCCACAATCCGAATAAATTGTTTTTCTCCACCACCTCGATGTCGAACAGTAATTTGACCACCATTAACCCGACCCGCATATTCTTTTCGAATACGGATCAATGACTTCTCAGGATCTTTTTTTGTCACATCTGCAAACGACTGAACGCTTGAAATGCGACGACCGGCAGAAGTTGGTTTATAATGATGAATTGGCATACTGATAAAAAAACTCGTACGTGATACGTTTAGACTCCTTCGTAAACTTCAATTTTTTGTCCAGCTGGAAGAGAAACAATAGCTTTTTTCCACGCCTTCTGTTTTCCGAAACGCCGACCAAAACGGACAGGTTCACGACGAATATTCTGAATTCTGACCTCAACAGGTAAAACTCCATAGACAGCTCTCACAGCTTGTCGAACCTGCAGACGATTTGCTTTTCGATCTACCATGAATGTGTACTGCCCGATTGCTGTAAGTCCTGCTGTTTTTTCTGTAACAACTGGACGGATTAAAACCTGTGATAAATGTTCAGGAATTTGACGAACGGATTTTTTTATTTCTTTTGTTGATTTGGTTTTTTTTGCAACAAACTTTCCTTCTCCATCTTCTTTTTTTTCTAATGTTGAAGGAGTTGCTTCTCCTTTTTCTTCTGATGAATCAGAAACAGAAGCCTGAATTCCGCTTTCAATTTCCTGTTCTTTCTTTTTTTTGAATCGATCAAGAAAACCCATACAACAGCTCACTTAACGTCTTTAGAATATGTCTGCACAAGAACATCAATTGCTTCACGCGAAGCCAAAACATACTCATGAGCAAGAACATCCACGATATTCAAACTCTTTGCAGAAATAGGAGTGATATGTGGGAGATTGCGTGTTGCGCGCGAAAAAAGACGATTTTCTGGTTCAACAACAACTAATGTCTTTTTTCCAGCCAACGGAAGTTTGTTCAAAATAGCAATGGCATTTTTTGTTTTTGCTAATTCCAATTGTAATGAATCAATAGCTACAAGACGGTTCTGCTGAACCTTTTCTGTTAAAGACATAGCAAGCGCCTTTCTTCGTGATTGTCGATTCATTTTCAAATGAAAATTTCGTTCGTTTGTTGGTCCAAACGTCACACCTCCCCCAACCCAAATTGGTGATCGAGTTGAACCATGTCGTGCTCGACCTGTTCCTTTCTGTTTCCAAGGTTTTCGACCACCACCACGAACTTCACTACGTCCTTTTGTATGAGCAATCACCTGACGAGCATTTGCTTGTTGAACAACAACAGCCTGGTGAATAAGAGCCATTTGTGGAGCAACTTCAAACAAAACCGGATTCAGATTTAACTCTCCAATGTTTGATCCTTCTTGATTATACAAGGTTACTTTTGCCATACATTTTGGCTTTCACGGAGTTGAATACTGACAATACCTCCCTGTGCGCCAGGAACAGCTCCTTTTATTGCGATTCTATTTTTCTTCAAATCCACAGAAACAATTTCAAGATTTTTCACTGTGACACGATCTGTTCCCATATGTCCTGCCATACGCTTCCCTTTTTGGACAGGACCTTGTCGTCGTGAACCAATAGATCCAGGCATACGGAGCTGATCTTTGTGTCCATGAGAAGCTGGACTTCCAGAAAAATGATGACGTTTGACTACACCTGTAAATCCGCGTCCTTTTGAAACACCAATCACATCAACATGTTCTCCTGGTTGAAAAACACTTACATCAATTTTATCACCGCGTTTCAAGTCTGTTTGAATAACAGAAAACTCTCGCAGGGTTCCAAGAAGACCACATTCTTTTGTATGTCCACTTTCTGGCTTGTTTAAATACCTACGAGAATCACAACCGATTTGCACAGCCATTCCTTGACCATTTGGCCAGGAACAAACTTGAATCACAACACACGGTTCAGCATGAATCCAGGTTACCGGAACAACTGTTCCATCTTCCTGAAATTGTTGAGACATTTCCATTTTTTTTCCAACGATGAATTTCATACGGGCATCCTGTCTTGGAAATTAAAAGCCAGAAGTCTAAAACGTCTCATAAAACACGTTTTCGACTTCTAGCCTTTAACGGAATAAAAGGCTTGTACTTCTTTATTTACCAACATTACACAGTTCCTCAAAGGTTTTTCTGAAGCAACAGGAAGGTTTTCGTGTTCAGTCTTCAACCACTGTTCTCACGAACTTTCTTCCTAGTTCATTAAACCTCCGTACTAAATCTAAAAGAGAATGGGTTACATCTTAATTTCAACATCCACTCCCGCTGGAAGATTAAGACTCATCAACGCATCCATCGTACGTTCGGTTGGTTCCACAATATCGATCAAACGTTTATGTACCCGCATCTCATACTGTTCACGAGAATTCTTGTAAATAAATGTTGAACGATTGACCGTATACCGTCGTTTTTCGGTCGGTAATGGTACTGGACCAAACACTTTCGCCCCTGTACGTTCAGCGGTTTTCATGATCGTCTGAGCCGCCTGATCAATAATTTTATGATCATACGCACGAATTTTAATACGAATCCGTTGACGAATTTCTTCTTCAGTTTTGGAATGAGACGTTTGCAACACAACTCTCTTGATAAAGATCTCTTGTAAATTTGAGGAACGGGAGTGAAAAATGGAATCAATTTCCATTTTTCTTCTCCTGATCCCCAATATTCACATGGGGAAAAAATTTACTTGATGATTTTTGTAACAACACCCGCACCGACAGTATGACCTCCTTCTCGAATAGCAAAACGCTGTTTTTCTTCAAGAGCCACTGGTTGGATGAGTTTAATAACCATATTATTCACTGTATCGCCAGGCATAACCATTTCCGTTCCTTCTGGAAGTGTGACTTCACCAGTTACATCTGTTGTTCGAATATAAAATTGAGGCTTATATCCTTTAAAAAAAGGTTTATGACGACCACCTTCTTCTTTTGCTAAGGCGTAAACTTCTGCTTCAAATTCTGTATGTGGAGTGACAGATCCTGGTTTTGCAAGTACCATTCCACGTTCAACATCTTCTTTTTTGATTCCACGCAACAAGAGACCTGCGTTATCTCCAGCTCGTCCTTCATTAAGAGTTTTGTTAAACATTTCAATGCCTGTCACTACACTTTTCAGCGATTCGGCACGCATGCCAACAATTTCAATTTCTTCGTTGATTTTAATAATTCCGCGTTCAATTCTTCCTGTAACAACTGTTCCGCGTCCCTCAATAGAAAAAACATCTTCTGTCGGCATCAAGAATGGTTTTTCGGTTTCACGAACAGGTTCTGGAATATATTCATCCAATGCTTTGAGAAGATCAAGAATTGGTTTTGCTGCAGCTTCATCTGTTGGATTTTCCAAGGCTTTTAAGGAAGACCCACGAATAACAGGGACTTCATCACCTGGGTATTCATATTTCTTCAAGAGATCACGAACTTCTTCTTCTACAAGATCAATCAATTCTGGATCATCAACCATGTCAACTTTATTCAAATAAACCACAATGGCTGGCACACCCACCTGACGAGCCAAAAGGATATGTTCACGAGTTTGTGGCATTGGACCGTCTGCAGCACTCACGACAAGAATAGCTCCATCCATTTGAGCCGCACCTGTGATCATATTTTTGATATAATCAGCGTGCCCTGGACAGTCAACGTGTGCATAGTGACGTTTTTCTGATTCGTATTCACAATGAGCTGTTGCGATCGTGATACCGCGAGATTTTGATTCTGGGGCTTTATCCAAATCATCCACCCCTTTTTTCTGAGCCGTCATTCCTTTGGCATTCAAAACAGCCAAAAGGGCAGCAGTCGTTGTTGTCTTCCCGTGGTCAACGTGACCAATAGTTCCGACGTTTACGTGGGGTTTTGTTCGTTGAAAAATTTCTGCCATAAGGTTGAAGAACATGCGGCTTAATATCGCTTACCATCATTTGATGAAAAAACGATTATTTTTGAAGAATGCCGCAGAATGATCAAAGGTGAATTATTGAAGTGGCGCCAGTATAACAAAGGGGTTAAAATCACGCAAGTCCGTAGAAGAAAGTCTATTCAATCGGTTCTAAATAGAACTGTTCTTCTCCTCCTTCCAGATCTTCCCCCAATGAATTTGTCTGTTTTTTAGAAAATTCTTCACGGGATGTTTCCACAGATTTTACAACAGGTTCAGAAACAGAAGGTGAATGATTCAGACGTTGAAAGACCTGTGCTAACACTTGACGTTCTTCCGATGTCAACTGATTTTGATCCCAAGTAGATACATCTTTATTTGTAGGAAGGACATCCCAAATTCGTTTTGAATCGCTTGATATTTCTTCCTTTTTCTCTTGTACGGGTGGCAATAAATCAAGATTTTCTCCGGGAGATTCAACTGTAATAGAAGAAATCTCATTTTTCTCTTCTGGATTTAACATGAGTGCCTCATAGGCATCCAAACCCATCACAACATACGCATCCTTCCCATTTGTATCCGTGACAATGATTCGATCACCTGTCTGACGGACAATGTTCAAAATACGCTTAAGCTGAAAATCCATAGCGGGCTTATTTTGCGCAAATAAAATAAGTCTGTCAAGAAACCTGTGTAAAAAACAAAAATAATTGTAAAATAAAAATTCTCTTTATCTTTTTTGTTTTTATGTTGACTCTCCTTTTCCTCTTTCTTATAGCGATTGGACTTCTTCTATGTATCTTTTTTCTCCTCCAGTGGCTTTATTGGCAACTCTATCCACTTGTTCATGGAGGAGGTCCTTATGTTCCTTCTTCTATGGAAACAGTTGAGCGTATGATCACTATGGCTGAAATTCAATCATCAGATATTGTCTGTGATTTAGGATCAGGAGATGGACGCATTATTTTTCATGCGGTAAAACAGATTGGTTGTCGTGGAATTGGTTATGAAATCGATCCACGACTTATTCGTCAATCAAAAGAAAAAGCTAAAGAATTAGGTCTTGAACTCCAAACACGTTTTGAACAGAAAAATTTTTGGCATGCGAATATCTCAGATGTAACAGTCGTCTTACTCTTTCAACTTCCACGTACCATGAAACGGTTAGAAACAAAATTATTTCATGAACTTCCTTCAGGAAGTCGAATTGTCTCAAATTATTTTCGGTTTCCTCACTGGAAGGAAACAAAAACAGATGGAAAGATCCATTTGTATCGCAAATAAAAAAAGACGGAAATAATTTCCGTCTTTTTTTATTTGTTTAGGATTTTGACCCTGTACGCGTTGCGATAATTCCTTCGGCAACATTACGTGGGACATCTTCGTAATGATCGAATTGCATACTGTAACTCGCTCGACCTTGCGTCATCGAACGCAAAGAGGTGGCGTATCCGAACATCTCGGCAAGAGGAACCATGGCAGAGATGACTTTTACTCCAGCCCGATCTGTCATTTCAAGAATCTGACCGCGCTTTGCATTCAGGTCACCAATGACTGTTCCCATAAAATCTTCCGGAGTCACGACTTCCACTTTTTCCACAGGTTCCAAAAGGACAAGCCCTGCCCTTTTACACGCTTCTTGAAATGCCATGGATCCGGCGATTTTAAATGCGGCTTCTGAAGAATCCACTTCATGATAACTTCCATCAAAAACAGTAACCTTTACATCGATAAGAGGATACCCGGCAAGAACACCTCTATCTGATGCTTCTTTTGCCCCTTTTTCAATGGGAGTAATGTATTCTTTTGGAATAGATCCCCCTTTAATTTCTTCCAAAAATTCAAATCCCTTTCCAACTTCATTCTTTTCTACACGCAAATAACAATGTCCATACTGACCGCGTCCACCGCTTTGACGAATATATTTTCCTTCCGCTTCTGCCTTTCCTTTGATCGTCTCCTTATAAGCGACTTGCGGCTGTCCAACTGTTGCTTCAACTTTATATTCTCGCTTCATGCGATCCACAATAATTTCAAGATGGAGTTCTCCCATACCTGAAATAAGTGTTTGTAATGTTTCTTCATCTGTTCGCACACGAAACGTTGGATCTTCTTCTGCTAATTTCGAAAGAGCAATACCCATCTTTTCTTGGTCGGCTTTTGTCTTTGGTTCAATCGCGACAGAGATAACCGGTTCGGGAAATGTGATGGATTCAAGAACAATTGGATGATCTGGATCACAAAGGGTGTGTCCGGTAAATGTTCCTTTAAGACCAACAGCAGCGGCAATTTCTCCGGCAAAGACCTCATCTACATCTTCACGATGATTGGCATGAAGTCGCAAAATACGTCCAATCCGTTCTTTTTCTCCTGTAAATGTATTCAATATATAAGATCCTGATTTCAAAACACCGGAATATACACGGAAAAAGACAAGTTTTCCGACAAACGGATCAGCAGCAATCTTGAATGCAAGAGCAGCAAATGGTTCAGAATCATCGGACTTTCGAATCAAAACCTGTTTATGATCATCTGGATCAAACCCCTCAATCGGAGGAACATCCAATGGAGATGGAAGATAAGCATTTACCGCATCCAAAAGAAGCTGAACACCTTTATTTTTCAATGCCGAACCGCAAAAAACAGGAAAAATATCAAGGTTAATTGTTGCATGTCGTAAACCAGTATGGAGTTCTTCGCTGGATAATAGCTCGCCTGCTAAATACTTCTCCATCAAATGTTCATCTGTTTCTGCAATAGCTTCCACAAGCTTATGTCGCCATTCCTGAGCTTTTGCTAAATACTCTGCAGGAATTTCTCCTTCTTCAACATCACGACCAAGTTCATCTTTATAAATATAGGTCTTCATCTCAATCAAATCGATGATTCCAATGAACTGATCTTCTATCCCAATAGGAAGTTGAAGTGGGTGAGCTTTTTTTGTGAGTCGATTGTGAATAGAATCAAGATCTTTGTAAAAATCAGCACCTGTACGATCCAATTTATTTATAAAACAAATACGAGGAACATTGTACTTATCTGCTTGGCGCCACACGGTTTCCGATTGTGGTTCCACACCCGCAACTCCATCAAAAACAGTTACACCACCATCAAGAACACGCAAAGAACGTTCCACCTCAACCGTAAAATCAACGTGTCCGGGAGTATCAATCAAGTTAATACGGTGCCCTTTCCAAAAACAAGTTGTTGCCGCAGCGGTAATTGTAATACCACGTTCCCGTTCCTGTTCCATCCAGTCCATGGTTGCTTCCCCTTCATGTACTTCTCCAATTTTATGTTTTTTTCCTGTATAAAAGAGAACGCGTTCGCTTACCGTTGTTTTTCCTGCGTCAATATGGGCGATAATCCCAATGTTGCGCGTTTTTTCAAGAGGATATTCTCGGGGCATACGTGAAGGGATAATACGAAATAGAGAGAAAAAACGGACATTTTTTACAGATTTCCTCGGATTTATCTGGCAAAATGGGCGAATGCACGGTTCGCTTCGGCCATACGCTGGACATCCTGCTTCTTTTTCACAGCGTCCCCTTCATTTTTGGAAGCAGCAATAAGTTCATCGGCTAATTTTTGAGCCATTGGTCGGCCTTTTTTGGCACGAGCAGCAAGAATAAGCCAATGAAATGCCAACGCATACCGACGTTCTCCACGAACCGGCATAGGAATTTGATAGTTGGCACCTCCAACACGTTTACTCTTCACTTCCAAAGAAGGCATGGCGTTTTTTATCGCATTTTCAAAAACCTCAAGCGCGTCTTTTTCTCCTTTTTTTAAAATAATTTCAAACGCTTGATACACAATTTCTTGCGCAACGGTTTTTTTCCCGTCATGCATGAGATAATTAATAAATTTTGCAACATGAATATTCCCAAATTTTGTATCAGGAAGAATCAACCGGGCGACAGCTTGCTTACCACGCATATTTCTCAAAACCCCTGACCGGCCTTTCCCCGCGTGTGGGTACTCCGTCAAAAGGTATAAAACATAATTTATTTATTTCTTTGCTTTTGGTCGTTTCACTCCATATAAGGAGCGACTGCGATTGCGGCCACTCACTCCTTGAGTATCATACACACCACGGACGATATGATATCGGACACCAGGAAGATCTTTCACCCTTCCTCCACGAATAAGAACAATGGAGTGTTCCTGAAGGTTGTGTCCTTCTCCAGGAATATAAGCAGTGACTTCTGTTCCATTAGAAAGACGGACACGAGCAATCTTTCGAATGGCTGAGTTTGGTTTCTTTGGTGTCATCGTTGTGACTTTCACGCAAACCCCACGCTTCAAAGAAGCTCCTTTGGGAAAGAGAGTGCGTTTGCGGTGAAGTGAATCAAGGCCATATTGAAGGGCAGGAGCCTTGCTCTTCTCCGTTTTCGAGTGACGGCTTTTCCGAATGAGTTGATGAATAGTCGGCATAGAAAAAACAAAAACGGCGTCGCGTTTGAATAAGGTGTCCAAAAGGTATCACAAACACTCAAAATGCGTCAATTGGGCTTTAAAAAAATTTTAACCAAAAGAAAAAATCCAATGATAAAAAGCTGCACATTTTCCTCCAATCAACACATCGCACATACCAAATGCAGGTGCACTAATGAATCCAAACACATTCAATCCAAAAAAAGAAAGAATCACAAGAAAAAACAAAATTTGGGGACCTCGATACGCGACAAAATCACGTAATGGAGCCCATTTTGGAGCATCAAATAACGCAAAAAAAAGCTTTGAACCATCAAGAGGATGAACAGGGATCAAATTAAAAAACAAAAGGAAAAGATTGATTAAAAGGAAGAAAAAAAGGAAACCAACCAAAAGATTTAAAGAAGTAACAGCATTTCCAGCCAATAAAAAACGAAGGATAACACCCGCGACAACAGCCATAATCAAATTAGATACAGGTCCAGCGAGCCCGACGACCACACTGTCCCATTTTGGATGACGTAAATTATAAGGATTGTATGGCACGGGTTTGGCCCAACCGAACCCTAAGAGAAGCAAAGGGAGAAAACCAGTCAAATCAAGATGAGCCAGTGGGTTCAAAGTCAGACGTCCAGCTCGTTCAGCGGTTTGATCACCTCGTAAAACAGCTGCAAGCGCGTGACTAAATTCATGAACAGTCATAGCAATCAAAATAGCGACAAGCCAGGCAACAGCCAATTTTGGAGAATGAAAAAGGAGGGTAAGAAACATAGAATGAAATGCATCATATCGCACTTGCCTGTTTTCGTCGACCGTGATAGAGTAGCCGCGATCTATAGATAATTTCCGTTTTATGTCACAATTCTGTTCTTCCTGCGGCCGCGGCGCACTGACCATCAATCTGCGCAGCAAAAGTGAACATGCCGTGAAATCCCGTCAAAAAGTGAATCTTCAGAAACGAAAAATCGAAGGTGGAAGCGTTTTGCTCTGTACACGTTGCATCAAAACCCTCGCCTCGAAACCAGAAGGAATCATTCTTTCTGATCGAAAAGTACGTCTTGCAAAACGTCGAACAAAACAAACCGCAAAATCGTAAACACAAAATAAAAAGATAAAAAATGCCCATTAAATAGGCATTTTTTTATTTTTCTTGACATCATTTTACTATGTGGTAAAAAGTATATATAAGATAGTAAAAATATGTATGAATTTTTCAAAAGAAACAATAAAAGGAGCTGCGGATCTCATTGTACTTAAAATTCTTGAAAACCATGGTGAATCTTATGGATATCAACTTATTCGTCTGATCGAAACAGAAAGTGATAACATTTTTTCTTTTAAAGAAGGAACGCTTTATCCACTTCTCTATCGCATGGAAGAACATGGGTATGTCACAAGTACACAAAAAACAACTCCAAGTGGAAAAATGAGACGTTATTACAAAATTACCTCTGACGGAAAACAACTTCTCAAGAAAAAAACAGCTGAATGGCAAGCCTTTACTCAAGGACTTGAAAATCTTCTTCAATCATCATTATGAATACCTTTGAAGAATATTTTGATCAAATCCGAGAAAAAATCCATATTGATCGACCTGAACTTTTAAAACGAATGAAACAAGAAATGCATGATCATGCGGAAGATGCAGAAGAATACCTCCTTCTAGAGAATAAAGAAGTAAACAGTCTTGAACATCTTGGTTCTCCAAAATGTATTGCGGAGGCATACGACACCAATCTTCAACCATCGATTTCCTCTCTTTATAAACACGCCATTATTTTTGGAATTTTTAGTTTGCCATTTTCTTTTTTCTTTTATTTGGCAATAGCAAATTCATTTGATTCTTCAACAAATCAATCAAATCTCATTTACTGGATGATAGCTCTTGTATTTATCAATGTCATGGCACTCCGAAAAATCTTTTGGTTAAAATCTTGTGACGCACAACGAAAAAATATCATACGACTTTTTCTTGGATTTCAATGGATATTACCATTAGTTCGTTTCGTATACGAAAGTTATCAAGATTTATTAAATGAATCAGAACAAAATATTCAGACAATCATGACAAGCATTGGTATTCGTTTTCTTGTTCTTGTTCTCACAATAGGAATGACTTTTTTACTTATTCGAATGATTGAATGGTATTCAGATGATGAAAAAAAACGCTCAAAATTCATGCATTGGTTTTGGTATATAACTAGATTAAGTTTGTTCATTTATATAGGGGTCACAACCATCTGGATCACCATACAACCGGCCTCATTTATCACAGGAACCTTTCCTCAAATACAGCAAAGTGTGGAATCTTGGTTTCTCGTTCCGTGGATGACTTTTTTGGGACTTATTCTCACACTTTCTTTCTTCTACAATATTTTTTCTTCTCTTGTTTTACATGGATTAGAATTTATCCTTTCTTCATGGCACACACCTGTTGAAATATGGATGCCTCTTGTGATTTTAGGAATCAGTATTTCAGGTTTTTGTGGATTTCTTCTCTATACGATTTGGCGAGATATTCGAAATAACTACAAACCTCTTTACAAACAAATTCCTTGGCTTGAAAGTGCTTTCACTCTTTTTCTTCTTTCTTTTTTTTGGATCGGACCCATTGGTATTCCAAACGTTCATTGGAAAATTCCTGTAAAAAATATTTCCTCCATCATTGAACAACAACAACTTGGACCATGGTATTGTCTCATAAAAAATATCAATCAAAACGAAAGTCGATATGCTCGTTATGAAGTTTATGCGGAAGAAACAGGATTTCGTATTGATCAACAATCAGGTCCTTCATTTTTTATTTCTTTTTCGAACTCTGATTCTCATTCTCAACCAATACGGATACGCGGTCCCCAAAAAAATAATCGAATGTTTGGCTGGACTCAACCTATTCCTGAAGGTATGACATGTGATGGAGAAACATTAAATCCAACAGACTTTGTTACTCATTCTGCTCTTCAACCTATTTGTAAAAAACTCACTTTTAAAAACAGAACGCTTTTTGAACAGTCACCTGAACAACATTGGGGTTTTTCTGGTATGACTCTCGCCCCTGACGAATCATCAGCCATGATTCGTCTCACAAAAGGTGTTTATGAATCCGAATACGTTTTTTTTGCTGATCTCCTTCCGTAATCAAACAAAACATTTTGATCTTTTTTGTTATTTGGCGGGGATTAAAAAGTTTCCTCAAAAAAATACAAAAAAAAGAAGACCTTATTTTTGTCTTCTTTTTTGGATTCTTCCTTTTGTGGACTACCCTCTTTCTTTCCTATTCGCCTATTCCTGAATATGAATATGTGGAAAATAGTATCCCAACATTTGTAGCTATCGGAGGATTTCCGTTTATTGCCTTTCATTATCCCTCACCACCAATGGGTTCAGATGTTGTTTCTCAATCTATGTGGCCACTCTTTTATCTAAACGAATTTTTTTGGCTCATCATTGGAACTATTCTTACAAAATTATTACCACAAAAGATAAAAAATTATTCTCAAATTCGTTTATTTTGTATCGTCATGACTCTTATCATTTCCTTAAGTGGTTTGGGGTATCTTGTTCTCAGATTTGATTAAACATCCTCTTCTTCTACATCAAACGAAGCTCCGAGTTCGCGAAGATGATTCTCAAAATCTCCGTATCCACGACGAATGAGTTCCATATTTTTAAGTATTGTCTCTCCTTCTGCTGCTAAGGCTGCAACTACATACGAAAAACCCGCACGTAAATTTGGCACAGTAATTTCTGCTCCATGAAGATTTGTTGGCCCAACAATGACTGCACTGTGCAAATGATTCTTTTGTCCAAATCGACAAAATCTTCCACCAAGACAATCGGTATATAACTGAATCTGAGCTCCCATTCGATTTAATGCTTCTGTATATCCGAAACGATCTTCATACACCGTTTCATGCACAATAGAAGCTCCTGGGGTCTGGGTGAGCAACACACTAAACGGTTGCTGCCAGTCAGTCATAAACCCAGGATGCACATCGGTTTCAAGGGTAGTGGAATGAAGATTTTCTCCGCGCCAAAACTCGATTCCTTCGTCACGAATATCAAAACATCCACCAATTTGACGATACTTATTTAAAAAAGCCATGAGATCAAGCTGGCGTGCGTTTTTCACAAAAATACGTCCATTCGTAGCAAATGCCGCACATGCCCAAGAGGCAGCTTCTATACGATCTGTGATAGCAGTATGTGTGTACCCTCCAAGTCGTGAGACACCAATAATCGTAATCACGCGGTCGGTATCAACCGAAATATACGCACCCATCTTTTGAAGAACAGCAATGAGATCCATAATTTCTGGTTCAACAGCTGCATTGGAAAGTTCTGTTTTTCCATTTGCAAGCACTGCAGCAAGTAAAACCTGTTCTGTGGCTCCAACACTGGGATATTCCAAACAAATTTTTTCTCCATGAAGACGTTGTGATTTCATGGCATACCCTTTTGGAATACAAGTAATTTCAGCTCCAAGAGTCTCTAGCGCCTTCAAATGAAAATCAACAGGACGCTTTCCAATCTGACAACCTCCAAGTTCAGGAACAAGTGCTTCTTGTAAGCGATATAAAAGAGGCCCAGCAAAAAGAATGGGAATACGACTCTTCCCTGCCACGCGATGTAATTCTTCAGGTTCAACCGTATGTAATTGTTTTGCATGAATGGTAACCACTTCATCTTTAAACTCTACCTCTCCCCCAAGAGTACGAATAAGTTCAGAAACAATATGAACATCATCAATATCTGGAACATTACGCAAAATACACAGTTCATCTGTAAGCAATGCTGCAACCATGATTTTTGAAACACTATTTTTGGCTCCGCAAACAGCAATCGTTCCTTTTAACGGTTGTCCTCCGCGGATGTGATACGTCTGCATATAAAGAAAGCCTAAGAAAAAATAAGGGATTTCGCAAGAAAAAAATTACGAACCACGAAAAAAGAACTTGGTGATTCGGAATGCACAAACTCGACACGAGGAAACAAGTCGATAAAGTCCTTCTGATACCAAAGTAAACCCTGGAAGATTATGATACAAAAAAAGCCATCGTCTTTTTCCAGTTCCTTCTTGAAAAAGAGTAAAGACCGCATGTGCTCCTGTCACCATCTTCTTGTTTGAAAAAATAAATATTACAGATTGAGCAAATGTTTCTTGAGGAATTTTTTGAAATTCGGAAGGCAATTTTTGATATGGAAAAAAGGCAACGTTATCTCTCATGCGCCTTTGCCAGCGTTCAGCCCAAAAACAACAAAAAGGACAAGAACCATCATACACAAAAATAGGCATGTTCAATGGTTCTTCACTTGGCATATTGTGCAAGAAACGTTTTTAATTGAGTGAATGCACGCCCACGATGGCTTAACTGATTTTTCTCTTGGTCAGACATTTCTGCAAACGTTTGATGATACCCGTCTGGAACAAATAACACGTCATAAGGTAATTTTATTTTTGCTGATCCGCGAGGAAGAGTAGAAATAGTTCCACTCACCTTTCCTGTGAATACCCATTCCTCTCCATCTGGAGCCACAAGTGCCACAGAAGATTCAAACCAGGCCTGACGTTTTCCTTCTGGAATTTCTTTCATAGTTTCAAGAGTATGTTCGATCAATTTTTCATCAGATGCACCTTCTCCAGCCCAACGTGCCGTGCGAACACCAGGCAAACAACCAAGTGCCCAAACACAAAGACCTGAATCATCTGCCACAGACCAATGTCCTGTTTGTTTTACAACGAAACGCGCTTTTTTTAATGCGTTTTCTGCAAATGTTTCTCCATCTTCTACTACATCTTCCAACACTCCAACCTCTTCTGCACTCGCAACTTCAATATTCGCATCTGCAAGTAAAACACGCATTTCTTCAATTTTTCCTGGATTGTGTGTGGCGAAAATGATTTTCATATTTTATGTGAAGAAGTTTTATCAAATTGTATTTTACCATTTGAAGACTCAAAAGAAAAAAGGATCGCGAACGATCCTTGAACACTCCTTAGGATACCAAGTAGGCGATCAGGAGTGCCAATACAACGAGCACATAGCCAGCCTCGGCAAATCCGAATATAGCCAGTACAACAAAGAGCCCACAAAGAAGAACTCCAGAAATCAAAATTGTGGAAAACGGTTCTTCCACAAAAATGGTCCTAACTTTGTCATAAAATGACAAAAAAAATCTCTTTATCATTTTTGCCCTTTCTGGCAAAATTTCCACCTTGATTGATGGAAGAGGAGGATTTAACCACTTTTTGGATAAAAAGTCAAGCAATTGTTCAGAATAAATCGATGCACTTACATACGACTACTTGAACGAATTTCGATACGATTCAAGCTCATTTATATGTGAGGCAAAAATATTTTTTGCACGCATACGCGAAAAATTCCATGATTGCCATTTTGATACATAAGAAGATTTTAACTGTGTACGATGAGCCCGTCCGTAGATACTCAGCATAAACGTGTTTTTTAATTCCTCATCTGAACTATTCAAAATAGTTATGGTATACGGAACAGCATCATCAGAAAGCTGGCTTAAATAGGGCGCATCAAGTTTTCCTGTGAGCGCATATCGTTCGATATTTTGACGAGCCACAAACGCATCCGGATTCAAGATATTTATTCCTCCTAAAAACAGAAGTGCACACATACATGCACTGAAAGCAAAGTGATTATCTTTATGATCCTTATGAACCTTATACAACAAAAGAAAAAAGAGTCCAGCCATCCATAAAATAAAAAGATGGGCAAATAAACGGAATGTGGTAAATCCATACGCATCCTCGTATAAAGAAAGGCGAATGAATGCAGAAATAATAATAAACAGAACCTCAACAATAAGACTCGTACTCAACCACTTAAATCCACGCATGTGCCCTGCTTCATCTTTTGTAAGATGAGCATCTGCAATCAAAAGCAATACGAAAGAAACAACCCCAACGGCAATCAATTCAAAAAAACCACGTCTGGCATACTCCGCATACGTAAATCCTTGCAAGGAAATATTATTTTCTCCTCCAAACAAATAAGCGAGTTGTACGATAATAAAAATAACAAAAAGAACATTCACCGAACCAAACAAAATAGAACTTTCAATGGATCCGAGGTTAAATCTTTTCTTTTTTTCTTCCGTGGTTTTCCCTTCTTCTTTTTTTTGAAAAACGTATGTATATGCTCCTATAAGCACACACATAATAAGAAAAACAAAAATGGCTCGAACAATCGTCTGTGGTGTAAGGTCAATATCGATGAGACGAGAAAGAAATTTCTCAAAAATCAAATCAGCTGATGAAAAAAGGAAAAGAAAAACAAGAAGAACCGGGACCGTAAATGCAATACCCGTCACAACCTGTGCAATTTTTTTCCGATCTTTATCGACTCCACGTAAAGAAAGCAAATCTGTGGAGGTTTGAAAAAATGGGAGAATCCATTTGAACGGGATAAAACATGTTTTCAAATAATCTCCGACGACAAATTCTTTGATTTTCTTTTCAAATAAACTTTTCGCCATGGTGAGTAAAAGAAATAAACAAATGACAATATTTAAAAATGTTAACAACCCGCTGGAACGAATAAAAACCATGGCACTAAAAAAGAATAAAGGAACAAGCATCCAAATAACTTCCTTTTTTATGGGTTGTTTAAAAAAACGACTCATGGCAAACAACTCACCTACCAGAAACAGTAAATAGAGAGGAAAAGAAATACCTGGAATTTTTCCGTAAAAAAGAAAATCAAAAATAAGAGCAAGACCAAAAGATGAGATGATAATAAATCCAGCTTGAACAAATGGGATAGATGCAAGATGAGAAATACGCATAGAGGAAGCTATATTCACAAAAGAAGATTTAGACTCTGTTTTTTGATGACACGAATCTTACGATTTTCATAGAATTATCGAGCCTTATAAACTCGTAATATTTTGCTAAGTCTCAACAAACCGTAGGTAATCAACAAACCTCCAACAAGTCCATTTAACATCTGCATTAACAATATAGGTACGGCTGTTTTCGTCATTGAAAACACAACGATGGCTAATCCCATGAATAAAAAAGTCGCCAATCCAGTGCCAAAACCAAAAAAATGCAGTTCTTTCTTAGAATAATTATTTTCCATGGCTTTGGCAGAAAAAATACCAGTAAAGAAAACAATGGTCATTGGATTTGAAATAGTTAAAATAAAAGTTGAAAAAAAGCTAGACATTAAATCACTTGATAATGAAATTGATCGAGTCATATTAAAGTTTAATATGACGGCCTTAAGCATCATAAAGCCGAAAATAATAAGCACGAAAGAGCCGATTATTCCCAACGGTTTTTTTGCCTTTTTGTTCTCTAATATCTCTCCAATTCCTGAAACTGCCAAGGTGATATAAAAATAATCAACCAAGGTAACTGCACAAACAGCAACGAATCCGTCTAAAAAAGTTTTTTGCAGTGTCAAATTAACAATAAAGAAAAAAACTGGACCAATAGCCAGCTGTAATATGAGACCTGTCGTAAGTCCTTTCAAAATAATTTTTGTAGATAGTGAAGTTCTTGCCATGTAAATTGTTGGTCGAAGACCATGAGCGAAGTGAGACCTAAAAGACAGAACAAAGTCGAATGGTCGGGCTAGCGGGACTTGAACCCACGGCCTCTTGCACCCCATGCAAGCGCGCTACCAACTGCGCCATAGCCCGATACAAGTCATTGATTTCGATTCAATGACCAAAAACAGCGTATGATATTTGAAAACAAAAGGCAATCTGGCTCAAACAGATGGATATGTTTTTCCTTCGCACACAATCTTTTCAAAAAAAAGACGAAGGATACGGGAGGCGTCTGGACTTGGTCGTAAAGCAGAACGCATTTGTTCAAATGTCTCCTGAGCAAGACCGTATTCTTTTTGGTAATAATCAAATCGAAACATCATGCCATCTTCATTCATTTCCGGATGAATAATCATGGCATACAAAGGCTCATTAGGAAATGTATATGCTTGGAGCGGACTCCGTTCACTCGAAGCCAAAAGCACAGCTCCAGATGGGAGCTCAGCTATATGATCTTTGTGTCCGAGCTGGGCATCAAAATGAACAGGCAATTTGGAAAAAATTGGACACTGATTTGCCGCTGCAGTTTTTGTTATTTGAAAAGTTCCCGTTTCCTGATGTTCCGGTCCATACACAAGACGTCCGCCAAGAGCAACGGTCATAAGTTGTGCTCCAAAACAAATGCCAAAAGTTGGAAGATGTCGTGCACGTGCTTCACGGACAAGTTCTCCGATTTTCTCTACCACTTCTGAAATATGTCCTTGAGAAATAAGATAATCACCGGATCCTCCGATAATGAATGCATCAAACCCCTGAAGAATGGATGAGTTCAAATCAGCCTCAAGTGCATTCACACAAGTTATTTGTTCTGATGTTAATCCAGATGTTTCAACAATGGATTTATACTCATGTTCGCGAACAAATGCATCAGGACGCATTTGTAAAAGAAGAATCTTCAAAGAATCAAAAGATGGCATAATTTTTTTATTCACGAATGAAAAGATCATATCCTTTCTTACATAAAATTGAAAAGAGGTAAAAAAGAAAAAAGAGGAATCTTTGGAAAAAGACCCTCTCACGTATTATTCAAGACGCGTACGCTCAAGACGTTTTTTTGCGGCATTCAAGAACCACTCGGCGTGTTCGATCTTTTCGGCAATCGCGATCAAAAGACATTTCGGTTGCTTCAAACGAAGACAACGCGGAAGAGCAACCATGACTCCCAAACCCGTGTCTGGATTCATGGCCAAATGACCGAATTCATCCGCGTCTTTGGACTGAAGAAGAGTGACAACTTCACGCCAGTGTCTTGCCGATACTGGATGACAATTGCGCATAGCTGCACAAGCTGCTGGAATTCTGCCAGATGTTTGAACTTGCCACCGAACACTTTCCAAATAGGTTCCAGCTGTCTTTCTCGCATTGCATTCGAGAAGATAGACACGGAATCCATTCATCCCATTCCGAACAACCATGAAGTCAAACCCAGCCGGTCCGACATATGTTCCTTGCACGTGCTGTACGAACAGTTTGGTCATTTCCCAAGCCTGTTCAACAACATTTTCACGAAGCGTAAGTGACCATGTTTCGGGAAATACATCTGTATCCCGACTTCCAATCACATTCCCTTCATGAATCATGCCGTCACAATACTGTCGACTCATAAATCGACGTTGAGGTTCTCTGCCAGGAGCAAAATACCATTGAAGAGATGCAATAATGACCTCTTCTCCATCGACCCATTGTTCAACAATCAGAGGACGGCTTCCACGACCATACTGCTTCAAAAATGCAGGAAGGCCGCTTAAAGAATACAGACCGTTCACTCGATACGCACCAACTCCACTTTCCAAATCCGGCCGTTTGATCACAACCGAACGATGGCGAAGACGCATAGCCATGATTTCACGAAGAGCAGCAGACTGTCCGTGGACGAATGTATGATCGGGAAAATAATGCTCTCGTTCGAGATCTCCTCCAAGACGACGAAACAACTCTTTATCATCCAACATTCGAGCCACTTCCCAGGACGGTGTACGAACTCGTCCCGGATCAAGAAGAAGAGCCTCCACCATATTCTTCCAATCGGGAGAAGCACCTGTAAACGCATCAATGGTCAGTTCCTCGTTTGTTTGCATTTCAAACATAAGACGTTCCATTTCTTCCCGATTTGTAAGAAGGCCGTCAAACAAATTTTTTCCTTTTACGAATCGAAGTTCTTGAGTTCCAACCCCAAGTGCACGCAGATATGCCTGATGTTCGAGCATGTCTGATACGTCTCCATCCATGAGATACACAGCTTTGTAAGGAAGAACCTGAGCGCGATCAGGATAATGATTCAGTCCATCGACAACTCCAATGTGAAACCCATCCTCATTGGGTTCACAAAAAACACTTAAATCATCAAACGCAATGCGATGTTCAGACACGAGGAGACCTCCTTTTTTGAAAAGAACATGTGTTCCGAAAATTCGGAGGATACGGAAAATTTTTTTCAATACCCTCTCACTTTCACAACAGAAAAAGCCGTCGAAACATTCGACGGCTTTGGTTTCTATTCTCTATTAATACGAGAGAATCTCCATCACCGTCTTTCTCTTAATCAAAATAATAATGCCAAGAATAATCATTGGTATCACGATCTCAATAATCGAAAGAGAAAGATGTTTGGTGGATTTCAACATACGTATCTATTCTTTTTAGAACATATCATGGCTCTTTTTTGTCCGTCAAGTCTTTACAAAAAAAAAGAGAGCGCGATTAAACGCCCTCAAGAAGTTTTCGTTTGCACTCCTCAACTTTTTGCACAACCCACAGAAGTTCTCTTTCATCACGGGCAAAACATACCCCGTAACAAAATCCTCTGTTCTCGATGGGAAACGCATGAGGAAGAAAGCAAAAAGGAACAAAACCAATTCGTTCTTTTCGGTTAAAAAGAACCTGATGAAAAGACAAAGAGAAATCCCAGAGAGAAATATCATACGGGATCCAGAAGCTTCTCATATCGAACGGAAGGACCATTCCTGTTCCGTACCAAGCGCGAGCAGCCTCAAGAGGATATGTAGCAGCTGTGACGCGCGCATTTACTTCAACCGCGTACACATCTCCTGTTTTCCGATTGCAGATGAAATCCACAGAACCATGTCCAAAATATTTGAACTGATCCCGAACCTGAACGGCAATCACACGTGCTGCTTGAATCATAATCTTCTGCATCTCATCTGGAATCCAGTTGGAAATGAGAAGGGTATTACCGAAATGATGACCTCCCTCATCCACATACTGGCGAGTGACAGGTCCAACATCAAGACAACCATCTTCATGAATAAAAAACTGAACACTTGCATCCAGATCATGTTCATATTGAATCTGAACAACATAATGCGATTCTATTTTTACCACTCCATCTTCTCCATGACCATTTGGGAGAACAACAGGATCACCAGGACGAATGATTCCTTGTTTCAATCCACTCGCGGAATTTGATGCCTTAATTCTTGCAGGACGTCCAAACTCGCGGTGAATCATCTGTACTGCATGAGGCACTTCCTCCGACCGACAAGAAACACCAAATGGCAATCGCGCTTCCGGAAGCGGCATGCAAACGGTTTGAAATGCACCTTTATCATTCGCACGATAACAGACTTCGAAATTGGGAGCATTGAGCACACATCCAGCCTTCTTAACCATCTCACGCAAACGCAATGAGGTACCGGAAAAAGGCTGAATGGTCACTCCGGTAATATCAGAAAAATCAAATTTTACCCGATCAATTTCCGGACCAATTTCCAACGTATTTAAAAGAACCATTTCAGGAGGAAGGTTCATCCGTCCTGGAAGAATCACGGTATCTTGAGACTCGGCAAGCAGGAGTGCTCGTAAAGAGAATTGACCGAGCAAACGACGACTTTCAGGCGTGTGGTCAATGACATCTTCTGTAACATGGCAATAGACTGTCATGAACAATCTCCTTTACCCGTTTGGTTGTGAGTTTCATCCTTTCCTGTGAGCCATCCACGGCATGTGAATGACTCGCATCAAGGGAAACAAAACAGCCACCGGCTAGGGTGGCTATCATTCGAAAACGCAGAATATTATCTGGAATTCACGACAAAACCACCCACTTTTTTAAAAAAGCAGAATCCTCCAAAAAAGAAAGGTGTGTGGCGTCGATTCATAACATGTTTGAGTATATCGAGAAAAAAAAATCTGTCAAATAAAAAAGAGGTCGAGTATGACCTCTTAATGATTACGACCATTGATCTTCCACCCAAGCTTCGCACGTTTACACTTACGAAGCAGTTCCCGAATGGATGTATCCTTCCAATCCACAACCGTCTGATACACGGACGAAGGAAATAAAATCGGGAAATAGACATCAAGCATTTGCTCAAGTCTGTATAAATCATGATTTTCGAGACCGAGAGAAAACTTCTGCGAAAAATAATCCGCAAAAGTAAAAATAATGATTTCATAAGGAAATTTTTGCCAATCCTCAGATGGCATATTCCATAGAATCTCAAATTTTGTGGCTCGAAAATACTCACTTGTATGTGGATTGTTCGGATCCATTTTTGTTTCCGAATCACCTGTTGAATTTGAAGCGTCGAGTCTCATTTTACCTCCAGCGGATGTTACTACTTGCTGAAGTTTATCAATCAATTGATCTCGATACATCAAATCTGAAACAACAAGAGCAAATCCACGACGATCTCGAACATCAAATGGATCTGCTTTTTTCCTATCTTGTCGCTGTTTCAAAATCTTGAGACAAGCACCGAATGTATCCTTATCTCGGTGATGAAACAAGACCCGTCCATCTTGTGTCCCTGCCAAAAGCCGACAAGTCATGGGATTATATCGTTCGTTTGGAAGAAATAATTGACGATTGATTCCAATCTGCGCAACACGATATGCGCGTGTTGGATCATGATATGTCCAGACCTGAATATTTTCACTCCCAGGGAGGAAAAGATGATGTTCAAATAGATGAATCATCCGAGACAGATCCCGACGTACCCGCTCAATCGGATCAATCCGATCAATCCGATCAAGAAACATGGTCAGATCAAAAAATCTTCTTGCTTCAAATCGTTTGCGACATCGCAACGGATCATCCCCTTGAACATCAGCCAATCGAAGAAGATCCTCCATATCCACTGCCAGAGCCACTCGCGATTCAAGAGCGAGTTCTTCTTCCTCAAGTGGCATGGCATAGCGATGAACAAGATTTACAAGCTCTTTTTGGAGTGCATACATTCGCGCATTCAAACGAGCGTGCTGGATCTGATCAAGATCTGAAAGCATTTTCCATCGTTTCCCAAGCCAGACAGGATCATACGATCCATTCCACTGTTCAACGGCCTCCACGTATTCCTGCACGTGACCTCCCTTACCTCTCTCTTTTAAAAAAGAACACCTTTCTTAACTTAAACGAAAAAGAAGAAAACAGTCAACATGTCTTTTTCATTTATAGAAAAAAGAAGAAAAATAAAATAAATATTTACATCATTTGTCAAATAATCTTGACAAAGTTATCTAAACATAGTTGTTCTTCAACCAATACCATATAGATACAAGGAGATCCCATGAAAAAAATTCTCGCTGCATTATTCTGTTTATCTCTTATTGGATGCGCAGGCGTGGAAACACAGGTCTTAGACCTTAAAACGGATCCAACGAATATTCTTCCTATCTATGTCGAACTAAGTAGCGCAATTTTTCTTCTCCTTGTCTTCTTTGGAGGACGAGGAATCTGGCATGGACTTTTGGAGACAATTCAATATGTAGGGTTAATCTCCCTGGTCACTTGCCCGTTTTACTACATTCTGACAAGGGATGTGAGTGCGGCCGTCGCTATCGGTCTTTCGGGATTCCTAGCCATTGCCGTAACTTATTTTTTAATTCCAAAGACAACACAACAAAATTCCTCGTCAGACAATGAGGAAAAATAAAAATCAAAAACCGCCCTCGCGCAGAGGACGGCTTTTTTCTTTTTTTCTTAAACCCCTTCTCCAAATACGTACCGATCTGTAATTTTTTCGTATTGGAATAATTCTTCGTCTTTGAAAAAACGCTTCACCTCTACTGTTGCATTTTCTACACTATCAGAAGCATGTACTAAATTGGACGGGACGTTCATAGCCAAGTCCGCACGAATGGTTCCAGCATCTGCTTGTCGTGGATTTGTGGATCCGATCAATTTACGAATGGCTTCAATGGCATCAATTCCTTCAAAAACAATCCCAACTACAGGTGTCTGCATCATGAATTCTTTAATACTGGCAAAAAATGGCTTGTCAGCCAAATGGGCATAATGTTCATCCAGCATAGATTCGGTCAAACGAATCAATTTCAACCCCACAATTTTTAATCCTTTGCGCTCAAAACGTCCGATAACTTCTCCAAGCAAATCGCGTTGAAGACCATCTGGTTTAATAAGAACAAGACTGCGTTGTACATTCATAAAATCTCCGAAAAAATAATTTTGCCTTTAATTTATGCTCTTTTTTTTAAAACGGCAAGGGATTGGATTGAATCTCAGGTTCGCCTCCAAAAGAAATGATCAAAATATCACCATCCTGATCTGTGCGCCAAATATGTGTACCTATCTCCTGCAAACGTTTAAGAAGGACGGGATGTGGATGTCCATAATCATTCCCTTCTCCCACAGAAATCACCGTTTCGCGAGGATGAGTCACTTCTAAAAAATGCTGCGAAGTTGATGTTCCACTTCCATGATGAGCGACTTTTAAAATATCAATGGGAACGATCATATCTGCCCATAAATCTTCCTCTTCCTCAAACGGAGCATCTCCGGTCAAAAGAATCGACGTTTCTCCATAAATCAATTCAACGACGATCGAAGCCATATTCAAATTTTCCAACTTTGTTCCTGTAAGCGATTGATCAGGTGCGAGAATACGAAGGGAAATATTTTTTTCCAATGAAATTTCCATTCCGCTGTGAACGAAAATATGATTTGCATTTTCTTCTTTGACGACTTTTGAAAATACTTTATATGTTGGAGAGCTACTCAAGACCCCTGTTTCATAAACCGTCTCGACATCATATCGTTTCAACAGTTCCACAAATCCAGCCAGATGGTCTTCGTGCGGATGTGTAAGAAGAACATCATCAATCGTTCGATCCCAAGGAGACAACACAGATCCAAGTTTATTCAACACTTCTTGATCTGGACCGCTATCAATGAGTACTTGTCGACCCTCAGGAGTCTCCACAAAAATCGCATCTCCTTGACCCACATCAAACACCCACACACGCAATGGATGATGTTCTTCAAATAGGTTTGTTTTTGTTTCAGAAAAAAAGAGAAAGACAGCAAAAAAACACAAACCACTGAGAACGATGGTCATGCGTACATGATTGGAGAAACGTGTTAAACGTCGATGTCTTGTGCGCGAGGGCGATGTGAGAGCCATACAAGAAAAAAAGTGATTCCTCCAGCGCTTGTAATAGCAAACACTTGGGCAAATGGAATCTGTGAGGATGCAAATGGAAGCAATCCAAACCAATGAACCACATGCAAAACAATACTACTTAATCCAATCGCAGGAAGGGCAACAATACTTCCAAGACTGGAAGACAAAAATCCGACCCCAATCGCAAATGAACCGAACAACATCAGATACGGAATCCATGGGAGAATGAGAAGATTTACGATGGGAGCAATAAAAGAAAACGTTCCAAAATTCCAAAGAAGTACAGGGGTTGAAAGTGTGGTCGCGGCAAATGTTGCGGCTAATGAAGTACGTACACCGAATGTTTCTGGAACAAAACGAAACAGAGATTCAAAACGACTCGCAAGCAACACAAGCCCAATAGTTGCCGCAAAAGAAAGTTGAAACCCGACATCATCAAACAAAAGTCGTGGGTTCAAAAGAAGCATCACAACAGCCGTAAGAGCCAAAATATTTCGCATCGATGGTGTGCGCCCCCATCCGGTTCCGAGCATGGCCAAAAGAGCCATGATTCCTGCACGAACAACCGCAGCCGTTGCACCTGCAAGAAAGACATAAATAACAACAAAACCTGCAGCCACAGGAAGAGCCCGTTTCCGACCCAATGAACTCCGCATGAGCCAAAGCAAAAGGAGTTGGGAAAAAATTGCAACATTATATCCGGATGCTGCTGTCACATGCGAAACACCAACTCGCGAAAAATCTCCACGCAAATCTTCGGATAATGTTTGACTCCCTCCAAAAAGCAACCCAGAAACAAATCCTGCATGAGGCTCTGGTAAGACAAGAGCTAAGGTATCCAACATGGTCTGTTTACCCTGTAATAAAAAACGAGAAAAAGAAAAATTTTTTGCAGGACGAATATCAAGCTCCTGTGGATATGAACAAGTTGCAAGAATGCCGCGACTATTCAAAAAACGATCATAACGAAATCCAGGTTTTGATTCGGGAACTTGAATACGACACCGAAAGGCAAGTGTGTCTCCGGTCCAAACGGTTGGATAACGTGGAATACGTACAAGTAATTTTCCAAAAAGCGGTTCATCAGGTGTTTGAATGTTCACGAGTGTCACTTCTTGATTATTTGTACGTACAACCACTTCCCCTTGAATTTTTCCTTTGATCACTGTTTGACGACCACTAAGTTCCAAAAGATTGGGAATACCCGAAGGTGGAAAAGTTTGTCCAAATCGCAACCACCCAATAAGAAACGCAAATAAGATCCACAAAATCATTTTTCCGGTTCGAGAAGGAAAAATAAGAGCAGCAAAAAGAAAAAGATTCGCAAAAATCCAGAAAGGTATTTCAAATATTGGACGGTTCAAAAATGCAGCGAGTACAACCCCTCCAATAAACGAAAGACAAACCACAAAAAAGGATCGTGATGGAGATGCGACGATCCTTTTTACATATTCTCTGAAACCATTAGCCTGATGTTCCCACTCCTTCATATTGAAAGCCAAGTCCTGAGAGGTGCATGTCTGCAAGCAAATTTCGTCCATCAAAAATCAGTGGATTTACCATACGTTCACGCAACGTAGAAAATGAGACATCCCGAAACTCCTGCCAATCAGTGAGAACAACAAGTGCGTCAGCTCCTTCTGCTGCATCCATAGCTGTGGGAGCAAAGACAATATCATCAGAAAGCAATCCATGTGCACGCGTCATGGCAAACGGATCATACACGGAAATTTCAGCACCGCGCGCACATAATCGTTGAATAATATCCAGTGCTGCAGATTCTCGTATATCATCAGTCCCCCCTTTGAATGCAAGCCCCCATGCCGCGATTTTTCTTCCACGTACACTTCCGAGTCTATTTTCTATCTTGCGCAAAAACCAATCACGCTGATGATTATTCACTTCGATCACGGCTCCGAGTAATTTGAAATCATATCCATTCAAACCGGCAAGTTGATGCAGAGCGGAAACATCTTTTGGAAAACAAGATCCGCCATACCCAATCCCCGCTTTCAAAAAAGAAGGTCCAATACGCGGGTCAAGACCAATCGCATGGGCAACGGTTTGAATATCTGCCCCGACTCGTTCTGCAATACAAGCCATCTCATTGATAAAAGAAATTTTTGTGGCCAAAAAGGCGTTTGCGGCATATTTTATCAACTCAGCATTTTCGAGAGTGGTACATATTCGTGTCCCAGGAAGACCTGCATGCAAACGACCCATGACATCGTGAGTCGTATAATTTTCTGCACCAATCACAATGCGGTGTGGGGCAAAAAAATCTTCAAGAGCTTTTCCTTCACTTAAAAACTCAGGGACGGAAGCTACCTGAATACACCGACTTACATTCTCGCGTCCGATTGCAATCATTTTTTCCCGCACACAATCAAGAACTTTTCGATTTGTTCCAACAGGGACTGTGCTCTTGATAGCAACAATCGCTTCATGATCAAGACATTTCCCAATGTCATCTGCCACATGAAAAACCGCTCGCAAATCCACTTCTCCAAACGCGGTCGGAGGCGTGCCAACCGCAATCAAAAAAATCTCTGCCCCGTCTGCTACAGAATACAAATCCGTTGTAAACACAATACGTCCTTGTTCCTGCATCTCGCGTAGTAAATCCCGAAGTCCTGGTTCATAAAAAGGCACTTCACCCAAATCAAGTGCAGCAATTTTTGCTACATCTACATCAACACAAGCCACACGATGGCCGAGTTTTGCATACCCAAGACCTGAAACAAGCCCTACGTATCCGGTTCCAATCACAACAATATTCATAGTAAAAATATGGTAACAAACAAAAGAAAAATGGACAAAAAAATCCGATCATGGAGTCCGGACTTCATGATCGGATATAAGAAGTGAGACCATTAGATCTCCTTTCGTTGAGTAGCAGAAACAGCAAGCATAAGTTCTTTGATACTTTCACTAGCCACTGTTCCTTTTCTGAGCCAAGTGAGACGTGGAGTGTCCTCATCCAAAGACCGAGACTGACTTTTGAGTTTAAAGGTAAATCGATGACCTTTTTTCCAAAAACGAAATTCAGAGACTATTTCTTTTTCAAAAATGGCTTCGATGTCTTTCCACGGAAGATCTTCAGCTTCATCAGTGATTCTCCAAGCCTGTTCCTCAGTCACATGTTCAGGATTCGGTTGTGCAAGAGAGGTCTCTGCTTGAATTTCAAGAAACAAGAAAGCTTCATAAAGCCGTCGAGACACCGCACGATGATAGACACGATCTTTGTTGTTTTTTATACAAACAACAAATCCATTTACATCAGGGAGAATTGAAATCCAAAACTTTCTCTTAAGATATTGTAGAACGTGTTCCATTCCCAACATTTTTGGATCTGACATTTCTCTTTCTCCTTGTTTTTTAAGAGAACAACAGCTCTAAAACTAAAGAAAACTAACCACAAAAATCATTTTTGGTCAAAAAAATCTCTTATCCATGTTTTATAAAACAAATTGTTACAAGAAATTGACAAAAAAATAATTTTATGATAGACTAAATAAACCATTACGTTTTGTTTTTGTGTTCCTGGCCAAACAGGCCACCAACCATCATTGAGAAGGAGGTACCTTGTGGGGTACTCTACAAGTTACGACAATGTTAGATTAGTATCCGGTCCCAACAAAGATGTTGTTCGGGATATGGTCTTCTCGGGGAGCTCATCCCTTTTGAGCTTTCAAGGAATGTATGTTGATCGGGACGACAACCCGATCACTGGCGATATCTTCACATTTGAAGTGAAGATAAACAGAATAGAATTCGAAGACTTCGGAGATGGGTTCCAAGGTTTTTCTTTCGAGGGTCGTGATCCTAAGAAAAAAGATTGGGAATCCAAATTCGAGGGAAGTGTATATTTTGGAGAGCAGTTCGGTGGTCAGACCACCCACACCACGACCGAGCGTGGGTGAATGCCAATCTCACCGCATTCTGCGGGGGGCGAAAAAATCGCTTTCTCGGATGCGGTTTTTTTGTTTGAATTTACATCAGAAGTCTTCCAAATTTGCCCGTTCAAAAAACTCATGATATGCTCCTTTGTCTCGTTCTTTTCAAGGCCAAAAAATTCAGGAGAAACATCATGCAAAAACCGTACATCGGGATTACAGATTTTATGAATGCTTCTCAGATCAAATCCATGTGTGATGTTTTTATTGCCCATGGTGGACTGGGGCTTCAATATCGACTCATGGTCGGAGTGATGATGAGTTACAAAACTCTCCATGAAATACCATCACGATGGAATCGAATATTTCCGAAAAAAGAAGATATTTCAGAAATCTTTGTACCCCACCCAGTACTCATGAACACTCTTCATTATGCTGACTACACAGGAACAGACATCGCATCAAGTTTGGAACAAGCAACGCTTTATGGCAATCCATTCATGAATGCGTTGCAACTCGACATGATTTGGCCTGATCCGGAAATCATCCGAGAGTATAAAGAGAGGCACCCAAACATCGAGATTGTTTTGCAAACAGGAAGAGATGCATTGGAGATCATTCAAAAAGATCCAGAACGATTTGTAAAAAAAATCGATACATATGGAGATGCTCTCGACTTTATTCTTCTGGATTGCAGTATGGGCGAAGGCCGCGGAATGAATGCATCTTTTCTTGCACGTTTTGTCCGTGCGTTAACCGAAGCAAAACCAATGATTGGAATTGCAGCTGCAGGCGGACTCGGACCCGACAGCATACACTTGGTTGAACCGCTTATTCGTGAATTTCCCAGGCTCAGCATTGATGCGCAAGGTCAGATGCGCTCAAGTGGAAATACTATGGATCCAATTGAATGGGATCGGGCAGAAATCTATCTTGAAAAAGCCATTGCCCTTTTTCGGAAACATAAACCACATCCTCTGATATGGTAAAACCGTCGACAATAACTGTTGACGGTTTTTTCTTACAACGGATAAAAATTTGTTTTCAGTAAATTTTGAATAGGAATGAAAAGGGGCTGAGGTAACTCGTTCCAATCAAACCAATCCCATCCGTTACACTTTTCCGGTTCCATGTTTTTTACTTCACCCGCATCATAATCAGACAACATATAAATCGTAATGTAATGTTTCCCTTCCTCTTGAAAAATATCATTTGTTACCGTACCAAAACGAATATTTTTTATCGTGACACCAGTCTCTTCCATTGTTTCACGCACAGCACACATATCCCAAGATTCATTGAATTCCAAATGTCCTCCTGGAAGACTCCAAGAACCTTCTCCATGTGCTCCCTTTCTTTTACCCATGAGAATTTTTCCATCTTTTAAAACAAAAACCCCAACTCCAACCTTTGGTCTTTGATCAAAATCTGTCGTCATATTTTTATTTTACAACCACGTTTAACAAACGTTCTGGAACATACACAATTTTCACAATCTTTTTCCCTTCCACAAACCGCTGCACATTTTGATCAGCTAATGCTCGTTCACTCACTTCTTCTTGAGAAAGTTCTGGAGAAATATGAATGGTTGCACGTAATTTTCCGTTTACTTGAATGGCAATTTCAATCATGTCATCTTTGGCAAGCTCTGGATTACATACAGGCCAGGATTCAACAAAAATAGAGGTTCCATGACCAAGTTGTTCCCAAATTTCTTCCGTCACATGCGGAGCAAATGGAGCAAGCAACTGCAAGAGAATCTCATATTCTTCGCGCGAAATTGTTTCCTGTTCTTGTAACAAATTCGTTGTACTCATGAGTTCTGCCACAGCTGTATTGAATGCAAAAGCTTCTGTATCTTCATCTACTTTTTTTATGGCTTTATGTATACGACGCATGACATCCACATCTGAAACATCTCCTATTTTTTCTTTTAATCCCCACACTTTTTCTAAAAACCTGCGTACACCCACAATTCCTTTTGGATCCCATTGAATGGAATCTGCAAATGGTCCCATAAACATTTCATAGGTACGCATGGCATCCGCTCCATATTCGGTAACAACATCATCTGGGTTAATGACATTTCCACGAGACTTGCTCATTTTTTGTCCATCAGGTCCGAGAATCAACCCAAGACTCGCAAGTTTATGGAATGGTTCTTTGAAATCAATCAGTCCATGTTTGTGAAGCACGTGCGTAAAAAATCGTGCATAGAGTAAATGCATGACTGCATGCTCTGCTCCACCAACATATAAATCCACTGGACACCAATATTTCATCTTTTCCGCATCAGAAAAATAGGTCTCATTTTTTGGATCTGGATATCGCAAAAAATACCAACTCGAATCTACAAATGTATCCATGGTATCTGATTCACGTCGTGCAGATGCGCCACATTTTGGACAACTCACTTCATGAAACGAAACAGATCGCGCAAGTGGGGATTCCCCTGTTGGACGAAAATCTACATCGTCTGGCAACAAGACAGGTAAATCTTTCAGAGGAACCGGAACCATACCACAAGACTCGCACCAAATCACAGGAATAGGTGCGCCCCAATATCGTTGTCGAGATACGAGCCAGTCGCGCAAATGATATTGCGTCACATGCGAACCATGACCTGTAGATGCAAGAGCATCAACGATTTTTCGTTTTGCATCTTCATTTGTGATGCCATTAAACTCCCCTGAATTTACTAAGATTCCAGAACCTCCATACGATTCGTCTGTGGTATGAATTCCCTCCTCGAGCATCATAGGAGCGATAACCTGACGAATAGGAAGCCCATATTTTTGTGCAAAAAGAAAATCACGTTCATCATGGGCAGGGACACCCATTACCGCTCCTGTGCCATAGGTCGCAATGACATAATCCGCAATCCAAATAGGAATTTCTTTCCCTGTAAATGGATGGCGTACGACAGCACCAATCGGTGTTCCTGTTTTTTCTCGTTCAAGCATGGTGCGTTCAAGTTCACTCTTTTTACGCGCCTCATCGCGATAGACAACAACTGCATCTCGATAATCCGGATGAGTAAGTGCATCCACAAGTGGATGTTCAGGAGCAAGAACAATGTAACTCACCCCAAACAACGTATCCGGACGTGTGGTAAAAACAGGAATAGAAAATTCTTTTGTCTCTTCTTCTTTTGGATCATCTACATTCGCATGAAATCCATGAAAAGTAATTTCCGCTCCTTCGGAACGACCAATCCAATTGCGTTGCATGGCTTTAATTGATTCTGGCCAATCTAATCCATCAAGTTCTTCTAAAAGCGAATCTGCAAATTTGGTAATGCGAAAAAACCATTGAGACATTTCTTTTTGAATCACAACATTCTTGCATCGTTCGCATGTCCCATTTACAACCTGTTCATTTGCAAGCACAGTCTGACACGCATCACACCAGTTCACAGGAGCACTTGCTCGATAAGCCAAATCTTTTTCAAGCAAAAAAAGAAAAAACCATTGCGTCCATTTGTAATACTCTGGATCACAGGTAGCAATTTCACGCGACCAATCATACGAGAGACTCATGCTTCGAATCTGACGTTTGAATGTCTCAATATTCTTTTTTGTAGTTTCGCGTGGATGAATACCAACTTTGATCGCATAATTTTCTGCTGGTAATCCAAAGGCATCCCAACCCATTGGATGAAGAACATTATATCCTTGCATGCGCCGCTTTCGCGAAATCAAATCAGTGGCAATATACCCTTTTGGATGACCAACATGCAGTCCCGCTCCTGAAGGATACGGAAACATATCGAGTGCATAAAACTTTTTGTCTTTTTTTTGCGGATCCTCGGATGCACGCCAAGATTCCCCCCGTTCCCAGCGTTCCTGCCATTTTTTCTCAATGAATTGATGATCGTAAGGCATATAAACAAATGAAACTTTTCCAGCTGATCATAGCAAAAACAAAGAAAAAGAGCGACTAACCCTTTATCTGAACCTTTGACCATTTTTCTTTCCAATTCTTTTTTTCGGTACGCCTACGAAATTCCTCAAGCTTCTTTTTAAAGACAGGAGTCGGACGAATAATCATTTGCAAGAGATCATCTGCTCCATGAGGAGTTTGAAATAAAACTTTTTCAGATTCATCAAGAGTCACAGCAACAGCTGTGGCTGTTTCTGGCCAGTGAGCAATCGCATCCAGCGATGAAACATACGGATCATCTCCATTCACAACATGCATGCGTGCCATATTTTTTACAGACCATTTTCCTGTTGGATAAATATTTTCTAATTGATGTTCATATATTTTTTCCTGATCTTCCAAAAGATTCGCTGGATCAAAATACACAACATCAATATCTCCAGGAGGAACACATCCTTCACCTTGAAGCATATCCCAAATTTTATTTCGAATAAACCCAGCCCCAATCCACCAATCTGGAAGTTGAAGAGTATAAACAGCACGAAGAACCTTCATCATACATTCATCCTCTTCAATAATATGTACAATATCTATTTTCTGCATAAAAAATTTTCATTCACAACAATTATTTTTTATTCAGAATAACAAAAATTGAAAAAATAGTTAGACTCTTGCATCTCATACATTTTTATGATGTACTCGACGCAGTTCTTCTACAAAATCTCATACAAAAGGAACAGGTCATGCCAAATTTCTTTATTTCTGAAGTAGATGAAAAAGGATTAAAACAAACATCCTACACAGTCCTTTGTGAAGATTTAAAAGCCGCCATGATTCATCTCATTCAAAAATATCATAACCAACCTTTCTTTTCACCTATAACATTTTTGGTTGTTGATGAAAAACAGTGTGTATGGAACATCGAACTTTCGCAAGATGATTTCATAATCACCTCTGACCAATCATTGATCCCTGATTGGAAAGAAATTATACAAAAAACGTGGAACAGCTTCCGCAAACAGCACAAAAAAGGCTGGAAGTATGTTGGTGGGGGTGTATGGTTGGGTTAAAAAACGACATTCGAGTCTTTTATTCTCTGACTCGAATTTTTATTTTCCCAAAAGTCGTAAGGATATTTCTATTTGTCGGATCGTGTAAATCAAATCCTCATCACTTTTTCCCTCTTTTCGAAATTTTTGATACGACTCCATCAATGATCTTACATACATCAAAACCTTTTCCATTCGTTCCTCACTCTTTGCTTCAGAATGACTTTTCAAAGAGCCTTCTGTCTCATGAACTTCAGCCCACCTTTGAATCGCCTCATCTATGGACGAACTTATTCTTCTTGCTCGTTCGATAGCTTCAGCAGAGCCAGGTCTACCGTAAACTTTTTTTGTTTCTACGATACGTTTTATTTGAGCAAATGTTCTGTCTAATTGTTCTCCGATCGCTGTTGCAAATTCTGTTGGATCTACATATTGAGTAACGAGAGCAATCCCTTCTGTCCACTCTTTTTCTTTTCTTTGACGCCAGGAAATACCACCTTTTCCATAACCAATCCAATTATGATATCGGAAATCTAAATTTTCTCGTTCTTTTATAAAAGAGGTGAGCTCATCTTGAAGTTGGTGTAATTGTTTTCTCTTTGTCTCAGTCAATCGTCTTTGACCTTCTGTTTTGGAAAGACTTAATTTTTGTTTTTCTTCTTCACTCTTTTTCTCCTCAATTTTTTCCAATACTATTCTCCGTTCTTCTTCAAAACAATGATAGTATGGTTCATTGAATAATGTGACTTCTTCCTTTTTCTTTTCTCTATTTTTCCATAAAACATCCAACAATCTCGTTATTTCTTGTTTGATGTCTCCTTCCTGAAAAAAAGTTTCTATCCTCTCTCTGAATTCAGCAACATAAAATAATTCACCTAAACAATGTTCCATGAATTTTTCTCGCGTCTCTGGGTCAAAACTCGCAACCATTTCTTCTAGGCTTTTCTTATTATCTTCGAAAGATTCGGTGGGTTCTCTTTTGATTTCGGAAATAATTCTTTCTTGAACAGATTTTGGAACTGCTTGAAAAAGTTCCTGGATACTCTCAGGGAATCCTTTCATCTCTTTTAGCTCTATTCGAGCTGTCTTTGGTTCCGTCTCCTTCCCAGAAAAACGAGTAAGACCGTCCATACATGATAAGTCATCCTAAAAATTCATCGAAATAAATCCTCTTTTTTTATCTTCGCTATGGCAAAAAGATAGATAATTTCCAAAATTCCAGCTGTGTTTAAAAGAAGGAGAGCTATAAACCACCGTGGTTCTTTTCGTTTTGCCGCATGCCAAAGAGCCAGACCTCTCCAAAAAAAAGACCAAAGGATAAGAAGGACGAATGTAAACGACATACCTCCGCCGAATCCTAATCCCCATTGTTCAAATCCGTACATCATAGTGTGATATTTATAAATAATACCTTTATTATAGACGATTTTGCTCTTTAAACAAAAATATTCCACACTATGTTCGCAGTCTTTATTCCATCGACCCATTAAAAATTTATAATCAAATATTATGAATGAACTGAAACTCGGAAAGTATGGACATTACAAAGGCAAGGAATACGAAGTTATTGGTTTTGCTAGACATAGTGAAACATTGGAAGAATTAGTAATTTACAAAGCACTTTATCATTCTGAAGAATTTGGGGAAAATGCTTTATGGGCAAGACCAAAAAGTATATTCCTTGAAACGGTAAATATTGAGGGCAAAGAAATTCCTCGTTTTAAATATATTGGATAAATAAAAGCGAGTTGATAGTGCTTTTCTCCGCTAGCATTCCAAAAACTTTTAATATATTTGAGTATGCAAAATAACAACAACATCGATTTACGAAAAACATTTGATGAAGAAGCTCAGCTATACGATTTAATTAGGCCTCATTATCCTGCTGAACTTTTCGATACTATCGTTAAAACAGCCGATTTACAACCAGACTCGAAACTTGTGGAAATTGGACCCGGTACAGGCCAAGCAACAATACCCTTTGCTGAACGTGGTTATGAAATAATTGGTATTGAATTGGGATCCGCCCTTGCTGATGTCGCAAGTAAAAATACTGAAAAATATAATAAGGTAAAAATAATGACAGGAGCTTTTGAAGATGTTGAATTGCCACAGTCGACTTTTGATTTAGTTTATTCCGCAACTGCATTTCATTGGATAAAACCAGAAATTAAATTTAGTAGACCTCACAAACTTTTGAAAAATGGTGGCTATTTGGCCATCATAAACACCTGTCATGTTTCCGACGAAAAAGGAGACGAATTTCTTTTAGCCTCACAGCCTATTTACAAACAGTATAAGCCAGGAGGAACATATGATGAAAATTTAAAATTCAGCCGTACATCAGAATTATCAACAGATAAAGTTGACGAAGAACTTTTTAAACAAGTTTTCTTCCAAGCCTTTCCGCTTGCGATTCAATACACCGCCAAAGAATATACTCAGTTGCTCAGTACTTACTCACCCCAAATTTCAATGGAATCGCAAAGTCGCGCAAATTTTATGACCGCAATTGAACAATTGATCAATGAAGAGTTCAACGGAAGCATAATGAAACATTTTGCAATAACATTAACAATGGCGAAAAAAAAATAATCGCAAATAAGACTGATTTTCTAAACTAATAATCCTATGACCAATGAAAAAATGGGGAATGAGTCACTCGAAATAAAACCAAAATCAACACCGAAAGCAATAAAAATTATGGAAGATGTTGCTACAAGATTCCGCATGTTGATCAATGAATCCGATGAAGCACTTAACCGTCGGAACAGAGAAGAGTATATATCCAAAAGTAGAGAGTCTGCCAACTTACTTATAGGATTATCGGATCAACTAAAAGAGGCTGTTAATGACTTAGATGAAAACACTAAATACTCTGTAATAAGACAAGTGGAGACGTTTGCATCAGTCGCTAAAAGATTATTAGATTCTCATAGCTTTGCTGGTATGAGTGCCATTCTTAATACTAAAGGAGATAGAATAGACGATAGAAATGATCTCGAAAAATTAATCGATAAACTTAGGCAACGAAATTAATGATTTTTTCATTACATCATATAACAACGTGTACGTGACTCGATTAAGGCCTCCGCCTATATATGGCGCAATGATAAAAAACATCTAACCTTACTTATGCGTATACAGCATTTATTTTTTCTAGGTGCACTAGGTCTTGTATTGACCGGTGCTGGTTGTCTCAACACCGATCAACAACCAAGTGAACAAGCTATCTCCTATGTCACCTACAGCAATCAGGAGACTAATATTTCTTTCGATGTTCCTACCGGCTCAACACTGCGTGATGGAGTAAATGGTTTTGAGGATGTGTGGAAATTCCAATACGAGGAGGATAGCTACGTCGTCTCATTCAACCAATTCAAGGAAGGTGCGGCAATCTATGCGGGTTGGGATGACCCTAGACCAACTGGAGCACCAGAAGTACAAGTGGAACGACTCGACAGTAAAACTATCTATTCATTAAAAGGTATGGCATCTACTGAGGTGTATTTCACCAACGAGACGCCCACAATAAGCATCAGTGTTTCAAAGTATGAGGGAGAGGGGTTAAACGGAGAAGTGTCCTCAAGCGAAGATGCAGTTTTCCAGCACCTTGTCGATTCGATGAAAATGGACGATGAAAAGGTATTTTAATGGCCGGTGAAAAAACTGAAACAAAGTTTTAAGCACATAATAAAATGACTCCAATGCGGAGTCATTTTATTATTGGACACATCCCTATCGGTCGCCTCACTTACGTCAGTAAGTGCGTTGCACGATAAGAAATTGTCCTGGCGGTGGCAATGTCCCGATGTTTGAACCGAAAAGGTGGTTCAAATTCAAGGATATTGATAAAAGTATACAGGAATTAAGGCGTATCTTCAAGATCCACCCTGAATGGTTTGAGACACCAAAACCAAAGTCAGATAAAGGAAAAAATGAGGTGGATTATTTTGGAGTATAAACATATTCTTTTTTTACTTTTGCATACAAATTTTTCTGAAAAGCAAAGAATATTGAACGAATACTATCTACGCTTCCAAGCGATTGTTCTGCGTTTGCAATTGCGTGATATTTCAAATTGAGCAATACCGGTAATTTTTCTTCGTCCAGCTCCTCAACTCCTTTTTCTTCGTATTTAGACAATACAAAATCCAAAAATTCTTTTTGCTTTTCATCTAGTCCTTTAAAGATTTTGTCTTTTGATTGCTCCACTCTTTGTGTTCTTGAGATTGGCTGTGTTAAAAATGATACATAAGTCAAAACATCAAAAAGATCGCTTTGCTCGGCATCAATCATCTTTTGCAGTGTTTCCAATTCGTCTTTGCCAAAACCTTTTTCAGCAATACTATCCAAAAATGCTTTTCTGGTCGTTGGATTTGACCAAATTTTTCGGAGTTCTTCTTCGCTCTTGAAAAATTCCGGCATAGCTCCAAACATATTATCCATAAACTCTTGAATCGAAATTGGTTTTCCGTCCGCGCTATAAAATGAAGTCGAAATCATGTGTTGAATTTCACGCTCTTTTCCATCACGCAATTTTATTTTCAGTTTTTTCTTTGGTGGATTCTCACACTCGCAAGGGTCTTTTCCGCAAACAGGGCATATTTTGGGCGGTTTTTCGCATACACAAGGGCTTTGTCCGCAAACATTACAAACGCGCGGTGGTTTTACTTCGCAAATACAAGGATTTTGACCGCATTTTGAGCAGGCTTCCTCTATTGGCTCGCCGTCCCATTCTGGATCAGAAAAATGTTTATACGCGTCCACAAAATCATAAATGGTAAAATATTCCTTGCCGTCAAAAAGCCTCGTTCCGCGACCGATAATCTGCTTAAATTCAATCATAGAATTAACCGGTCTCATCAAAACAATATTGCGGATATTTCGCGCGTCCACGCCGGTAGAAAGTTTTTGCGAAGTTGTTAAAATAGTGGGGATTGTTTTTTCATTGTCCTGAAATTCGCGCAGAAATTGTTCTCCGCGCGCGCCATCGTTGGCAGTTACTCGGACGCAATAATTCGGATCTTTGCTTTCTTTCATCTGATTTACTAAATCACGAACCGCCAAAGCATGATTTTGCGTAGCACAGAAAATGATCGTTTTTTCATTTTGATTTATTTCATCCAAAATAATTCGCACCCTTTTGGCTTCGCGTTCTTTGATAACAATAATTTTGTTGAAATCCGGCTCTTCATAGATTTTGCCTTCTTCTACTTCACCCTCAATAATCTGGTCGTCCGAGGTATAAACATAATCGTCCAGCGTAGTTTTAATCCTTTTGACTTTAAAAGGTGTCAAAAATCCATCATTTACGCCCTCTTTGAGCGAATAAGTATAAATCGGTTTGCCAAAATATCGGTAAGTATCCACATTGTCTTGTCGTCTTGGTGTGGCAGTAAGACCGAGTTGAACAGCGGGAGAAAAATAATCTAAAATACCGCGCCAGTTGCTTTCGTCGTTCGCACCACCTCGATGACACTCGTCAATAATAATAAAGTCAAAAAAGTCTGCCGGATAATCGCCAAAATACGGCGTTCCGTCCGGACCGCTCATAAAAGTTTGAAAGATTGTAAAATAAACACTTCCGCTCATCGGCACTCCGCCCTTTTTGCGAATATCCAGCGGGTTGATTCGTACCAGCGCATCTTTATCAAAAGCAGAAAATGCATTGAACGCTTGATCGGCTAAAATATTTCTATCTGCCAAAAATAAAATTCGCGGTCTTCGCGCGCCATCTCGTTTCAAATTCCAGCGAGTTTGAAAAAGTTTCCACGCTATTTGAAAAGCCACGGCGGTTTTTCCGGTTCCGGTCGCCATTGTTAAAAGTAGTCTGTCTTTTTCTTCAGCCACTGCATTTAAAACATTATTGATGGCAATTTCTTGATAATAACGTTTGCCATATTCGCCTTCATTTGGGACACTCGCAAATTTTTCTTTCCATTCGTTCCAGTCTGCAAAAGTTTTGTTCCAAAGTTCGTCAGGGGTTGGGAAATCGGCAATCTCGCCTTCCTCGCCGGTTTTCATGGATATGGCATAAATCTCTCTGCCGTTGGTAGCGTATGTATAATCAATATGCAATTTTTCGGCATACGCTTTTGCTTGCACCACTCCTTCGGTGACAGACAAACTCTCCGCTTTGGCTTCTATCACGCCAATCTTTTGATTTTTATATACCAAAATATAGTCGGCAATCTCCGGCTTACTTCTTGTTCCCCCTGTTTGGATTTTGCCGTCAGTAATGCGAAATTCGCGCAGAACTTTTGACCCTTCGACATCACCCCAACCACTCGCTTTGAGTTTTGGATCAATATATTCGGCCCTTGTTTCTGCTTCGTTCATAAAATTAATTCTTATCTATGAAAATATCCAAATATTTTCTATACACATAAGATTGACCATATTTTTTGTCTTTATCTTTTGGAGTAAGAATTCCTTTCTGGATAAATCGATCAATGACAGTTTGCGCTCCGGCACGGGTAAATCCAGTCCATTTTTGAACAATGGCATTATTTATAATCGGCTGACCATATAATTTTGGCAAAACCACTATCGCGCTTTCAGATGCTCTTTTTCCAAAAGTTTGAATTTTTCTCATATCTTCCTCACGCAAGGTCGTAATTTTACCTACAATATCAATTGCTTCATTTGCTATCTCAATCACACCATCCAAGAAAAATTCTATCCATTCCGAAACATCTACCTCTTCACCTTGATAGGAGGCCAATTTTTCATAGTAAATTTTTTGATGTTTTTTAAAATAAGAAGATAGAAATAAGACCGGTTTTTCCAAAAATCCTTCTTTCCATAAATAAAAAATGATTAACATTCTCCCTGTTCTTCCGTTACCGTCTAAAAATGGATGAATCGTTTCAAATTGAGCATGGATAAGACCCGCTTTTATTGCAGTGGGAGTTGAGTCTTCTTTATTAAAGAATAATTCAAAATCATTCAAGGCTTTGTGCATTTCATCTACTGGCGGAGGAACAAAACGAGCATTATCTGGCCGCGTGCCGCCTATCCAGTTTTGGCTTTTTCGAAATTCTCCAGGATCAGAAAAATGTGTTGCTCGCGCTTTTTGCATTAATTTTCCATGAAGTTCTCTGACAAATCTTAATGCCATCGGGAAATTATCTGCCGTGATTCTTTTTATTCCATAATTAAGAGCGTTTATATAATGCAAAATGTCATCAACATCTTCTGGAGGATTATCATTAATTTTTACTTCTGCTTCTATCGCGTCAATCATTGTTGCCCTTGTTCCTTCAATTTGACTGGAAGAAGTGGCATCTTTTCGTAGGTACATAAGCAGGAAAAAATCTGCATCAGGAAGAAGCTTTGTAATGCCATCTAATTTACCAAGAAGACGAGTAGCCTCATTGTTCTTTTTGAGAATTTTGGGATCAAAATCAAAACCGGCCTTTGGTGGAAAAGAATTGGGAATAAAAGCCTTAAAGCCTTCTTTTTGTTGAATATTCTTCCCTATTTCAACTTTTGGCATAACTTGTATCTATCTTATTTATAATGTATACAAAGTATACCAGTTTGTATCTTTTAAGTCAAACAATATATACAAACTTATAATTCCCCATTAAAGGCACGTTTCAAGACTGATTTTTTCAGTTCATCCAAATCCGCCAGCTTTTGCTTATAAATCGCTTCTAGCTTTTTGGTTTCGGCAGAAAGAGCATCAAGTTTGGCGACGATGGATTTTTGTTCGTCTAATTTTGGTAATTGAATTTTAAAATCTCTTAAATATCCTAAACCAACAAATTTTTGAGTTGTTCCCTTGGCTTCACTCATTATTTTATCAATAACAAATTTTGAATCTAAAAAGTACTTAAGAAAATAGCTGTTTTGTTCTTTTGGTATTTTAAATAGAGCAACATTTTTTATAGCAAAGTCTGGTTCTGTCTTAATCACAACAGGACTGCCGATTGTTCCAATCATTGCAAACAAGATGTCTCCTTTGTGCACTTTGCTTCGTTCATTAATTTTATCGTAATCCTTTTCTGAGATGTACTTGATTTTTTGATAATCTAATTCATCTCTTTTGAGATTTTTTGAAGTAATCAAAGCATATCCTACTTTCTGATATTTAGGCGAATCATGCGTTCCGTCACGGACATCGTAAACATCGCCCAATCTTTTTTTCTCCCAATCCTTGCCCGGATTCGCAAAAACACTCTGCAAATATGATTCAAAAAGTTCTTTGGCATTTTGGAGATTTTTTTCCGCATTTTCTTTCGCTTTCGCTGTATCCTCAAAAACCTCATCCAAAATCTTCACAATGCGGTGTTGTTCGGGGAGAGACGGAAACGAAACATCTATTTCTTTTAATAAACGATAGTGTCTGGCATATCCTAAACTTTTTAAATCAACACTTTGTAAAAAGAAGTAAAAAAACCTTGAATCTAAAATTTCTTTTGGTTGTAATATTTTTACGCCATCAGCACCTAAAACAAAGTCAAAGTCCACATACTTTAAAACTTGAGTGTGATCACCAAAAATCACAACTGGCTTTTTGCATTTGAATAAATCTTTTTTGTCATCCCAATATCCGTTTATATCTTCTGACTCTTGAGAAATAATAGGAAAAAGTCCAGATTTCAAAAAATCTTTTCTTTGGATTTTGCTTGTATAGACAACTTTATCTAAACAATCCTCAAAATTTTTTGTTTGCCAGTTAGTTTTCATTTATTTTATTATCAATTATATCCAATAGCTTGACAAATTCCTGTGTATCAAGAAAGTAGTTAGGATAAAGTTTTTTAAGATTATCCATGTCATCAACCGAAACCAACACAATCTCTATATTTTTGTTATTAAGATATTTCTTTTCTAATTCAGAATATTCATTGTTTGCTTGATCAAGCTTTGACTCTGAATATCTTCGCACACTAAGGGTTTTATCTTTAAAATTTAAGGAAATTAGATAATATTTACCTTTCTCCTGTTTACTTTCTTGTGCTGAGATTTGCGTTACAATAGAAAAACCTCGTAATTTGTCTCTTAATTTTAATACATTTATTCTCGCTGAAGTTGTTTTAAATAAATCTTCATTGAATTCATTATTCTCAATTAAAATAAAAACTTTGCTAATCTCTTTAAATAACTCAAGTAATTCAGCGTCACCAAAACTTTGTTTAAGTGGTTGTCTAAGGTAAGTGCCGATTACTTCAACGGCAGTAGCCCACGCATGGTGAATTTTTGTTCTTAATTGAACTTCAATGCGACACTGTGCATTTAGAGGAACTTTTTTATCATACTTGTATATCAAATGTATACTCCGATAGCCACTTTCTTTTGGAAACTTTACATAGTCTGTTTCTTTCAAAAAGGTGGATTTAAAAGCTATTTGATTTTCTCCCTTTCTTATAGAGTCTCGTAATTTATATAGTTGTTGTAAGTCCGAGACAACGGCTCTGAGACCACCCACATCTTGCATCTGAGACAAAGACATGTTCTTTTGAATTTTCAATTTATTCACAATAGAAGGGGCTCTTTTTAATCTTTGTGATATTAGAAGATCTCCTGAAATGTTTTTTGCCTTCCTATTTAATGACATCCTGAAAACAATAAGTGGATGGTTGTGTACTGATCTAAAGTTTTCAAGTATTTCAATTGCCTGATCTTGATTGATTTTTAAATCTGGTATTCCAGCCAGAACATTTCCAGCTTTATCTATATCATTCTTTGAATGCTTTAGTGTTGCTTTCATAATAATTTTTTAATGTTATCCAAAATCTCCCCGTTCTCCCCATCCAACTTCCTCATCTCCTCCAAAATCTCTTTTGACTCTCTTAAAACCACCTCGTCATTTTTATTCGGATTTTTTACCGATAAATCAAAAGTATTTTGATCAACATTTTTCACATCTATTGACCATGAATTTGTGCTGTCCGCCTTAGTTTTTTGTAACTCCACAAATTCCACCAAATCGTTTTCGTTTAAAGGATTACCCTTGCCGAGATTACGCGTGAGATTAAGTTGATAAAACCAAACCTTTTTCGTTGGCGCGCCTTTTTCAAAAAATAAAACAACAGTTTTTACTCCCGCGCCTTGAAAGGCGCCTCCGGGCAAATCCAAAACCGTGTGCAGATTGCAATTTTCCAAAAGCAATTTTCGCAAACTGACTGAAGCGTTGTCGGTGTTGGAAAGAAAAGTATTTTTAATAACAATACCCGCTCGCCCACCAGCTTTGAGAATTTTGATGAAATGTTGCAAAAACAGAAAGGCGGTTTCGCCAGTTTTGATGGGAAAATTTTGCTGAACCTCCGGCCGTTCCTTTCCTCCGAAAGGCGGATTGGCGATGACGAGATCATAACGGTCTTTTTCTTGAATATCCGCCAAGTTTTCCGACAAAGTATTTTTATGTTTTATATTCGGCGTTTCTATGCCATGCAAAATCATATTCATCACACCGATAATATATGGCAAAGTGATTTTTTCTTTGCCAAAGAAAGTTTTTGTTTGCAAAACATCCCATTCTTTGGAACTTAATTTTTCGCGCTGCTCTGTCAAATAATTAAAGGCCTCCACCAAAAATCCAGCACTTCCACAAGCTCCGTCATAAATAGTTTCGCCAAGATTTGGATCAACAACTTTGACAATCGTTTTAATCAGCGGACGAGGGGTATAATATTGCCCACCATCACGACCAGCATTGCCCATGTTTTGTATTTTGCTTTCATAGAGATGGGAAAGCTCGTGTTTTTCTTCGTTAGTTTGAAAATGAAGTTTATCCACGATGTCCAAAATATTTCGCAAGGAATACCCACTCTGAATCTTATTTTTGAGCTCATGAAAAATTTCTCCAATTTTATTTTCAATAGTGTTGGAATCTTCAACTCTAAATTTTTTCAAATACGGAAAAAGCTTGTTATTAACAAAATCTTTCAAATCGTCACCATCCATCGCTTTATGATGATCAATTTTTCCGTCAGCAGTCTTGGGACATGCCCATACTTGCCAGCGGAATTCAGGCGATAGAATATATTTGTATTTTTTCCCAGCCAAGCGCGCGCTTTTTTCTTTGTCTTTTTCCAAATCATCCAGATATTTCAAAAACAAAATCCACGAAGTCTGCTCAATATAATCAAGGGCACTCCCAGCATTATCCGCCCGCAAGATATCATCAATATTTTTTAATGCTTGTTCAAACATATTTTTATTTTATTAAATCCTCAACTTTAACATCTAAAGCCTTTGCGATTTTTTGCAAAGTTTCAATGGTGGGATTTTGATTTTCGTTGAGTTCTAACTTGGCAATAGTATTCAAAGAAATATCTGCCAATTTAGAAAGTCTATCTTGCGAGATGCCTCTTTGTTCTCTTAATTTGCGAATGTTTTTACTGATGGTAGACATAATTTATCTTTACTAAAATAGATTGATTATATTATGTACCTTATTCAAAAAAATACAAAAAACCGACTTCTCTAAGAAATCGGCTTTTTATTGTCCAAAAACCCTTATTTTGCTTCGGTTCAAAGTTGGTAATATGGCGGGCCACTCGAGTTCAGTACCAAATTTAGGCGAAGTTTTGAAGGGGTTTTGAAAGGTTTGTCCATTAGCGAATTTGAGGCAAGTAAGTCGGGCGGGCTACTTACTTACCTTCTTTCACAACTTTATAGTGAAGTTGAATTTCATTTTCAGACAACGTCCTCTGTCCAAGTAGCTTCAGATTGCGTTCAAAATCTTGACCTTTAAAAAGAGGAATGCCCTTGCCGATGACCACTGGTTCAATGTCGATATACATTTCATCTATAAGATTGTCGGCGAGAAATGACGCATTAAGAATTCCACCACCCGCAACAATCACTTCCGGAAAGTCGGACAAAACTTCAATGGCTTCTTGCGGCGTGCGAGCAACGATATGTCGTGAGTCGATCAGTTCAACGTCATTATGTGACACGACAACCAACTTGGCATTTTTGAATTCTTGAAACTCCGGCTGTTTGGTAAGGATGTAATATGTTCTTCTGCCTACAATGAGACACCCGGCCTCACGCACAATTGTGCAGTAGCTATCCGCCTCTTCTTTGGTGAGCCAGCTTGTCTCGTCGTCCGTTCCGGCAATCATTCCGTTCGCAGTGATGGCAATGTAGAGAATGACTTTCATACGTTCATAACTTTAGCATAACAAAACAACCCAGCGAAGGGTTGTTTTGTCTTGGATCAAGCCACATCGGTCGCCCCGCTCGCCCTGAGGCACTTGGGTCTTCCGATACGACGTAATCCTGGCGGTGTACGCGGGTTAAGTACCAAGATTATAGGGCTCTTTCAAGAGGTTTTCAACGATATTGGTTTGGGCATTTTTGAGGCATGTGGGTCGCGAAGTTTCAGTAAAAAATGGTCAGCACGCGCCACCAAGAATAATTATTTCTGCCACTCAAATTGTTTACCACCCTTGCGTAACAAAAGTGCTGTTGAGGGCAGCACCTCATTTCTTAAAACCATAGCCAAAGCGGATTTAATACCAAACACACACCGATCATCCGGAAGCTCAGCAATGTCTTCATTAGTCATCCATTGTGCAGTTATTCCCTCCTCTAGCACCACGACAGCATCAGCTGCCACACGAACAGAAAAATACATAAGCACCGAATGATTTCGATCCCAGGTGTTTACAACTAGTTGCAAAAATGACATCGGTTCGCATACCATTCCAGTTTCTTCCAGTACTTCGCGAAGCAGTGCATCAATAGGAGTCTCACCCGGTTCAATGTGACCACCCGGCAAATTATATTTTAATTCTCCAACATCGTTTTTTTCTTCAAATACAAGGGCACGATCATCACGAATAATAATGGCGCTCGAAATTAATTTTCCAGTTTCAATTGAAGGCATAAAAATTGTCCTGGCGGAGAGAGAGGGATTCGAACCCTCGCGCCGGGAAAACCCCGACCTACAGGTTTAGCAAACCCGCCCCTTCAGCCTCTTGGGTACCTCTCCATATATTTTCACCTTTCAAATAACCGAATACTTTTGCTATTTTTCCTCTTCCAACACCACTTTTCAAATACAATTCTCTTTTTCGAGCTTGAGTATACGTTTCAAAATGTTCAACGCAGACAACTTTCCAAGGACTTCCAAACTTTGTCGATTTTACTCTTCCTTCATTATGACGTTTCAAACGGGATTCAACAGTATTTTCTCTAGAAGAACCAATATAAAATCGATTTATTTTTGGACTAAACAGAAGATATATCAAAGACATACGATTCTTTCTGTAAGTAAACTCGCCCCTTTCCGCCTCCGTTTCTCTCCGGCGGACCCGCCGAAGTCAAAAAAATACAGAGACGCAGGCGGGCAGCCTCTTGGGTACCTCTCCGCGCGCAAAAAGCATATCGGAAACAAGCAAAGGAAGCAAGCCTCAAAGGTTATTCCCCTCCGCGACGGGCAAGAACAAACCCACAAACTTGTTCTGCCCCGGCTT
>Ga0209417_1000213_pt1 | contig 155616 bp, 126 predicted proteins | sample RifGroF2_FD_184002 | JGI IMG/M metagenome (GOLD analysis project Ga0209417, IMG submission 184002) | Groundwater microbial communities from Rifle, Colorado, USA - Groundwater F2 (SPAdes) (version 2) | ecosystem: Environmental > Aquatic > Deep subsurface > Groundwater | place: Rifle, Colorado... | reverse complement strand
TTTCCCACTGGGAGCGATTATCGGATATCGTGCAGTTCTGCACATCTACATTGCGACACATGAGTCCTCCAGCATATCGACCGCCTTCTCCTTTGGTCAGCAAACAATCTCGAAGCACTCCATTATAAATATGCGCATTTCCTCCGCTATCAGCCCTGTTATTCACAATTTTGCATCTCGCCACCAGTCCGCTTCTACTAAAAATGCCTCCGCCATCGGTGGCAGAGTTGTTTTCGATGGTGCAATCCTGAACACTACCATATGAGCTATAAATTCCGCCGCCACAATAAGCTGCAGCGTCGGCTATCAAACAGTTTCGTACGATACCTCCCTCACTGCAAGAGACATTGCCTCCATAGCACGCATAATTCCGTTTAACAACACATCGCTCTATGCGTCCGCCATTCAAGTCCACGCCGCCGCCAGAGCTGTTACCATGGCCAACATTACTCACTATGATGCAATTGAGAAGGGCGCTTCTCGCCATGATATATCCCCCAGCCCCACCCAAATCAGAACCCGCCAGATAGCCTGAGCCCTCCATTCGACCATGCCTGAGCGTGAAACCTATCAGCTCGGAGTCCATGCCGAGATAAACGCAACGAACTACTCCAGCGCCGTCAATAACCGTCACTTCCGGACCATTCACACTCTGAACGGAAATAGGACGATCAATATAGACTCTGTTTGATTGCATATAAGGGTAATAGATAGTGGTTGAGCCATAACGGCTGTAGAAGAACTCATAAGTCCCTCCCGGAGTCACTCTGGCTCCCGTCTGGTAGACTCCGTCCGTCACGACAACGGTTTCCAACACCCCTGCCGCATCCACTGCCGATTGAATGTTCGTGGCGGCAGTGGCCCAGGTCATGAACGGGGCCTCATGCGAACCGCCTAGTGAAACATAATGGATCGGACCGCTTTCATAGGCGCCCGTATCCACATGATCTCCCCGCAGACGAACGGATCCCCGCACGTCCACCGCATTGGTCATCCAGTCCTGGTCGAGACCGGCATTGCAACAAGGAGAGTTCCAAGCAGGGATGTAGTCTACATCTGGCCGCAACACTGGATCCGTATCGATGTTGCCGACGCCGGGCATCGCAGGAGCGCTGCAAGTGTACATGAACGTCGCCCGGCCAGATTCCGATTCCGTTTCCCCCCAGTTGGGCGCTGAAGTCGCGGCGGCATTGTCGTAAACAATGCAGTTAAGAACGAGCGCGCTGCTGCAGACGGAAAGACCTCCATGCAAACCGGCACGGTTGCCCGCGATCGTACAGCTCTCCAAGCCGCCGGCGGATAAAAACACCCCACCGCCTTGTCCTTCACTGGCATTTTCAAAAAACAGGCAGTTCCTGATCCAGGACGAATAGGCAGAGGCTCCTCCGCCACAACGACCGACTTCGTTGCTGGCCATCACGCATAAGTCCAGCAATACGTCTCCAGACAAATAAACCCCGCCCCCGTCATTGGATGCGATATTGCCCATGATGCGGCAGTTTTTAATCAGGCCCGCTGCATTCGTCACGAAGGCTCCACTCCAATAAATCCCGCCCCCGTCTTGAGCGGCCATATTTTCGGAAATCTGGCAATTGGTTATGATGCTTCCCGAACCCGACAGCACGCCCCCACCCCTGAAGGAAGATACATTGTTGAAGATTTTGCAGGACTCCAGCACACTTCCTTCTGTCAACAAAACCCCACCGCCGCCGTCGCCGAATGCCCGGTTTCCTGTAATCACACAATTACGAACCGCGGCGCCCTGACACCTTACGCCCGCCCCTTGGTCGGCATAGCCTCCTGTGATCGTCAAGCCCGCCAGAACGGCATTGGAATTTAGAAGGTCGAAGCAACGCACCAGCCCTTGTCCATTGATGGTGGGATATGCGCTTTCGAATTGACTGACAAGAGTCACCGCCTTCGCGATCCGGATCGAGGAGGTAATGGAGTACGCCCCCGCGTGCACACGAATTACGCCGCCCTCCATGGCCACATCGAGCGCATCCTGCAAATTCGTTGCGGCTGTATTCCAGCTTGTATAGGGAAACACCGGGCTAGAATACGAATTGGCAGGACGAACATAATAGGTTGGCGTCGCAAACGATTCCGAACTAAGTTGAAGATAATCCCAGCAGAAACATCCCGCCGCTCCGGAGAGACCATTGAAGGATAAAACAGCTCTAACTATAGCGGTGTTGGTTGGGGCGGCGGCGGTCATGGCATATCGCGACCACTCGGTTGCTTCGTGTTCCCAAGTGGTCTCACAACGAATATTCATCGCCGACGTTTGAAGCTGAGCATGGTCGGCCGAAAAAAATTCCAGGCTCATTTGGACGACGGAATTCGAAGAACAATCTTCACTCCACATCCCGTAGGCTGAAAAAGTATAATTGGAAATGCCGGACGCCGGAATCTCCTGGTAAATCCGGCCGCCGGAAGTCCAGCCCTTCATGACAATCCCGTTGGACCCATAACGCCTCGCCGAGGTTTCCACGGCGATGTGATCCGAATCCGTCAGCGTCCACCCGGGGATATTCGTCTGGGAGCCCACTTCAAAGGAATCGTTGGTGAGCAGATTCGCTTGCGAACTGTAACCGGCGAATAGAACGAACAGTACGGATAGAAAGAAACTGCGCATGTCATCCTCCTTTGAACAAACGATTGAACCGCCTTTCTGCAATCGCTCTCAATCAAACCGGCCAATATCCGCTTTCGCAAAAAGGGGATTATCCGATTTAACGATTCATCCTAAGTCATCCGTCCGCTGGAAGCAATCCATATTTAACTATATTTTAGTTAATTTCATCGGCGTCTCCCCCGGCATTCCGAAATCGCAATCCCGTCTTCGACAAAACGGCGAGAGATTATGATTAAGATTACGATTATGATTACGAGGGGAAGCTGCCGAAATAGACTTTAAGAGGTCCAACAAAATACTGGCACACGTCCCGGGAGAAGGTAAGATGTTGAAATGACAGAAGAGAAACGAGGGTTTGCCATTAGGGTATGGCGTATGGGATTCGATCTGACGATCGAGGAACGACGCCTCATTGTGGGCATTCTGGCGATCGTGCTGGTCGGACTCACGGCCCGTTATCTGTCATTGCGCGGAGAACGGCCGGATACGTATCAGCCGGAAGGGCTGAAGAAAATCGAACAAAAAGGTGTGCGATGAATGCCAACTGCATTTTCTGCAAGATTGTCGCCGGACAGATTCCTTCCACCAAAGTCTACGAGGATGACGAGGTGGTGGCGTTCATGGACATTGGACCGATCATCAAGGGGCACACGCTGGTGATTCCCAAAGAGCATGTCGATCCGATCACCGAAGCGCCGCTTCCGCTTATCAACAAGCTGATGGCCGTCGTACAACAAATTGCGCGCGCCCAAAAAGCCAGTCTAAGGGCGGACGGAATCAACGTATTGCAGGCCAATGGCGTAGCGGCAGGCCAGCAGGTGCCGCATCTTCACTTTCATGTGATCCCCCGTTTCAACACGGACGGGCATCACTGGAATTGGGCCGCCAAGAAATATGACAACCCCGAGGAAATGCGCCGGCTGGCCGAATCGATCAAAGCAGCGTTGTAACGCGATGGAGATGCAGCTAAATGAGAAAACCGACGTTTGAGCAAGCCCTGGAACAGATTCTGAAGGAAGATCGCCGCTATCACGAACACGCCTACGAGTTCCTGCGGGAGGGCTTGGATTTTACCATGAAAGCCTTGGCCAAGCCGGCCGAGGGCGAGGCCCGGCATGTGTCCGGCCAGGAGTTGCTGCAAGGCTTGCGGCGCTTCGCCCTGCAGGAATTCGGCCCCATGGCCAAAACCGTGCTGCATCGCTGGGGCATTACCCGCTGCGAAGATTTCGGGGAAATCGTCTTCAATCTGGTCGACAAAGGCGTGCTCGGAAAAAACGAACGCGACAGCCGCCAGGATTTTACCGGGGGGTACGACTTCGAGGAAGCCTTCCGCAAGCCTTTCCATCCTGCGCGAAAAACCGAACGAAAATCCATCACCTCTCACAAGACCACGGAGTAACTTTTTATGGGCCGGATTATGGGACGCTTCATTGCCATTCTTTTCGTTTTTTTTGTCGGCTTGTCCGCCGCGACCGCAGCGGAACCTGCCGTCTCGCCGTTGCTGCAAACCTTGCAAACCTCCAACGCAAAACTGCGCCGCTTTGTGCTGGATAACGGGATGATCTGCCTGGTCAAGGAAGACCGCACGGCGCCGGTCGTCGCCGTTCAAATATGGGTCGGCGCCGGAGCCATCGACGAGGAGGAATTCCTGGGCGGCGGGCTCTCGCATTTCGTCGAGCACATGATCTTCAAGGGAACCGAAACCCGCAAGCCGGGCGACATCTCGCGGGAAATCGGCGATGCCGGCGGCGACATGAACGCCTACACGGCCCAGGACCGGACCGTTTTCCATGCCACTGTGCCGGCGCGTAACTGGAAGACCGGGGTGGATGTCCTGGCCGATGCCGTCATGCACGCCTCTTTCCCCGAGGAGGAATGGGCGCGCGAGCAGGAAGTGATCCTGCGCGAATTCGCGATGGGCGACGACGATCCTGGCCGCGTGCTCAACAAGCTGCTGTGGCGCACCGCCTACCGCGTTCATCCCTACAAGTTTCCCGTCATCGGCTACGAAGACATCTTCCGCTCGATGACCTTGAGCGATTTGAAGGTTTTTTTCCGCCGCAATTACGTTCCCGACAATATGATCGCCGTCGTGGTCGGCGATATCCGCGCGGATGAAGTGGAAAAGACCTTGCGCACCGTGTTTGGCGAGTTTGCCCGCCGGGCGCGCGCGCCGCTGGTGCTTCCCACGGAACCGCCCCAACTGGCGCCCCGCCTCGAACGGGAAACCGGCGCGTACGAAGTCTCGCGCATGGCCTGGACCTATCACACCGTCGCGCTGACCGATCCCGACGCCCCGGCCCTGGATGTCCTGGCCGCCATCGTCGGCAGCGGCCGCAGCGCGCGGCTCGTCGAGGAAATCAAGGAAAAGCAGAACCTGGCCTACGACATCGGCGCCTGGTCGCACACCCCGCAGTATCCAGGACTGTTCGGCATTAGCGCCACCTATGACCCCAGTCGCGAAAAGGAATTGTTTGCCGCCATCCAGGCGCAAATCGATCGTTGGGCCTCCACGCCCTTTACCGCGGAAGAAATCGAAAAGGCCCGGCGACAGGTGCTGGTTGGAACATTGTCGGAATTACAGACCATGGACGGCCAGGCCTACAGCTATGCCTCCGGCGAGTTTTATGCCGCCGACCCGTTCTATTCGGAAAAATATATCCAAATGGTTCAGGAGGTCACTCCCGCGCGGCTCGCCGAAGCCGCCCAACGTTATTTCCGAACCGAAAATCGATCCCTCGCCATCCTCTCCCCCACCCCGCCGGCCGTCGCCAACGGCACGGAAGCCGCCCAACGCGCCGGAGTGCTGCCCGTGAAAATGACCTTATCCAACGGCGTCACGTTGGTTGTTCGCGAGGACCATCGCCTGCCCTTCGTGTACGGGTGCGCCGTCTTGCGCGGCGGCCTGCTCAGCGAAATCGAACAGAACAACGGCATCACCCAACTCATGAGCGATTTGCTCACCCGCGGCACGAAGAGCCGGTCCGCTCCCGAAATCGCCCGTACCGTGGAAGCGCTTGGCGGCTCGCTCTCGGCCTTCTGCGGCCGCAACAGTTTCGGCCTTCAGTTTTCCTGTCTCGCCCAGGACACGGAAACGTTCATGGATCTGTTTTCGGATTGCCTGCTGCGGTCGTCCTTTCCCACCAACGAAGTCGAGAAGCAGAAGGTCCTTCAGTTGGCGTCCATTCAACAACAACGCGAACAACCGACTTTTATCGCCGACGAAGCCCTGCGCAAAATGCTGTTTCCGGGACATCCCTACCGCTGGGACAATCTGGGCCAGAAAGAAAATGTGGAACGTCTGACCCAGGCGGATTTGCAGGCTTACGAATCGGCGCACGTCACCCGCTCCAATCTGGTGCTGGCCCTCTTCGGCGACATCGCGCCGGAAAAAGCCCGCGAGCTGGCGGAGCGATGGTTCAGCGGCCTGCCGGATCGCCCGGCGCCGGCCATGCACACCCTGCGGCCCACTCCGCAATTGCCGGCCCGCATCAAACAGCGGGAGCCTCGCCAGCAAACGGTTTTGATGATGGGCTTTCCCGGCGTCGACCTGAAAGATCCCCGCATGGACGCCTTGTCGGTCATCGCCGAAACGCTCAGCGGGCTGTCCTCGGATTTGGCCGTGGAGGTAAGGGATAAACGCGGCTTGGTTTATTACATCGGCGCCTTCCAACGCCCCGGCGTGGACCCGGGACTCTTCGCGTTATATGCCGGCGCCCGCGAAGAAACCGTTAAGGAGGTGGAAGCGCTGATCACCAATCAACTGGACCGGATTGCCCGCGAAGGCCTGCGCGAAGACGAATTCCGCCGGGCCCGGGAGCAAATCGTCACCGCCCAGGAATCCAGCCTGCAAAGCAATGCCGGCCTGGCCCAAACCTGCGCGCTGGACGAACTCTATGGACTGGGCTATCGCCACAGCTTCAACACCAAGGTCCGTATGAACAATTTGACCGCTGACGCCCTTCGGAAGGCGGCCGGGGAGATTTTCCGGTCCGACCGAAGAGCCGTAGCCTTGGTGCTTCCTGAAACGGCCCCGGAAACGAACGGAGAGCAGGAAGCAAAGCCCCACGATCAGGAACCCGAAAAAAGCAAGTAGAGAAGAGGGAAGAAAATCCATGAACAATAATCAGGAATACGATTCGACGAACGAGGCCAATGCGGCGCTGTTTATGCACTTGGTCATGACGCTGGCCACTTCGGCCCTGCAGCATCTCGGCAAGATCGTCAATCCGACAACCCAAAAAGCGGAGGTCCATCTGGACGCCGCTCAGGCAACCATCGATATGCTGGATATGCTGGAAGTCAAAACCCGAGGGAATCTCGACCCAGACGAATCCAAGATGTTGAAGGATACCCTGACCTCCTTGAAGCTAAATTATGTAGAGACGCTTCAGGCCGCGCCCGCGACGACGCCCCCACCCGCCGCCGAAGAAAAACCCACCGGCCAAGCCGAGCCCCAAATCGAACAAGGCGCGCCAAAGGACGGACGGGAAGCGCGCTTCCATAAAACCTATTAAGAGGTGAAGGCCTGTTGATAACCAAACGGCTATGGCACTTCCGTCACCGCCTGCTGAAGTTTATGCATCGGCAGGCGGTGATTCTTTATCTGGCCAGTTTGGCAGCCGCTGTGGCGGCGTTTATCGGCGTCTCCTTCCTGTTGGACAACAAGTCCTCGCATCGGCACGAGGAATTGTTCAGTCAGCAACAGGAAACGCAAATCTTTCTGGCCCGACAGGCGATTTTCGAACACTTCGAATCGTTGTTTCAGACCGTGGAGTCGTTGACCCGAACCGTCATTCCCCCCATGCTCCGACAACAGGTTTCGGCCTACGACATCCGTCAGTTCTTGCTGCAGGAACACCGCCATCATCGGGATTTTTCATCGTTTGCTTATTTGGAGAACAAGCAACTGGAACCCACCCGCGCGGTCGACTCCTCTTTCGACGGAGCAACGGCCGAAGGATGGGCGCAGACGTATGGCCGACGGGCTCTTGCCTGCAAAGAAGGATTATTCATCCCCCCGCTGCACATTCGCCCTGACCGGCAAACCATGGCCATCCTGGCGCCGGTCACGCTATCCAATGGCCCGAACGGCGTTTTTGCCGCCGTCATCGATTTGAGTCTTCTGGCTAAACGATATACCCGGCCCATGCGAGCGAACGCCCTCGGGTCGGTGCACTTGCTCGACGGGCAGGGAAACTATATTTTTCACCAGGACGCTTCGTTCATTGGACGCAACCTATTCGACCGACAGCGCCAGGCCGGCCCGGAACGGCTCCTGCTGGGCGGTCAAATGACCAACCTGCTTTCCGGAACAGGCTCCTTCATTGACAGAAAGCGACCGGGAACGGCCTCCACGACCCGGGAACTGATCTCCTGGAACAGCGTGCGCTTGGGCGAACATCGCATCGTCATAGCCCTTTCCGCTTCAGCCGTGGAAGTCACCGCCCCATTGAATCACCTGCGCATGCAAATCCTTTGGTCCGGCTGCGTTCTTGGCTTGGCCTTTCTGGTCATGAGCGTGATTTTCTTCCGACGGCGGGAATTGGCCCGGCTGCGGGTATCGGAGGAAAAGTATCGCCGGCTGGTTGAAAACATCGAGGAAGCCGTTTTCACACTCGATTTAAATGACCGGTTCACCTACGTAAGCCCCGCCGTTTTCCATATCGCCGGCTATCGGCCGTCGGAACTTCTGGGCACGTCCGCCGCCGCCCTTATTCATCCTGACGACCTGCCCCGCATGCAGGACGATCGATCTCTCATTCTGAAAGGTCTTGCCGCTCCGCATGAATTCAGAATCTTGAACAAGGACGGCTCGATCAGATATGTCCAATCCAACAGCCGGCCCGTGTGGACCAACAATCGGGTGACCGAAATATCCGGCATGCTTTACGACATCACTCAACGCAAAAAGGAAGAGGAACAACGACAGCGGCATGCCGACGAACTCCGCCAGCTCAATGAAGAAAGCAAGCAGTTCGTTTTTATCGTCTCGCACGACCTGCGCACGCCTCTCGTCAATTTGAAGGCCTATGCCCACGAATTGCGCGCTTCAATAAAAAACATGGGCATCCTGCTCAAACCGGCGAAGCCCCATCTGAAACCCCCGCAAGCCCTCCAGCTCGCCAACCTGCTCGACAAGGAAATTCCCGAATCGCTGGATTTCATCGGATCCTCCGTAACCCGGCTGGATCGATTCATCAATGCCGTCATGTCGCTGGCCCGTCTGGGCGCCAGGGAACTTAACCCGGAACGGCTCAAGATGAACGAGCTGGTGGGAGACATTCTGAAGAATCTGGCTCACAAAATCGAAGAACGCTCCGTCCAACTGATCGTCCATCCTTTGCCCACGGCAACAGCCGACCGAATGGCCATGGAGCAAATCATGGGCAACATCCTGACGAATGCGGTCAACTATCTGGAGCCTTCCCGCCCCGGAACGATCGAGGTATCCGGCGAGCAAACCCCGACGGGCGTCGCCTACCGCATCCGCGATAATGGCCGGGGCATCGTCGCCGCCGAAATGAGCAAGCTGTTTGCACCCTTTCGCCGAATTGGCTCGCCCGATGTGCCCGGCGAAGGCATGGGGCTCGCCTATGTGCAGACGTTGGTCCGGCGACATGGCGGACGCATTGCCTGTGAATCGACTCCGGGGATAGGAACAACCTTTATATTCACCATCGCCTGTTCCACCCCCACTTCATAACCAAGCCAGCCCTATAACCGCCGTGCCGACAAATGCCATTGCATTATCCAGAAAATAATGCCGGATTTTCATCTTGATTGTTACCGAGCATTGCATAGACTGCAATCGGTTGCATTTAACAAAGAGGTGACTTTCATGCACAAACTGCTTATCGCGATGCTGTTCATGCTGACAACCGTTCAAGTCCAATCGGCGCAAGATGGCCATGACGTTCTTGACCACCTTCAAAACACCGGCTTCGAATCGCCCGATCTGACCGCTGGCGACGGAAAGGCTGTCGATCCGGACCATTGGTTTTATTTTTCCTCCGTGGAAGGACCGCGATCGGGGGTCGCCATCGAAAAGAAACGACATGGTTCGCAGTCCTTGAGGTTTAAAGCCTCCATGGAAACCAACTCCTATAGAGGTTATGCCCAGTGGTTCCGCGCAAAGCCCGGAATCAGGTATTCTTTTTCCGTTTATGTAATCAACGGTTCCACCGACCCCATGCCGGCAAGCGCCTATGGTCAGATTAGCCTGGAATTCCAAACCGCTGAGGGAACGGAAGTCCAAAGGGTTCATGGCCCCGTATGGTCCAGCACCCTCCCCATGAACAAATGGGAGACCTTTATCGTTGAAGGAACCGCCCCGGAACAAGCCGCCACGGGAACGGCCGTCATTACCCTGTTCTCCAAAGATTCCACCGGCTTTGGAACTTTCTTTGTCGATGACATTGAATTTACGCAAACACCCTCGTTATAATGGCGCACGTAAAAGCTAAATAAAGGAGCCTTCATGAGAGCATGGCTGTTTTCTCTTTTGCTGGTATTTGCATCGACGGTTGACTGCTTGGTTTATGCCGATGACGAACCCGCCAATCTAATCGGCAATGCCGGATTTGAAGAACCCGCCAATGCGCAGGAAGGCGTCAGCCCCGGCGCGCCCTGGCAAACGTTTTCCAGCAAACTCAACTTGCTGGAACTGACTCGTTCAAACAAGAGAACGGGCGAACAAAGCCTGAAAATGACGTCGCAAAAATTGCCAAACGCCTATCAGGGAATCAATCAAGCCATCCCGGTCGAAGGGGGCAAAAAATATACCTTTTCCATTTACGCCATCAACAACAAACAAGATCCGCTCGGAGGCACCACCCATGCCCAATTGGTAATCGAATGGGTCGACGATAAAGGCAAGGAAATCTCCCGCGACTACAGCGCGCCGGTGGGCTCTTCGCTCACGAAAATGCGCTGGGAGACCATCGCCTTGCGCAAAAAAGCGGCGCCCAACGGAGCCGTGAGCGCCCGTTTTGGCATCCATTTCAGCGAAGGCGAAAAAGGCGGCAAGGGTTCGATTTTCGTGGATGACGTTCTGCTCCAGCAATAATCGCCCGACCTGCTGCGCGAATAACCTGCCGTCCATCGTCAAAACGGCAGGTTTTTGTTTTTCTGACTGACCACCTGTTGTTTCACCAGAATGATTTCATCCGAAAGTCTTTTGGAGGGTTCCGCTCTGTCGGAACCTTCTTCTTCCGGTCGCGACGGAGCGCGACCCTCCAAAATACAAATCATCTTGCAGCGACGATCGTTTTTGGCCCAGCTCTACAGAAAGAAAATTTGTGCATAAAAGACAGGCGAGGTTGCCCCGGCTCCATTTCGCAAGCCCGATCCTTATCGAATGCAATGAATCTGCGGAACGCGATGATAAAGATGCACCCCCCATTTGGCTTGACCTCACGGAAGCCTTGGCGTAATCACTTTCCACTGCATGACGAAAGGATTTACATGAACATGAGACCCATGCTGGCCACCAGCCTGCTTGCCGCCCAGCTTCTCTTTTTACCGTCCTTGTTCGCAGAGCAGGAATACAAGACCGTCCCCGCTGCCGATCTGACCGCGAACCCTCAAAATTATTGGGCTCGCGGCGTCATTTTTCACGATGTCCTGACCGCAAAGCCTGAAAATCAATCCTTGCGAATCGAAGGACGAGTCTTTACGCCCATCACGCTGCAACTGGCCGGGACATGCTATGTTGAACCCTCGCTTCTCCCCCTGATCAAGGAGCTTCCCCTCCAACGCCGCTACATCTTCAAAGGGACCGTCCTGCAAGCGAAGCTTCCGGGCTCGTGGTTCTTCAGCTCGAAAAAATATCTGATCGTCGTCAATGGAGTCGAAGCCACAGTGGATGTGGACCAACTGTCCTCCAACTTCCAGAAAATGTATGACCGCCTGGACAAGACGCCGCCCAAAGGCTCAACCCAAGCCATGACCTCGCTGCTCGCCGAAATCCAGACGGCCCTGATCAAATATGCCAGGGATAACAAGCTGGAAATCCCCCAACTTCTCGACGACAACGATGAAATGGCCAAGAAATCCCTGAGCATCATTTACGACTCCATCAGCGCGCAAGAAGCCAAATCGAAGACCACCGCCACCGAAATGCTCGCCAGCTATCTCCTCGCCTTCATTCGATCCCAGCATCAACAAGGCCCCGCCCCTGCGGAGACGCCCGTCATAACCAACGTCGCGCCGGTGGCCGCCGAACCCCTTCCCATCCCAACCCAGCCGGAACCCGTTCAACCGCCCTCAACGCCGGCGAAAGCACCTGTAAACGAAGAACCCAAAACCGAGCCGGCGCCGGTCGCAGAGCCCGCCGAAACGCCGTCCGTCACCAATTTGCCAGCCATCGAAACCAACGCGCCCGCCCCAACCTCCTGGCTGCAGAAGCGGCGGGAAAAACGCGCTCAAAAGGCAATGGAAGACGCCGAAAAGGAAAAGCTGGCCAGGGAACAAAAGTTGCAGCAGGAACAGGCCGCCGCCGCCCAGCAGGAAGCCGAACGCCAGGCCCGCGAAGAATTGAAGCAAAAGCAAGCCGCCGAACGCGCTGAAAAGGCCCGCCTGGCCGCCGAAGAAAAAGAAGCCAAACGCCAGGCCGCGGCCGCCAAAAAGGAAAGCGAACGCCAAGCCCGTGAAGAAGCGCTAAAACAGAAAGCCGCGGAAAAAGCCGAACAAGCCCGCGTGGCCGCCGAAGCGAAAGCCTTGGAAGAAGAGAAGAGAGAAACTACTACCCCCAAGCCGGAAGCCATCTTGCCCGAAGCCACGCTATCCATCCCCGCTTCCACCCAAGAGCCGGACGACCTGAATGCGCCCGTCGGACTTTAAACGTTATCTATCTCCGAAGTCGTCTTTATAAAATAGTCCTTGGCAAACTGACTCCTTCCCACATACAACGAGGTTGATGTTCATAAATTGTTGACGCCAAACCTTTTTCACCCTTGTCCCGCCTCGACGCCATCCGGTATCGTCAGGGGCAAACATGATAAATGGCCGTTGAATAAAGACTACTTAAAGTACGATCAATCAATACTGTTGGCGGTGAAGAAGGAAATGACATGGCATACGGAATTGGACTGACTCTGGACGACATGCTGGATGCGAAGGTGCGCGAAATCTGGCGTCAATTCGAAGCAGCTCGAATTGGGAAGACACCGGGGCAATTCGATGAACCCCCGCACATAACGTTCTCGGTCTTCCCCTTGGGCAATCCTTCCACGCTCATCGAACTGGTTGATGCCACTCCAATCACAGACACGAAGATCAGACTGATCCCCTTCGGAGCATTTCTGGGCGAGAAACGGGTGCTCTACTATAACGTGGTGTTGTCACCAGGACTGATGGAGGCTCATCTGAAGCACTTCACGATGGCGGTGGATATTGACGCGGAAGACTTCGGCAGAGGCGTAGAGATTTAGAGATTTGCGGAAACAACAGGGAGACGTTGGAGGGGAGAGTCCAGAACTTGGAGCTCTTCGAGTTCTTCCCAGTTCATCTCATCCACAAGCGAAGAATCACGAAGGAGTGAAGCCGCCATCGGGTGGAATTTGAGATAAAATGAAATATCTCAGTGATATCATATTCGCCACATGTCTTTTGCTTACGACTGGGTGCACGTCAACGCGATATTACTTTGCAGATCGTGGACGGGATTCGGCTGACATATTTACCGCAGCGGTTGGGTAAGCCAAAAACAAAGATATTTAAGATCACCATCTCAACGCAGAACACCCCTGATGTCATTCTTTATCAACCTTCGTGGTATGCCGCACAGGTGAAACGCCAGATTGCTGAATGGGTGAAAAAGAAAAGCTACAAGAAAATCAGTGTATGCCGAAAAACGCGCCGCCACTGATTTTGGTCGTTGTGCAGTCGTAGAAAAAATGAAGAAGCGAACTAGAATAGGCCTTGGAACAGCAACCTTAGCGGTTGTAGTTACAGGCATATTGCTCTCTCCCGCAATCCTGCGTTATTCATTATACAGAAAAGCTCGTTTAGCCATTGAGTCAGGAGATGAATCACGAGCCATTCGCATTATCGAAACAATGCACAGCAACCGATTTCTTGATCTAGATTGGACCATCCAGCAATTTATCGACAGAGTACCCAAAGGATATTTCCTTTACGGCAAACTGGTCGGATGTTCTCACTGCCGAGGAGATTTCTACACGCTGCTTTATCATTCCGCCCTGAATGGTCATGAAGAGTTAACTCGAATCATGGTCAACTTCGGAGCATCCATTGAATATAGGGACGATGAGGGGGTTGACTTGTTAATAGCCGCTATGGGCTCTAGGGATCTCGCTATTGTAGAATATGTCATTACCTCCGGAGCGAATGTGAATGCTGATCATTTTATGTATCCGGCAATCCATCTAGCAATAATGCCGCCTTACTCTCCGGAAATGATAAACCTCTTGTTGGATCATGGAGCCGATATTAATTCTACTAACGAGAGTGGATGGACCCCTTTGGACATGGCTTGTATTTGGAATACAAATGCCATACCTGATCTAATAAAACTTGGCGCCAAGCTTGGAGAACACAAGAAGAGACCATTGATAGGTCAGGGAGAAGATGTTGCTCAAAAACTGAGAACCATGCACAACAATGCATTGAACGACACCGGTGACTCGCTGCGCGGATCACCGTCCCGTTAGCGCAGTTGTTCATATGGCGCAAGAAGAGATGAGGACACTTCACGCCGCCGCTCAGGGCTGATGTTCTTAGGCGATCAAGATCTCTTGGCAAATTCGGTCGTGCAAATGATAATGAAGACTCAAAAAAATTCCAGCGTACAGCGTAAACGCTGCCGTTGGATTTCGACGTTTGGCGTCGATAACCGGTGAGGCATCAATGAATGTGGATTTGGCAACGAATCAGGATAAGCAACGAATAAAGAGCCGTTCCATCCGCGTCTTTCATTGGTTGCTTATCCTATTCGTTGCCCATGATCCCTGTCTTATAAGAATGACCCCACGGATGGCAAAGCGGCCTCGGAACGCCGAAGAGCCCGTCTTCGGAGAAGCCGGGCCACCTTCAGGGGCGGTTAAGTCTCAGACTTGACGATCCGTGGGGTCAATCTTCTCGAATTCGCGGGATAAGCGTCGGCAGGAGCCGCAACCCTTCAAAATACAAACCAGCTTGCAGCGGCGTTCTTTGGGCTTTTTCAGCAGGTTTAATCTTTTTAGATGACCCTAACATTTCGGTCCACCCTGGTTGAAATACTCGAAAGTCATTGATTTCACGCCTCCGATTGGGCTCGTTTCTATCGAGAAATGGGTGTTTTATAGCGTTTTTCCAATGATTGGAAATTTTGCTTTCATTTCTTCCAACGATTGGAAAAAATCAGCCTAGTTTTTCCAATCGTTGGAAAACTTCGCCAAAGCCGGCTTAGCTCAGTTGGCAGAGCAGCTGATTTGTAATCAGCAGGTCATCGGTTCGAGTCCGATCGCCGGCTCCACTCTTAAACATGCTTGCCTTGCAAGCATTTGCAATTCTCCGTAGCGACCGAAATCGGACGACAAATTGCACAAAATATCAGCCATGGCCCGCTGATTGTCACGATAAATGCAACGACATTTTGTTGACTTAGCCCTTTTGACCGCATAAGCTACCTCCAGCAACATGGGTCACCATTGGAGGGAGAGATTATGGCCACAATCTTCAAACGCGAAGGGTCTCCGTATTACTACGCTCGCTTTCAAGTAAGAGGAAAGGACTGCACCCTCTCTACGGAAAAAACCAACCGCAACGAAGCATTGGATGAAATGCGTCGAATGCTTGCGGAGAAAAAAGGCCAGCTGTCACTCAATGATTTATTCGAAACCTTGCTGCGTGAATTTAAAAGGCAATACGACGCTGCAACCCAGGATCACCGTCGAGTCCTGGACGAAAAGCGACAGGAGTTTGTTCGTCGTATTACGCATGAGCAACAAGATAAGCTTTCGATTCAAGATGCATGGCAAGCCTGGCTCAACAATCCCAAAAAACGAAATCCCTCACAGACAACCGTCGATGGATATGAAACTCAATGGACAAGATTTAAAGCCTGGGCTGAAAAGAAGGGCATTCAGTATTTGCATGAAGTTTTGCCGGTTGTCGTCGAAGAATATGCTCAGGATTTGTGGACATCAAAAGTATCTCCTGGCACTTACAATGCACACATCAGATTTTTGAAAAGCATGTTCAAAATTTTGAAGATTCAAGCTGGCCTGGTTTCGAATCCTTGGGAAGAACTCCCCTTCCTGGAGCTTGAGCGGGAAAGCCGCCGCAACCTGACGCCGAAGGAATTGGCAGCGGTATGCAAAGCAGCAAAGGGAACACTTCGGTATATGATTGGGATAGGCCTTTATACCGGCATGCGCCTCGGAGACGTAGTGAATCTCCGATGGGATGAAGTTGATTTGAAGGAAGGAATTATTGAACACATGCCAATGAAAACAGCACGGAAGAAGAAAAAAGTCCGACTGCCAATTCACCCTGTACTTGATGCACTGCTAAAGGAACTCAAAGAAGCCTCTGAAAGGGACTATTTATTCCCTAAAGAACGAATCAAATATTCCAAGGACAATAGCACCATCACAAAGCAGATTCAAAAGTTCTTTGAGGACTGCGGAATTGAGACTAATGAGAAAGCCACGAACGGCCATCGGAAAAAAGCTATTGTGCGTGTTGGCTTCCATAGCCTGCGACACTCATTTGTCAGCCTCTGTGCTGCAAACAATGTCCCACAAGTCGCTATTATGGATCTCGTCGGACATGGCAGCCCGGCAATGACTCGACTGTACAGTCACGCCGGCACTGAACAGAAGGCAAAAGCAATTGCCGCCTTGCCGACTCTTGTTTTTAATGATGAGGCATAATATTCTGTCGACACTATAGGAGCACAAAGAAATGAAACTCAAAGCCTCGGCAAAGCCACTATCACGAAAAGAATTTCAAAAGGCTGTTGCTGCAATGTCCCGTGATGAACTAATCGAAGTCGTCGTTAATCTTTGTTCCGCCAGCCCTGCCAATCGTGAATTTTTTGTGGAGAAATTTGCTTCACGGAAAGCAAAAAAAGTGTGAGCGTTTCGCGCGAGTTGACTGTTTGCTCTGCGGAGGTAATAGGTATGGAAAACATGAAATACAAGATTCTGAGCCAACACGAATCTAGCAAACTAACTGAAGAAGTGCAAAAGCATATCAATGAGGGATGGGACCCCTTGGGAGGGGTAGCGGTTGCTGCGGTGCTTGTCGATGAAATCCCGGCTCCTCTTTTTGTTCAAGCGATCATCAAGGCTGGCTAATGTTTCAACAGAAGAGCAGTCATTGTGCGTGAACGAGATCTGATCTTACTGGGGGTTGCCTGTTTCTAATCTCTTTGCACACTTCGCAATTTCTTGTGCGGTTTAAGCTAGGTTTTTCGCCGATTATAGGGTGACTGATTGGTCGGGCTAAGAGAGATGTTTTCTTGACTAGCTTTGTTGTATACGGCATCAGGTGTACGTCCTAGTTTTAGGCTGATAATTCTTGTGGGAGTATTTTCTTTAGCCAGTTGCGCTAATCGTTTCACTTCGGTAGGCGTCCAATTCTTGCCTGTATTTCTGTTGTATTTTGCCATACTATTATCCTCCTATTGCTGTTTATTCCTCAGGTTCTTCTGAATTGCATGCCAACAGAGTGATATACTGACCCGAATAGCCGAGAGGAATCGACTCTTCCCATAAGTCGATGGTTTTATAGCGATTAGCAAACCAGCCGGCAGAATCCGACTTCCCTTCAACAATAACATTCACATTGGGATGTACCATGCAATTTGCCGTTGGTGAATTATCTGGTACGACAGTTCCTCTTCGAATAACTTTCAAGCCGATAGCTCCCATTTCATCGGATGTGATTCCAAAAAGCACTTTGCCATTCTCTGAGAGTACTGCAGCACATGGTTCTGCCGCGTATTGTACATACCTAATGGCTGCACATGTAATGGACGTTTCACAGTCATCTGCCATTTTGAGGATGTTACTTAGAGTCATAAACCCTCTGGTTTTCATCGATTGCTCGATGTAATACCGTGGAATTAAAAGTGCGGCAGCGAATGTATCCGCTTCGCGTTCCAGCTGATCGTCACATATAAAGCCAGACATTGAATTGTGAGCTTGACCCGTCATGAGCAATTGACGATGGCCCTCAATGTAGTAATGACCAAGTTCGTGGGATAGTGAGAATCGGATTCGCCGCTGATTACCTTGTTGAGGATAAAGCAATAAAAACTTATCCTTATTTGGGTGATATTCAATACGACCTAAAAAAGATTCTCTAAAGTCGCCTGGACCGAGTAAAATGCCTTCATCTTTGGCTATTTGTAGTGGATTGGAGGGTAATCCTGAACCCATCGTTTCTCTTATGCTATCAGCAAGTTGCTCAATCTGAACATGAATCATTATTTCCCCTGCTCATCATCAAGGAGTTTTTTGCGCAATCGTTTCAGTTCTTCTTCAGTCTCTTCATCGTGTTTATCATCTTTATTCTTTCGATTCATCGCCGCAAACAGCTCTTCTTCGACGACAGTAGGCTCCTGTATATTTACAATTGATTTCCCTAGTACACGGTTTATCACAGCTTGATGCCATGATTCGTATGCCCGAGATTCTCCTTCATTAAGTTGTGGCTTTGTCATGTGTTGGTTAATTTCTGCTTCATTCACTTCGCTAAAGCATCCTGCCCTCAACGTGATTGCGATCAGTGCGTCTAGCGCCTGCTCCTCGTTGTGCGCTGTCATGATCGTTCTCCTTTCAGATATGGTTCTTTGTAAGATACTCTTTGAATTTTTGCCGGATTTCAGTTCGAGCTCTCTTAATGCTTGCGATCGTGGGTCGTTTCCCTGTCCTTCTATATATCTCGTGAGTTGTTTCATCTTGGCCCAACTCGTCAGGAAAATTGTCTGCCATAACTTGAGCTACCTGCCGTTGTACATCTGGTAATGTTCGTATAAACTTGATGAATGTGTCTTGAATGGCTGCGGCTCTTTCATACGAAACAGCAGAATGCCAGTTATAACCGGCCTCTGTGTTTTGAATACGTTCAGCGACAACTCCGATGTCGTCATCTATTGTATCACCAATTTGTGTTTTGTATTTCCGTAGTTGGTCAATGGCTTTGTTTTTTGCTACAGTAAATACAAATTTAGCAAACGGTTGGTTTAAATCGAATGTACCTTTCTCAATGCGTCTCCACACAGCAATGAAGGTGTCGCTGACAATTTCCCCCACATCTTCATGCCTTAAGCCTGGGAATCGCTTTAATAAGAAAGACCATAACGGTTTGCTATAAGTTTCGCAAAGCGTCTCAATGCCCTGTTCTTGTTCTTCATGTTTTCCGCCCAATAGGAGCTTTAGGTCGTCTTCGTCATACATTCCCCACAACCTCCTTTTTCCAAGTAACACGGATTGGCCTCATTCGTCGGACCATGAAATCTTAATTTTTTTTATTGGTCCAGTCTAGTTCGCTAATCCGAGTACTTGATCAAGCGTAGAACGCGCTGTTTATGAACAAAGCACAGTGAGGAAAAAATATGAAAAAAAAGCAAAGCAGCAAGCTTAATGGATCGGTTATTTTTGTTAAATCATTTCGCCATTGGAAGACAGGCAAAATAATCAAAGCGGAAGATTATGGGAAGATTGCATTTGCCATTCCTATCTATCCTGTCAGAAAAGCAAGCTAACAATCCCTCAAGTGATGGGGTTCACCGTTTTATGCATTGTTTTTTTCTCTCTGTGTTCGGTTTGCTTGAAAAGTGATCAAACAACTAAAGGAAAGGAGGTGAGAAATATGGCAAAGGATGCACCTGGAATGCGTGGCTATAGGCCAAGGAATGAGAATGGTCAGCTCCGAGATACCAGAGATGATAAACACGTGGGCACTTTAGAGAAGCAATATCGTCGTGACTTTGGTGTGCGCGATGACATGCATGTCGGCACTCTCTTGAAGGAAACTGGAATGTCATCTGTCAATGATCTCATTCAAAGCGATATCGGAAAGAAGTAGTACGGAAGCTATACGAGCAGGCATCGAGTGAAGCCGATGCCTGTTCATTTTATTCTGTAGAGGGCAAGTTTAGTGGATAAGAAAATTCAACAAAATTCTCAATAGCAGTTCTGTGAGAGACCGTCAGAAACGGTGCATGAATCCATTGGTGAGGCGTATTCCTTTTCTGGTGTTGATAGTGGGGAACTGCAAAATTCAAGAAAGGATCCTATGAGCCGAAATTTAGTGGTCTGTTGCGATGGGACGTGGAACGCTGCGGAGAAGATGAAAGAATCGGATCGATCTAATGTCTGGTTGTTTTACCAGGCAGTCGTAGGGGTGGAAAACGAAACAAAGCTGTATTTGGATGGCGTGGGGTCGAAGGACCTAAAAGATCGAATATTGGGCGGGGCTTGGGGAGTTGGGATTAGCGATGCAATTTGTCGGGCATATGGATGGCTGGCAAAGCATTATCAAGAAGGAGATCGAATTTATCTGATCGGGTTCAGCCGGGGAGCGTTCACTGCTCGGTCTCTCGCGGGGTTTATCGGGTATCGAGGGTTGAAAGCGGGATTAAGGGATTTGGCCGAGAAGGATTTGGTTATAGCGGCATCGGAAGAATATGCCGAATATCGAAATCGGAAACGGGCAGCCAATCCAACGCCTTCTGTCCATTTTGTTGGCGTGTTTGACACGGTCGGGAAACTGGGTGTGCCGGATCATCTGTGGATTGCCAATCTGTTTGATCACCCGCAAAACTATTCTTTTCACGATACACAACTGGGGACACATGTCATCCATGGTCGCCACGCGGTTTCAATTGATGATAACAGGGCGCTATTCATGCCGACCTTGTGGATCAATCCGGATTCGGGTTGTCCGATTTATGACCTTTCGGAAAACGGACGAACGGTAAAACAACTCTGGTTTTGCGGGCAGCATTCCGATGTAGGTGGAGGAGCAAATCAGCCTGCAACGAACATGACGTTGCGTTGGATGCGGGAAGAGGCAAAAGGGTGTGGGTTGGTGCTTGAAGAGGGTTCTATTGAAAAACTGGATGTAAAACCTCTTGCGGATTTGTTGAAGAAATCAGCCCTTCCATGGGACTTGATGCCGCGCGGTGTCCCTCTACTGACTGTCGAAAATGTGGGCGTCATAATTCACAAAAGTGTTATGGCTCGGAAGGATGGCGATGCGACCTATTGGCCGATTCAAAAGCTGACCGAGGGACAAGTCTCGGATGTAATTGTACTGGATTCTCTCAACCATGATTGGCAATTTTCGGGTGTTTGGGCAGAGGCTGGGAAATCGTATATTGCTCAATCTATCAGTTTGGGATCGAAGTTTGTTCAGGGTTATGTGGCCAACGGAGGAAATCCAGAAATTGATGGAACTTGGGCTGAACATCAGAAGTTCGCTCTGAACAAGCCCTTCACAGTGGATCAAAACCGTAGTGGGTACCTGCATTTCAAGATACGCAGGATTCCAACCGGCAATGACAAAGTTGTAAGAAGGAAGTTCCCGACAAAAATTAAAGTAACGATTCAACAAGAACGAAACTAATCGACAACCACTCTGACGGAGTGATCCTTGCGCGTGTAGATTGATCTGTGGACGTATGAAGCGGGGAACTATATGGTCTTGTACTCGTATTTTGTCACGAGTGTTGTGAAAGACATATTGGCCAGGACTCCGTTATGCGGGATAATGACGTACTTCCACGGCTTGCCATTGTTCTTGGTGGTAAAGTCGGTGGCGTGCTTGCAATATTCCGCCGCTGCCGTGGCCTTTTCCTGAACGTCGCCGGAATCGATATCGCCCTCTTTTTTCGTTTCGATCATGTAAATGGCTCCGGGAGTCTCCGCAACAAAATCCGGGATGTATCGGCTGGAATTGTGATTCCAGTAGATCTGGAACTGATTTCGTGCCGGGCGGAGCCATTTTAGGACTTCGCCATCCTTTTCGAGAATTCCGGCGAAATCCTTCTCCGTCTTGGAGTCAAACTTGTAAAGGGTGTGGCACGCTTTGCTGAATCCGCTGAAGATCTTGGTCGGAATGAGCCGCGTGGGCGTAATCGTCTCTGAATAGTCATGGACGTGATCGGAGCTGAACTTGGATAGATTATGCTCTTCGATGGCCGTGAAGGGCCTGACGATGGGCTCGTCATACTCCGGAGCCTCGCAATAGAAATGCTCAGAGGCCATCATTTGGCTATAAATGAAGGATCCCAGTTCACGCTTGTGATATTGCACGACATTGATCAACTCGTCCTCGGAAAGCTCTGCCCGGAGTTTGGTCAGTGAGTCGTTCGCCAGACTGAACAGCAATTCGGATTGCTCGTCGTAGTCAATTTCCGGGTAATTGATCAGTTCGCTCACAATCAGGTTGCCGAGATTTTCCGGAGTAATCCGTCCGACGCCTAAAATGGTTTCTTCTTGGTTATCCGTTAAGGACCGTCGAAGAATGGCCTCAGAAACGGGCTGATAACTCAAGCCGACAGTATCGAGGGTGAAGTTATGGAAACCAGACCGAACCTCATTCTTTTGTTGAATGATGATGCGTGGTATTTCAATGATGTTCCGCACGAATTCCCTGGCCACCGCTTCGTAGTGCGACTCAGCTTCCTTGAGCATTTCATTTACAAAAAGCGATTGCTGGGGCTCGGACTGTATGCGCTCCTTGAGTTTCTCCATGGCCTTCTGTCTGACCTCAGGCCGGCTTAACTCCTGGGCGGACTTGACCTCGGTATTGAGGTCGTTAAGGGTTGAAACAATCTGCTTCTTTGTCTCCAGGGCCAGTTGCGCTTGTTGCTTCTCGGCGGGGTCGGCCAGGGTCTTGATTCGATTCTGTTCGGCCTGCAACCCCTGCGTCATGAGCGAGGTGGCTGTGATGGTCTCTTTCTGGGCTGTGAGTTCTTCGTCTATCTCAATGATGTTCTCCCGTCGGATGATCGAATCCGGGCGGTTGGCGGCGTCCACGATTTCCTGGAAACGATCGTGCGATACGATGGTCAGCTTGTCCACCTTGGATTCGCCCGTCGTCTCGCCATAAGGCAGTCGAAGCCCTCGTCCAATGGTTTGTTCGCGCAAGGTCGTGGACGCGGCCGTCCGAAGCGGGATGATCGTGTAAAGATTGGTCACATCCCAGCCTTCTTTGAGCATGTTGACATGAATAACAATCTCGATCTGGTTGTCCTCATGTTCCAGCACAAGCAATTTGGCGATATTCTCGTCCTTCTCCGACCCGCTCTGGCCGGAATGAATCTCCATGACCTTCCCGGCATACTGCCCTTTGAAAAACGAGACGGACTCGATCAGGGCCTTAAGCTGGCCGGCATGCTGGGTATCCTTGGCTACCACCAGCACGAAGGGTTTAACCAGTCGCTTCTTGGAGTCTCGGGAATAGATTTGCAGGGCGACTTTGGTGTCTTCGTGAATCCGGATGCCGTCTTCGAGCTTGATGCGGTCCAAATCTTCGAGGCTATATTGCGCCGGATCGAAATCCTTTCTGGTCGCGACGGCGGGAACTTTCACAAAGCCGTCTCTGATGGCCTTGGCTAGAGAATACTCATAGACCACATTCTTGAATTTGATGGTGTTGCTGCCGCGTTCAACCTGGGGTGTGGCGGTCAATTCCAGGCCGAGAATGGGATTCAGTTCGTTAATTACGGCCATGCCGCGATCGGCTCGATAATGGTGTGATTCATCCATCAGAATGACCAAGTCATCCAGGTTCGAGAGATAGTTGAAGTAGGGTTCGCCGAGATATTCTGCCATGCGTTTGATTCGTGGTTCGGCGCCGCCCCTGGCTTCCGCGTTGATCTTGGAGATATTGAACACGTTGATGTTCAAATCCGTGTAGAGGTTCCCATGCCGGGCATCCCCGTAGTTATCGCCAGTGATAATGTTCGGCGGATTCTGCGCCAGGTCTCCAATCCCCGGGAAGACATACTTTGGATTCGAGGGATTCGAGAAGTCCTCGATCAACTTGTTGTAAACCGTCAAGTTCGGCGCGAGCACAAAGAAATTGCGGATGCCCTTCTCAAGATACAAATAGGCGATAAAAGCGCCCATCAGCCTGGTTTTTCCGACACCTGTTGCCAGGGCGAAACACATGGACGGAAAGTTTCTTTCGAAATCGGCGCAGGCAGGATATTTTGCCCTCACTTTCGCGAGTTCCGCAACCAGGTCGCTGTTCTTCTTGAGCGTCATTTCGGCGGCCAGCTCGGAAAGAATTCGCAGGCTTTCCTCCTGGGGCGACCGCAGGCTCAAACGATTCCGAACATAAAGCGCCGTGTGGTTCATGATTCCTTGCCTCCTGAGAGCCTCATCCGGGCTAATCGAACAGCATCGTGGAGTTTCTGCTCCAGCTCCTTTTGCGGCAACGCATCGGTCCAGTACGAGGCCACCCGGATGCCGCTGCCTTCCATGTCTAACAGGCGAACCGTTTCTTCCTTCTTGCCGGCGCATAGGATCAGGCCTACGGGACTTTCTTCGCCGGGACGGCGTTCATACTTGTCCAGCCAGCGCAGGTAGAGTTCCATTTGCCCCTTGTACGACGGCTTGAAATCCCCCAGCTTGAGTTCAATGGCGACCAGTCTTCGCAGGCTTCGATGGTAGAAGAGCAAATCGAGATAGTAATCGTCGCCGTCGACCGTGATTCGTTTCTGCCGCTCCAGGAAGGCGAACCCCACGCCGAGTTCAAGAATAAAGGCCTCTATCTCCCGGAGAATGGCGGCCTCGACATCCTTTTCGGCATAGGTGTCCTTCAGGCCGAGAAAATCCAGCAGGTACGGATCGCGGAAAACCAGGTCGGGCGTCATTTTGTCTTCTTCGCGCAAAGACTTGATTTCCTGTTCGATGACTTTCTCCGGTTTCTTGGCCAGAGCCGTGCGCTCGTAAAGCAAGTGGCCGATCTTGTGCTCGAGGGTTCTGGTGCTCCAGCGTTCGATCCGGCACATTTCGGCGTAAAAGTCCCGCTTCAGCGGATCATCAATATAAATGATGGTTTTAAAATGCGTCCAGCCCAATTGTCTCCGCAGTGCGGAGACAATCTTTTCTTCCGGAAACACCTCGGCAAAACGAACCATATGCCTCAAATTCTTTTCCGAATAACCACGCCCGAATTCGATGGTCAATTTGGCGGCCAGCGCTTGCAAAACCTCCTGGCCGTACTCCGCACGTTTTTCGCGAAGGATGTCCTCGCGAATCCTTTTCCCCATCTGCCAATACAAGGTGGTCAACGCCGCATTCACCGTTAGGGCTACGGAATGACGCGCCGATACGATTATCCCCCTCAAATCTTGCAGTAAATTGGCGGGAGTAACCTGGTCCCCCGTTCTTTTCACTGGCACTTGCGAGTTCGCTTTTTTCTTTGCGCTCATCCCTTACCCTCCTCGTTGCCGAAAAGATTCTGCTGGGCCGGATTTTCACGGGCTTTGGGCTTTGCCTTGGGTGGGCCAACGGGAACGAAATTGGGTTCATCCGGGTCGTGCGGCATATTGACGATATTCAGGCTGTAATCGTCTTTTCCAAACTCGCAACGGCCCAGCAACATCGCCGGAATCTTCGTGATCTCGATATTCGGATAGCGGTCCTTGCAGGCGGTGGAAAACTTCTTATTGTCTCCATACGATTTCCCCGCATCCTCAATCAAAATCCGCGGTTCAAGCTGGGGCTGCTTGTCCTTGCCGATCCAGGTCAATTCGAGTTTCTGTTTATTCTGCATAGTGCAAACGGACGGCGACACGCCGTCCCTCCCATTACCACCGCAATTCGTTCAATACGCCCTGGTAGGGCCAGTCTTCCGGCTTGGACACTAAATGCTTTCTCATGGGATTCTGTCGGACATATTCCCATTTGTCATGATAGTTCTCTGCGCGCCTGAGCCGGGTATCCCAGAAGTCCCTTTGCCAAGAGCCCGCTTCCGCGAGATGCAGGCAACTGAATTTGCGCTTCCAGTGTGTGACCCACGCCTTCAAAGTAAATTCCGGTTTGTGCGGTGAACAGAATAAATGAATGTGGTCGGGCATCAAGAGGTAATATCCCACCGACCACGCATCCGCCGCCTTCCACACATCAACCAAAGCCGCCTGTACCGCGGCACAAGCCAGCCAAGAGGTTTTATTTTCCGTGCAAACGGTGAGAAACACCAAGGTCGGCGCCCCGGAGGATATGAAAACCCCATGAGCAGGATGCTTCCGTTGTGGGAGGGTCGGCATATGGCCGACCGACTCTTCATTTTGCGCCTCAGACGGCCATATGCCCTCCATGGGAGGGCGCGATGTTGCGCGCCGCACAACGGACTCTGCTTGTCCTTGCCCATCCAGGCTAGTTTGAGTTTATTCTTTACCATCGCATTCAATCCTCAACATCGTTTTGCTGACGACGGCAAAACGATGGGAGGGATTCAGTCAGCTTTATTTCCGCCTTGCACTTCGGACAGACAATCGCCGGTTCACTCATGGCGTTTTCCCTCATGCTTGCGTATGATTTCACGGCCTTTGTCGGTTAACCGATATTTTTGGTTACGGCTCTGCGGCTTGTCGGGTACGGTCATTCAGCCGCTCCTTTTGCTGCTCAACCTCATCCTGAGCCTGATACAGATTCAATCGCATATCGTTACGGGTCTTTTCAAGGTCTTTAATCTCGCGGTGAGCTTTATCATCTCGTCAGTGACAAGGCCTTTGAGGATATTCATCTTCGGAACCTGAATCATGAAGGGGTCGGGAATTCTCCCCTGCAGTTTCACAACGGCTTTGCCGACCTCCATATTACCCAACGCTGATGCCTGATCGTCATCAAGGAGCATGGCGCTCTCCATGATCGAAACGTCTTGGTGACTCTCTTGGAGAATTTGTGTATAAAAGGCAGGCGAGGTCGCTCCGGCTCCAAAGAAAACAACAACCTGCCGCACAGGAGGCCCTTAGTTCTTCATTTTCTTGACGGCATCCAATACCGAGCGGACGGTGCGAGCCAGATCCGATACTTCGAAGGGCTTTTGGACAAAGCCGTTGGGCGCCGAGCCAACTTCCTTGGTGAAAGGCTCCAGCTCGACGGGATAGCCGCTGGAGATGACGATGGGGATATCCGGGCGCATTTCCCGGAGTCTGCGGAACGTATCCCGGCCCGAGAGTTTGGGCATGGTCAGATCCAGCATGACCAGATCGATCTCCGTTTGCTTCGACGGGAACAGATTGACGGCCTCTTCGCCATCGGCGGCCGACAGGATCTCATAGCCATATTTTCGCAGGACGATCATCATCACGCCGCGCACGGCCGGCTCGTCGTCCACAACGAAGATTCGTTCTTTGCCGCCCGACACCGGGGCTTGCTGCGTTACGGCAGCAACGGCTTCGGACGCATCGCCCGCGCGCGGCAAATAGATAAAGAAGGTGGTGCCGCGGTTCAATTCCGAGTGGCAGACAATCCAGCCGCCGTGCTGTTTGACAATGCCATAAGACATCGCCAAGCCAAGCCCCGTGCCCTTGCCCGGACCTTTCGTCGTGAAGAAAGGTTCGAACATATGGCTTTGAACTTCCTTCGAGATGCCGTGGCCCTGATCTTTAACGGAGAGCAGCACATAATCGCCGGGCCGCGCATCGACCCACTGCTGCGCTTCGGCTTTTTCCACCCGCACATTTTGCGTTTGAATCAGCAACTGGCCGCCATTCGGCATGGAATCGACGGCATTCACGCTCAGATTCATCAGCACCTGCTGAAGCTGGGTGGGATCGGCCGAAACACACCAGAGCTCGGCCTGCAAGTCGGTGTTCAGTTCGATGCGAGGATCCACCGTATGCTTCAAAAGGCCCTGCACCTCGCGGCCGATTCCATTTAAATCGCAGCGGGTAAGATTCAAACGACTGCGCCGGGAGAACCCGAGCAACTGCTGCACCAGCTCGGCCGCCCGCTTGGCCGCCTGACGGGCCAGGACGATGAAATTTCCGGCATCGCCGGCCGGCTTCAATTCCATTTCGGCCATGGTCAGGTTGCCCAAAATCCCGGTCAGAAGATTGTTGAAATCGTGCGCAATCCCGCCGGCGAGCCGCCCGATGGCTTCCATTTTCTGGGCTTGCAGCAGTTCGGCTTCCAGCAAGCGCTGCTTGGACAAATCCCGGAACATCCACAGCCGGGCGAAAACCTGTCCGTGCCCGCCAACCACCGGGCCGGTATAAACCGAAAGCGTCAACCGCGCGGGCTCGCTCATCTCCCACTCTTCCAACGCGGTTTCCTCGGAAAACTTTTGGTAGTGATCCCAGCGAAAGGCATTATCCCTTTGTTCCACAAAATTCACCCGGATCATCGAGCTGACTTCATCGGACGTCTTCCCCATCAAGGAGGCGGCATCCAAGCCGAAGAGGGACGCAAAATTATGATTGGCCGCGATTACCTTGCCCGAGGGCCACTCCATGATCAGGATGCCGTCAATAATGGATTCGTAGGCGGATTGCAGGTGCGCCGTCAATTGTTCCAACTGGCGCTGGGAGTCCCGGAGCTTCAGCGTGCGTTGCTGAACCATGTTTTCCATGCGGCTGCGGTGCTGGCGCAGTTCCTGAACCATTTGATTGAACGCCACCGCCAACTGCCGGACTTCATGCGGCCCCTCTTCGGGAATGACGGTGTCGAGATCGCCTTGGGAAACTTGTTGGGCGGCCTTGGCGACGCGGATGACCGGGCGCGAAAGCTTCCGGCTCAGCAGCAGCCCCACGAGCAGGATCGCCACCAACGTAACGGAAGCGGCGGCCATATGAAGGCGCATCTCCTGCCGCGGCAGCACCAGCAGCTCCCGGTACGGCTTCAACCCCAGAAGAATCCAGTTCTGGCCGACGCCGCTCTGGCGAAGATCGATGGGAATGGAGACGTAGGCCAGTTCTTCCTGGGCATCCGTCAGGTACAAGCCGCGTTTTCTTTCCATCCAGAATCCCGGAGGAATCGTCGGAGCGAATTTCGTGAGCAGGCGATCCGGCTGGGTATCTGCCAGAAGATTCCCGCAGGCGTCCAGCAATACGAAAGACCCGCTTTCGTCCAAGTGGCCCCGTTCGATTACCTGCCATATTTTGTCCAGGGAAAGTCCGACGCCCAACACCGCCTCGACGGCGCCGTTTTCTCCCCGTATCGGACAGAATAGACTGATATACAGGTTGGTATGGCCCAATACCCGATGCGGAGGCAGGCAAAACAACGAGCCTTGCAGCGCCTGACGAAAGCCTTCGGAAAGATACGGATGATCCAGATAGGCCTGGGTCGACGCATAAATCGCTTCGCCTTCGACGTTAAAGAGCGTCACGTCCGAAAACAGGTCGAGAAAGAACTGGAAGCCGGGCGTTTTCTGCGGGGGAATCTTCCGGGCGACCAAACTCGATATCAGGCTGGGATCCGAGCACAGGGCATTCAGCTTCAACGAGGCATCCGAGATTGTTTCGCCGATCTGCCGGGCCACTTCATAGGAGGAAATGGACATCTTGTCGTATTCATAATCCAGCATGGCCTGCCGGGTGAATATCTGGGTGGAGAGGGAAATCAGGACCACCGGAAGAAGCCCGGACAACAAAAGCGCCACCAAAACCCGGCGATGAATGGGAGCAAACGATTTGGAAGTGCTCATGGGTTGACGATCCCCCGGGGTTCGTTCGCCGCGGACCGTTGCGCGGTCAAGGCGTCCAGTTCGGACCAGGTTGAGTTGAGCAACCGAATCGTGAAAACATCGAAGGGCGGGAAAAAGCGGCATTGAGCCAGGATGGACGGCCCGGGATAAATGAGGTCGTTGTTCTTCACGTCCGAGTCCAAATACGGCTCCGCCGCTTTGTTGGGGGTGGCGAATTTCAAGCGATTGGCGTTTTTCGCCGCCACTTCCGGCTCGCAAAAGAAGTTGATGAAGGCATAGGCCTCGGGAATATGGCGGGCATCCCGAGAAATGACGAATTGATCCATCCATCGGGGCGAGCCTTGAGCGGGCAAGAGGCATCCCACCTCCGGGTTCCGGGTCATGGCCACCACGGCATCGCCATTATAGAGGGGCGCGACATCGACGTCCCCCGTCACCAAAGCCTCCGCCAACCGCATGGAATCGCCGTAGCCGCGAATCAGGCCGGCCTGTTTCACCAGGGCTTTTCCCGCCCGCTCCAACTGTTCTTCGTTTTGCGAGTCGAGGGGCGAGCCCGTATGAAGCAAAGCCAGGCCCAAGGCTTCACGTCGATGATCGAGCATCATGATTCGTCCGGTATAAGCCGAATCCCATAGAGCGTCCCAGCTTTCCGGAGGCTTTGCCTTATCTTTGCGATAGGCCAGCACGGTGGTTCCCCAAAGATAGGGCACCGAATATCGGTTGCCGGGATCGAACGGCAGGTTCAGGAATCGCCAATCGATATTCTTCAAACCCGGCAGAATACTTAGATTCATGGGCGTCAGGAGTCGCAGTTCCCGAAGCAGGTTCACCGTATAATCGCGGGCAATGACCACATCCCATCGGGAGGGCTCCGCTTGCAGATCGAAAGACAACCGATCGAGCGATTCATATTCTTCGTAGACCACCTTGATCCCCGTGCGGGCGGTAAACAAGTCCAGCAGGGTCGGATCCATGCGTTTGGCCATGTTATAGACGTGAAGGACGGCTTCGTGCGGCGTCTGAACGGGGACAAGATCGTTGATCGGTCGATTACAGGCCGTAAAGGTAAATACACATAAACCAACCGTCATCGGAATACAAACGGCTGGCCATGTTTTGAATACGAACAGGCTCTTCGTTATTCTGGACACGTATTGTGTTTACAGCACCGGCAAAAAAAGTAAACCCTTTTTCATCGTGAACATTCAAAAAGATTGCTGGTTTCGCACGGGAAAGTGCATAAACTGAGTGAAGTTTTACATCGATTGAACGAATCGGCGGCTACGATACGCAGTTATCGAGAAAGAGGGGAGAACATGCTTCATCAGGCGACAGCACGTCTGAAATCGGGAAGGGAGAAGCACATCAAGAAGGGGCATCCCTGGGTATTTTCCGGCGCTGTCGACGAATGGCAGGGGGATTTACACTGCGGAGCCGTCACGGATGTGCTCGATCATTCGGGAGTCTGGCTCGCCCGGGGACTGCTCCATCCGGAATCCGCCCTGACCATCCGGCTTTGCACGTGGAATCCCGAGCAAGCCCTTGACGCCGACTTTTTTGCCCTGCGGCTGGATGCCGCCATCGCCCAACGCGAGCGCATTTTCGCCGACTCGATCGCGCGCAACGAGACCAACGCCTACCGATTGTTTTTTTCCGAATCGGACGGCATCTCCGGCTTGATCGTCGACCGATATGGCGATGCGCTGATGGTTCAAGTCGGCGCAAAAGCCCTTTTGCCCTATCTGGACGGCATGCTGGAGCATCTCAAGAGCGAAACGGGCATCGGCAACATCGTGGTTCGCGTCGAAGACGACAGCGCTTCCAGGGAAGGCATCGACTCGGCTGAGTTAGCCGCGCGCTACAAGCCCGTCCAAGCAACGACCAGAATCCGGGAAAACTCGTTTCTTTTCGATGTCGATCTGCGGTCCGGCCAAAAAACGGGGTTTTTCCTCGATCAACGCACGAATCGCCAAAGGGTCGCCGCCTACGCCAAAGATCGGCGGGTGCTCAGCGCCTATTGTTATACCGGCGCTTTTGAAATTTATGCAGCCGCCGCCGGCGCGAAGGAAGTTATCGGCATCGACCGTTCCGACAGCGCGCTCGACCAAGCGCGATTCCATCATGAATTAAACCGAACGATGGTTCCCATCGATTATGTAAAAGCCGATGTTCCCGAGGCCCTCAGAAAGCTTCGCGACGCGGGACGGACCTTCGATTTGATCGTTTTGGACCCGCCCCGGTTCGTTTCAACGCGCGCGCAAAAGGAAAAAGGCTTGCGGGCTTACAAAGACATTAACTTGCTGGCCATGAAGCTTCTTACACCTGGAGGCGTACTAGCTTCCTTTTCCTGCTCCGGCCAAATCACGACCGACGATTTTAAAACCATGATCGGCTGGGCGGCCATCGATTCAGGCCGACGGGTCACGATTTTGGAAAGTCTTAGCCAGCCTCCCGACCATCCTGTGCTCGCTGTTTTTCCGGAAAGCGAGTATTTAAAAGGAGTTATATGCTGGGTCGTATAACAATACGCAACTTATACTTGACTAAATTTTGTCAGAATAAACTGACAAGCGCATTGACTGGGATCGCTCCAGCGGCTAATATCTCGCCAGTTCCAAGGGCCCTTAACTAGGATTTCGTCATGCATAATGATTCTTCTGCCGGTCGCGATCAGAACGCGATGGATCAGTGGGTAAAAAATACCCGGCTATTTCGGCAATGGGAAGACATCAAGCAGGAGATCCTCCTGCACAAGTGGTATGAAAGCGAAAAAGCCGGCCACGACATCGGATGGGAAAGAGCGGCGGTCGACTGGATGATTCGTCACGGACGAAACAGCAAGCCCTAGAGCCTATTTCGGCAGCCTCAAGCGTCAGGGCAGATTTTTCCCCTCTTTTTCTCCTAATCGTAATCGTTGAGCCAGAGAAGCGACCGGCTGAAACAGGTTCTAACCCGCATTTCTCACCGCCCGGTGAGAAATGCGCCCCGATAAAATCGGGACGCAAACGGGGTAGCCACGTTCGCGGTGTCGGAAGACACCGCGTCACGTCTTTCGGCAGGGCGGTTTGCCCTAAACCGCCCTGCCGAAAGCGGATTTCTCACCAGCGCGGCCGCGCTGGTGAGAAATCCGGGCTAAGGGCCAAGAGCGCCTTCTTCAATCCACCAAACTTTGCGCTAGAACCCCTGTATGTTTTTGCGGTAGTTTAGCGGCGGTTTAATCAACAACACATAACTATGGGAAAACGACTATGTATCGAAATAATCCCCTAAGCAAGATGCCTTGGGAAAGTTTTCTCAAGCTGAGCCCGGAGGAAAAAGGGCCCTATTTCATGCGGTCGGACCGCCCCTATCACGCCTTGATTGCCCAGCAGTTCAATCGCCCGACCCTGGACCGGCTGTGCGAATTGGCCTCGCGCATCCGACGCATCGCGAAAACACGCGGCGGCACCCTGTTTCTTCGAGATCTGCTTTCCGAGAAACGCGCGATGCTGTACTTCGCCCAGCCGTCCACCCGGACGTTCCTTTCCTTTTATGCGGCGTGCCAGATTGTGGGCATTCAGCAAGCGGAGGTGCGGGACACCGCCACCTCCAGCGAATTGAAGGGCGAATCCCCCGAAGACTCCATCCGCACGTTCAGCTCCTACTTCGATCTCATCGTCATGCGGCATCCGGTGGGCGGGTTTGCGGAAAAAATCGCCTGGATGCTCTCGAATTCGGAGCGCCCCGTGCCGGTCATCAATGCCGGCTCCGGCAAAGACCAGCATCCCACGCAGGCCCTGCTGGACATTTACACCTTGCAGCGCAGCTTCGAGCGGCACGGCGGCATCGAGGGCAAGCGCATCGCCTTTGTCGGAGACCTGGCGCGCGGGCGCACCGTCCGCTCGCTGGCGTTGCTCCTGACGCTGTACCCCGGGGTCAAACAATACTTCTGCGCCCCGGAATCGCTGCAAATCGGAGGCGACATCCTCGCCGCCCTGGACAAGGCCGGCATCGAATACGAGATTTCCAGCGATTTCGAAAAAATCATCCCGGAAGTGGACGCCATTTACATGACCCGCATCCAGGACGAATGGGATACCGCCCAGGAAAGCCGGCAGATCGAAATCGAAAAGTTCCATTTCAAGGCCCATCACCTCCAGGCGCTTAAGGAAGAGGCGGTCATCCTGCATCCTCTGCCGCGCAGGAAGGAAATCTCGCCCGATGTGGATTCCGATCCCCGGGCCATTTACTGGCGGCAGGTTCGCAACGGCATGTGGATACGGGCGGCCCTGATTCTCACGATCTTCGACCGGGAGAAGGAAGTCGACCGGTATTACCACGATCTAACCAGCTGACGAAAGGAACCCATCATGTTGCATTTGCTCTCGCTCAGGGATTGGTCATCCGCCCGCATGGAAGAGGCGTTCGCGTTGGGCCGTGAAATCAAGGCTCACCCCGAGAAATTTGAAAACGTCATGCGCCGCAAAACGCTGTGCATGATTTTCGAAAAGCCCAGCCTGCGCACGCGAGTCTCCTTCGAGACCGGCATGATCCAGATGGGCGGCCACGCCATATTTTACGACACCTCCACCTCCCCGATCGGAGCAGGCAAGGAAAGCGCTTCGGACACGATCCGGACGCTGAGCCGTTACGTGAACATCATCATGGCGCGTCTGTTCGATCACGCCCGGCTGGAGGAAATGGCCCGTCATGCCACCATCCCGGTGATCAACGGCCTGACCAATTTCTCGCATCCTTGCCAGATTCTGGCGGACTTGATGACCATCCTGGAACACAAAGGCGATTTAAAGGGCCTCAAGCTGGCCTATCTGGGCGACAGCTTCAACAACGTGACCCATTCGCTCCTGCTGGGCTGCACCAAAATGGGCATGAACATCAACATCGGCTGCCCGGAAGGCAAGGCCTACAGCCCCGATCAGGAAGTGCTCAAGGAAGCCCTGCGAACCGGCAAGAAAATGGGCTGCGAGGTGAAGATCACCCACGACCCGGTCGAAGCGGTCAAGGGCGCCGATGTCGTGTACACCGACTCCTGGATGAGCTATCACATCCCCGCGCATCAATTGAACGAGCGCGTCCGGATCTTCACGCCCTATCAAGTCAACGAAGCCCTGATGAAGCAGGCGAGCCCGAAGGCCATTTTCATGAATTGCCTGCCGGCCTTGCGCGGCTACGAGCAGACCGCCGACGTCATCGACGGCCCCCAATCGGTCGTGTTCGACGAGGCGGAGAACCGGCTGCACATTCAAAAAGCCATCATGCTGATGCTGGTGCGCGAAAACAAAACCTGATAAGCCAGGACTGCAAAGGTATCCGTATTTGAGCGAGTCACAAAAAACTCCGCCGCGCCTTCTGGTCATCAAGCTCAGCTCGCTGGGCGATTTGTTTCACGCCCTTCCGGCGGCTACGAATCTGCGCGAGGCCTTGGGGGCGGCGACCCTGGATTGGGTCACGCAACCCGAATACATCGAGCTGGTGAAATGCTTTCAGGGCGTTGACCGCGTTATCGGCTTTCCGCGCCGGAATTTTTTCCGGCAGGCGCCGGCCTTCGCGCGGGAACTGCGCGAACGCACCTACGATTATATCGTCGATTTCCAGGGCCTTTTGAAAAGCGCGCTGGTCGCCCGGCTGGCGAAGGGCCGCCGGCGCATCGGCCCCTCCTATGCCCGCGAGGGGTCCCGCTGGCTTTACACGTCGACGGCAGGAGCCGCCGATAAAAACCGCCACGCGGTCGAAGAGGCCCTGGACGCGATCGGACACCTCGGACTCCAACGACGCGACATTTCGTTCCCCGTGCGCTTCCCGGCGCAACCGCGCCTGGAGCCGCAGCCGCGCATTGCGCTGGCGCCCTGCTCCCGTTGGATCACCAAAAATTGGCCCGTCGAAAATTTTGTCGAGGTAGGTCGCCTCCTCCAGGAAGAGCTGAACGCCAGCCTCTACCTGATCGGCTCTCCGGCGGATCGCCCGACCTGCGACCATATCAACCGCCAGTTGCCCCACCCCGCCGTCAACGCCTGCGGACAAACCACGCTGGTCGGATTGGGCAGCCTGCTGCAGGAAATGGACCTGCTTATTACCGTGGATTCCGGCCCCATGCACATGGCCGCCGCCCTCGACAAACCGGTCGTCGCCGTGTTTGGCTCGACCGATCCGGTGCGGACCGGCCCCTACGGAAGCAAGCACCGCGTCATCGTCGTTCCCAACCTCGCCTGCCGCCCGTGCAGGGCTCGCTCGTGCGCCCGAAACAACCTCGCCTGCCTGCACCAACTCTCCGCTCAACAAGTATTTACGGCCGCGGCGGAAATCGCAGGACAAATTTGAATTTAGCGTGTACAGTTATAACGTTTTACCCGAAAAATGGGATTTAAGGAGAATAGGTATGAGTAACGACGTCAAGGAATTGGAAAATCTGGTTCGTAATTATCATAAATTGGACACCCCGGAAGCCATCAAGCTGAGCTTTCAGAACCACTTGAAATACACCCTGGCGAAGGACAACTATTCCGCCACCGAGCACGATCGCTATTATGCCTTGGCCATGACCGTCCGCGACCGGCTGATCGAACGCTGGATTCAAACCAGCCAGACGTATTACAAGAAAAACGTCAAACGCGTGTATTACCTATCGATGGAGTATCTGATTGGCCGCTCCATGGGCACCAATGTACTGAATCTTCGCCTGGATCCCAGCGTAGATCAGGCCATGAAGGACCTGGGCCTCGATTGGGAAAAGCTCCGCGGCGTGGAGCGCGATGCCGGCCTCGGCAATGGAGGCTTGGGCCGATTGGCCGCCTGCTTCCTGGATTCCATGGCCACCATGGAATTGCCCGGCTACGGCTACGGCGTCCGCTACGATTACGGCATCTTTCGCCAGATCATCAAGGACGGCTACCAACTGGAAGAGCCCGACAACTGGCTCCGGTACGGCTCGCCGTGGGAAATAGAACGCCCGGAATACCAGTTCGGCGTCCGCTTCGGCGGGAATGTCGTCAACGAGTACGACAACGGACGTCTCGTGCCCAAATGGGTCAACTACGAGACGCTCGTGGGCATCCCGTACGACCTGCCCATCGCCGGCTACGGCAACAACACCGTCAACAACCTCCGCCTCTGGACCGCGAAAGCCGCCGAAGAATTCGATCTGAAATTCTTCAACAACGGCGACTACGTCAAAGCTTACGAACGGAAAACCCTGACGGAAAACATCACCAAGGTGCTTTATCCCAACGACCTGATCGAGCAAGGCCGGGAGCTGCGCTTCAAGCAGCAATATTTCTTCGTATCCTGTTCCATTCAGGATATCGTCCGGCGGTTCAAGGTCACCAACAAGGACTTCCGTACCTTCCCTGACATGGTGGCCATTCAGCTTAACGACACGCATCCGGCCATGGCCGTAGCCGAGTTGATGCGCCTGCTGCTCGATGTCGAGCGAATGGAATGGGACGAAGCCTGGGACATCACGCAGAAAACCATGGGCTACACGAATCACACCCTCATGCCGGAATCCCTCGAACGGTGGTCCGTCCGGCTGTTCGAAGAACTGCTGCCCCGGCATTTGTCCATCATTTACGAGATCAACCGCCGCTTCCTGCGCCAGGTCATGAACAAGTTTCCGAACGACCCCGACCGCGTCGCGCGCATGTCGTTGATCCAGGAAGGCGGGGACAAGCAGGTGCGTATGGCCTACCTGAGCGTAGCCGGCAGCCATAGCGTCAACGGCGTTGCCGCGCTGCACTCGGACTTGCTGAAGAGCCATCTTTTCAAGGATTTCTTCGAATTGTGGCCCCACAAATTCAACAACAAGACCAACGGCATCACCCAGCGCCGCTGGTTGTTGAAATCCAATCCCGGCCTGGCGGACCTCGTCACCGAGCGCATTGGGGACTCATGGATCACCGATCTCTACCAGCTCAAGCAGTTGGAATCGGCGGTCAACGACTCGTCGTTCAAGGAGAAGCTGCACCAGATCAAACGCGACAACAAGGTTCGCCTTTGCGAGTTGATCAAAGAAACCAACGGCGTCGTGGTGGACCCGGATTCCATCTTCGATACCCAGGTCAAACGGCTGCACGAATACAAGCGCCAGGTGTTGAATGTGCTTCACATCATCCACCGGTACTTCCAACTCAAGGACAATCCCCAGCTCGACCTGCATCCCCGGACGTTCATCTTCGCCGCCAAGGCGGCGCCCGGCTATTACATGGCCAAGCTGATCATCAAGCTCATCAACGACGTGGCCGGCATCGTCAACAACGACCCGGACATCAACGGCAAGATGAAGCTGGTTTTCCTGAGCGATTACCGGGTTTCGCTGGCGGAGCGCATCATCCCCGCCACGGACCTGAGCGAACAAATCAGCACCGCCGGCACGGAAGCCAGCGGCACCGGCAACATGAAATTCGCCCTCAACGGCGCGATCACGATCGGCACCCTGGACGGAGCCAACATCGAAATTCGCGAAGAAGTCGGCGCCGACAACTTCTTCCTCTTCGGCAAGACCAACGCGGAACTGGAAGAACTCCGTCGGGCCGGCGCCTACAATCCGTGGGATTACTATCACAAGCAGCCCGAGATTAAGCGCATCCTCGATGCCCTGAAAGGCGGCTTCTTCGATCTCGACGAACCGGCCCTGTATCAGCCGATCTACGACGCCTTGCTGACCTTCGGCGACCGGTATTTCCACCTGGCCGACTTCCAGTCGTATGTGGATTGCCAGCAATACGCCGAAACGGTGTATCGGGATCGGGATCGCTGGCTGCGCATGAGCCTGATGAATATCGCCAACACCGGCAAGTTCAGCTCGGACCGCACGATTCAAGAATACTCGCAGGGCATCTGGCATCTGACCCCTTGCCACATCGACTTGCACAACGGAAACAACGCGTAAGCACGGTCAGGGGACGTCGACAATGTTATTGGAGGCGTCCCCTTTTTCGTTCAGGGCAGACTTCAGATACGGCACAGGCCGGTACCCATTCAATTCCTGCAGCCGCTGCAGAATGTCGGCAACGCGGTCGGCCGCTTGTACGCACTGCAGCACCATTTCCTTAAGGTGGGGCGACAGCTCCTCCCGTTGAATCAACTCCAGATACAGCCGGATCACCGTCGCCGGCTGTCCCAGATGATGGCACGCGGCGCCCAGGCTTTCGATCATGACCCGCTGCCGCTCCGCATCCAGCAGCTCTGCCTGCTGTTTCTCGATCGTCTGCATAAGGGCGCGCTTGTGCAGGGCATTCGCCGTCGATCGACGAAACGCTTCGGTTGTAATCGAGCCTTTCACCAAATAATCCATGGCGCCGGCTTTCATCGCCTCGACGGCAATGTGTTCGTCTCCGGCGCCGGTCACCATGATGACGGCCAGCGCAGGCTGTTTTTCGAGGGCGTGTTGAAGGCATTCCAAACCGGACATGCCGGGCATCTGGTAATCCAGGAACACCAGATCCACCGGTTGCTTCGCCAGGCAATCCAGCGCCTGCGCCCCATCCCCGGCCCGCAGGATTTCCGGGTTCATCGGCTTGAGCGCGCCATGAATCAAACGGCTCAACCCATCCTGAAAAGGAGGATCGTCGTCAACAAGAAGTATTCGTTCGACTAGGAAGGCCTCATTCATGTTGCCGCGACGACTCGTTGATAGACGAACACCCGGATTTCATCCGGAATATTTCCCTGCAAGACGAAGTTTTTAAGACGCTGCCGCAAGGTGTCGCTCACCTCCTGGTCCTTGTTCACCACCAAGCCTCCTCCCCTCGCACGAACGTCTTCCGCCAGAATCATTCCGTTCCGCAGCTCTCCGACTTTCACCACGAGGCTGGATTTTTCCAATCGGGGTGTTTCGACGCGCGCCAGCGCCGCCATCAAAACCGGAGGATAACCGCCCCGATCCGCCATCGAGCCCTTGGCTCTTTCCGGCGTCATGCCCCGGGACAAAAATAAATCGAAATCGACGGCGACCTTGAGGATATGGGCGCCGATTTCAGCCGTGAAAGAAGCGTCTTCCGCCGCTGGAAGCTGCAATCCCGAGAGAGGTTTCTGCTGATGGGTAATCATGTGGGCGATCGTGTTGAGCCGGGGGATGTTGATGATGAGCTGGCCGCCCACTTGAGGGTGAGCATCGAACATCTCCTTTTCCTGGGGCGTCAGCGCTTCCCCGGCAAAGGCTTTCTCCAACACCTCGGAGGGAAGCGTCACGCAACCGACTTGCGAGAGCAAGGCGGCCACTTCGAACTGCCATACATTGGGCAGATTCAGCGTCTTGGCCATCTGTGCCGCATAGTGCCGCAACCGCAACGCCCGGCTGAAGGCCACGGGATTGGTGAGAGCCAGGATGTCCGCCATCGCCTGGATGCTGCCCTTCAAGGTCTTTTCCAGCAATTCCCGCTCGGCCGTAATCAGCCGATACTGGGCGACGCCCGCCTGCAACGCCATGGAAAGGCTTTCGATGCTGCACGGCTTGGTCAAAAAACGAAAGATATTGCCCTGGTTGACGGCATTCATGGCCGTCTGCAAATCCGCCATTCCGGTCAGCATGATGCGCACGGTATCGGGCGCCAATTCCCTCGCCTTGGCAAGAACCTGAATGCCGTTCATGAACGGCATATGCATGTCCGACACGATCACGGGGAAGGGGCCTTCCTTTTCGACCAGCTTCAACCCTTCCTCTCCGCCGGGCGCCGTGACCAGGTCAAAATCCTTGCGAAGCTGGCGTCGAAATCCGTCCAGCACGGAGGGCTCGTCATCGATGAACAGTATTTTATCCATTTTTTTTATAGCCTTGAGCTGAAACCTGGCGGCAGAGCGTCATCCAGTCGTCCAACGGAGCGGCGAAGCCCGCTTTCTCCAGGTATTTTTTATCCAATTCCGCATACGGTCGCGTTGCAGACAATTCACCCCAAATATTGTCGGACGCACTGGCGACATGAACCGCGGCCAGAATGCCGGTATGATTTCCAATGCATTCGGACGGGCGGTGATGGAAAGCAGCCGCCTCGACCACCGGGTCGGAAAAGCCCCACAGGCCCAGCAAGTAACCCCCGATCTCCGCATGCGTGGCGCCGAACACCGCTGTTTCCGCATCCGTGAGCAGGACGTACTTCTCCTGAAAACCTTTGATCGCTTGGGCATATTGCTCGGGCAGATTAAGAATCAGCAGCAGCCGGCCCAGGTCATGAAACAGGCCGGCAATAAAGGCATCGTCCACCGAACGCTTATCCAAGTCCATCTTTCGGGCGAGGGCCTGCGCCCCCCGTCCGACCACCAGACTGTGCGCCCACAGATGCTCGACCAAACCGGCCGGCAAATGCACGTTTTTGGCGGAACCGAATACGTGCACCACCAGCACCAGGGACTTCAGAATATCCAAGCCCAACAGACTGGCCGCCTGGGTGGGACTGCTCACGTGATAGTGCAGTCCAAAGAACGCGGAATTGATCAATTGCAGGACCTTGACGCTCATGGCCATGTCTTGGGCAATGATTTCCCCAACCCGCTGAACGGAGGCATTCGGAGAACGCAATTCCGACACCACATCGACATAAAGTTTAGGCAGGCTGGGAATGACCCGCAATTGAGTTACAAGCCTGGTCAGGTTGGCGCTAAGAAGAAGCTCCCGCAAACTAAAGGCCCTTTCGATCGTATTAATCAAGCATTCGGCTTCGCAGGGCTTGGAAAGGAATTGATGCGAGGAGGACAACGATTGAAAAAACATTTCCCGATCGGTTTGTCCCGACAGGGCAAACCGTACGGTTTTCGGGTATTCGTTCATCACCGTCGTCAGCAACTCGGCGCCGCTCATTTCGGGCATGCGCATGTCGGACACGATCACATCGAACGGCTTTTCCTTCATCAGCCCCAGGGCTTCCCGGCCGCCGGGCGCAAAAGCCATCTCCCACTCGTTCCGCTTCTGCCGAAGCAGACGCTGCAGACCATCCAGAACACTTGCCTCATCGTCCACAAAAAGAACGCGTTTTTTCATTCTCTCCCCTTGCCGGCCTTCTAGCCGCCGTCCTTGACTCCTTGTTCGCAAATCGTCGTGCAGATCGCCCGCCATTCCGGAAGGGCGCCGGCCACCCCCACGCGCTCCAGATACGGCTGGTCCAAAGGCATCGGAACCGTGGCGGACTCGCCGGCCACCTTCAATTCGCTCACCACGACATTGGCCACATGCACCATCGTCAGCGCGCTGCTTTGCTGCCCCACACAAGCGCTGGGCAGATGGTGAAAGGCCGCCGCCTCCACCACCGGATCGCCAAAGCCCCACAACCCCAATAGATAGGCGCCGACTTCGTCATGCGTACCTTCAAAAATATGCAGCTCCGCATCCGACAGCTTCATATATTTGCTGGAGATCAATTTCATGACCTGTCCGTACTTCTCGGGCATATTGGCCATCAACACCAGCTTGCCCAGATCGTGAAACAACCCGGCCATGAAAGCGTCGTCCACCTCCTTTTTGTCCTGGTGCATTTGTTTGGCCAAGGCCTGGGCGCAGCGGCCTACCAGCAGGCTGTGCGACCACAACGCCTCCAGGGAACAGCCTGTCACGGCCGTTTTTTCCATTTGGGAGAACACCTGCACCATCAAGACCAGCGACTTCAGAATATCGAGTCCCAGCAGCGAAGCGGCCTGGGCAGGATCGTTGACATGCCGGCGCAATCCGAAAAAAGCGGAATTCACCAATTGCAGGACCTTGGCGCTCATGCCGATATCCTTGGAAATAATCTGCCCGACCCGATTCGTGGAGGCATTGGGCGATTTCAGCTCGGCGACCACTTGCAGATACAAATCGGGCAGACTCGGAATGACGCGAATGTGCGTGACCAAGTTTTTAAGGCTGTCCTTCTTCAGCAAATCGCGAATGGCAAAAGCGCGTTCGATCGTATTGATCAAAACCTCGGCTTCGCAGGGTTTGGACAGGTACTGATGCGTGGAACCGATGGATTTGTAAATCAATTCCTGGTCGGCGTGACCCGACAAAACAAATCGGATCGTGTCGGGCGATTTTTCCATCACGGTGGTCAGGAGCTGGTTGCCGTCCATGCCGGGCATGCGCATATCCGAAACGATCACGTCGAAATGGCTGGCTTTTATCAGGGCCAAAGCCTGGGCGCCTCCGCCGGCAAAGGCCATTTCCCAGGACTCCCGTTTGTGTCTCAACATGCGCTGCAAGCCATCCAACACGCTGGTCTCGTCATCCACAAAGAGAATGCTTTTTTTCATGAAATAGTAACTCCGTCTTCTTCCGCGGCCATGGGAATGCGTATGACAAACGTCGTGCCCTGGCCGACTTGCGTCTCGAACCGAATGTCGCCATGATGCTTTTTCACAATGATATTATAGGCCAGGGACAAGCCCTGTCCCGTACCTTTTCCAACTTCCTTCGTCGTAAAGAATGGGGAGAAGATCTTGGATCGAACGTCTTCCGGAATCCCGGTCCCGTTGTCGGAAATCCGGATTTCCACCACGGCATTGTCCGCCTGAGTGGCGATGACGATCCTGCCTTTCTGTCCCGGCTTGTCCTTGTTTGCTTCGGCGATGGCCTGTGCGGAGTTCACGATCAAATTCAGCATGACCTGGTTGAAATCGCCCGGGAAGCAGCTCACCAGAGGCAGCGAGGAATCGAACCGGGTCTCGATCTCCGCCACGTACTTCCATTCGTTTCGTGCAATGGTAATGGTCGTTTCGATGGCGTGGTTGATGTCGACCGACGACTTCTCCGTTTCGCCCGGGTGGGAAAATTCCTTCATGGCCCGCACAATGTTCGACACGCGCTGCATGCCGTCCAACGATTGCTCCAGGGCTTTGGGCACCTCCCGGCGCAGATACTCCACATCGAGCTTTTCTTCGCCTTGCGCCAGGCTTTCCAGCAGGGTCGTCGAGTCTTCCTTCAGGTGCGATTTCAACTCCCGATACTGCGCGAGCAGCAGGAGAAAATCGCGAAACGCTTCTTGCAGAAATTTCAGATTATCCCCGACAAACTGAATGGGCGTGTTGATTTCGTGGGCGATGCCCGCCGCCAGATGGCCCACCGACTCCATTTTCTGCGAATGCAACAACTGGCCTTCCAATTTCTTGCGCTCGGTCAAATCCGTGAAAACGCAGGAAAAGCCGACCACGTTAAACCGGTCATCCAGGGTGGGCGCGCCGCGCAGGAGGATGGGACAGGGTTCGCCCGTTCCCGTCGTCATCTCGACCTCTCCATCCCAGGCCGCCCCGTTCAACAACGATCGAACGATTTCGCTCGCTTCCTCCGGCTTGGCGAACAACGATTGCAAGCCCGCTTGCTGGAGCGATTCGAGATTGTGTTTGAACAAATTGCCGAAGGCCATGTTCACATAGAGCGCCTGGCCTTTTTCGCCGGCCAACACCACGCCGTCGGAGTAGTCCTCCACTGCGGAATATATACGCCGCATCTCCGATTCCGCCTTCACGCGTTCCGTGATGTCGAATTGCACGCCGTCCAGCCAGCGGAGCCGTCCGGACGCGTCGAAGGCGCCCTGCCCCCGGTCGAAGACCCAGCGAACCTCGCCCTCGCGCGTAATCACCCGATACTCCAGGTTGAACGCATTGCCGATGGCGGCCGCCTCCCCGACTTTTTGCCGCACCAGGGCCTGATCGTCCGGATGCACGATGTCGAGATGATGGCGGGCGCCGGTCAGGAAATCGGCAGCGGGAAAACCCGCTAATTCGGCAATCGCATCGCTCACGAACAGCGTCGTGAAAGCCTCGTCGTTCTGAATGCGATAGACCACCCCCGGCAGGTTCGCCAACACCGTCCGAAATCGCTCCTCGCTTTCCTGCAAGGCGGAGGTGCGCTCCGCGACAAGACGATTGATCAATTGCTCCCGGGAGGAGAAGCGATAAATCCAATACCCGATCGACAGCGTCAGCAGCAACCCGCCGGCCAGGACCAGCCAGGCTTTCCAAATGGGATACGGCTGATAGAAATCCGGCGACGTGAAGGCGGAAGACCCGGCCCCGCAGCCCATGACCCCGCACGCGACGAGAAGGCCGCCGAAAAGATATGCCGCATGAGTCGAAGATCTCAAGAAGCTCCTTCGATTTTGTTGTGCGGAAACGGATTAGGCTGTGGGACGGGTTTCATTATTTATCTGATTCAGGCTTAACGCTCCCTGAAACCCTCGGACAAGCCTGCTATAGAATCTCCTTGATCTTCAGATCCAACTTATCCAATGAAAACGGTTTGCGCAAGATATTGCCGCGGGCAACCCATTCGGGATCGATGAGTCCGTCGATTTGATCCGAAACGAACAGGGTTTTCAAGGTTTGATGCGTTGGCAACAGTTTTCTCATAAGAGTTTCGCCGCTCATATCCGGCATCGCGAGGTCTGCGATCAGCAACTCCACGGGCTTGTTTTGCTTCCCCGCTTGTTCGATCGCCTCTTCGCCGCTGCCGGCTTGCACTACATCATACCCACGACCTTCAAGGAAATGAACGATTAAATGGCGCAACAATTCTTCTTCCACAGCGATCAAGACCGTTTTGCTGTCCGGCGGCCGGCCGGCGGACAGGGAACTCTCGCTCTCCGCCCGGGGCAAATACAGCGTAAAGACGGCGCCCTGCCCCAACTTGCTGGCCACTTCCACATGGCCCCGATTCTGTTTGACGATTCCGTAGACAGTCGACAGGCCCAAGCCCGTCCCCTTATCCTTGCCTTTGGTCGTGAAAAACGGTTCGAACAAGTGCGACAGCGTGTGCTTGTCCATCCCCTGGCCGTCGTCGCGCACGATCAACTGCACATAAGGACCAGAAGCCAGGTCGTGCAGTTGCCGGGCTTCGTCCGTCCCGATTTCGGCATTGGCTGTTTCGACCGACAGGCGTCCGCCGTTCGGCATGGCGTCGCAGGCGTTAACGACCAGATTCATCAAAACCTGCTGAATGTGCGACGGATCGGCTCGAATCCAGTCCAACTCCGGCGCCAGCCGGGTGCTCAGCTCCACGGTCTTGGGAATCAGCCGGCGAAGGATCTTTTCAAAATCCTGGATGACGGCATTCAGGTTGAGGAGCAAGGGTTGGATCGGCTGGCGGCGGCTGAAAGCCAGCAATTGATGCGTCAACTCGGACGCATGTTCGCGCGCGGAACGGATTTCGAGCACAAGACTTCGGCGGGGATCCGACGGGAATAAATCCTGCAGCAGGAGATCGCAGCAGCCGTTGATTACGCTCAACAGGTTGTTAAAATCGTGGGCGATGCCGCCGGCCATTTGCCCGATCGTCTCCAGTTTCTGCGCCTGTTGAAGCTGCGCCTCGATCATCTTGCTGTCCTCCTTCAGCTTCTTCTGTTCCAGGGCTCGCTTGACCGCCTCGCCCAGCCGGGCCGGGCGATCTTTGAGCAGATAATCGGAGGCGCCATGCCTCATGCATTCGACGGCGGCCTCCTCCCCGAGAGAGCCCGTGACGACGATAAACGGGATGTCCACCTCGGCTTCCTGCAACCGCAACAGCGCCTGAAGGGCGTTGTATTGAGGCAGCGAATAATCGGCCAGAACGAGGTCCGGCTTGTCGTTCAAGGCGTCAACAAAATCCTCCTCGTTCTCCACGCGACGGCTCTCGCATTCGAACCCGGCGCGCGCCAGCTCGTGGAGCAGCAATTCGGCGTCCGTCGGATTGTCCTCCAGAATCAGCAGCTTCAACTTCGTCGTCATGGACTACTCCCCGGCTTGGGGGGCTCGTTCAACAGCAGCCAATACAGCCCCAGCTGCCGAACCGCCTCGGCAAACTGCTCGAAATCCACGGGCTTGACAATGTAGCTGTTGACGCCCAAATGATAGCTTTCCACAATGTCCTTTTCTTCCCGTGACGTGGTCAGGACGACCACCGGTATGGCCTGGGTGAGTTCGCTGGTCTTCAGCTTGCGCAGCACTTCCAGGCCGTCCACCTTGGGCAGCTTCAGATCCAGAAGGATCACCTTGGGCGGTACGTTTTTGGGTTGCCCGGCGCCTGGCTCCGAGCCAAAGAAATACTCCAGGGCCTCGGAGCCGTCCCGGGCAATCTGGACGCGATTGGCCACCTTGTATCGGCGAAGCGCATGCAGCGTCAGTTCGACGTCGCTCGGGTTATCGTCCACCAGCAGAATCTCAATGTGCTCTTTCATTTGTTCCTTTTGCCCGTCCCTTTGTTTACCCGTCGGACGACAGCCTCTTTTCGAATCATATGTTCATCTCGTCCACACCGCCCGAAACCGTCGCATCCGGAAGCGTGAAATAGAACGTCGCGCCTTCGTTGACTTTCCCTTCCGCCCAAGCGAGCCCTCCATGACGCTGGACAATTCGCTGCACAATGGCCAGCCCCACGCCGGTCCCTTCGTATTCTTCGACGCGATGCAACCGCTGAAAAACTCCGAACAGCTTTTGCTTATATTGCATATCGAAACCGACGCCATTATCCCTTACATAGCAAACGGAAACTCCATTCTTTCGATAGCTGCCGATTTCGATGACGGCCTTTTCCTTTTTGCGGGTGAACTTCAGGGCATTCGACAGCAGATTGACGAACACTTGCTTCATCAAAGCCGGATCGACCTGAGCGGTCGGAAGGCGTCCCACCACCCACTCGACCTGCCGGGTTCCCGCCTCCGCCCGCTGGTCTTTGACGATACTGTTGACAAGACTCGAAAAGTCCACGGCTTGACGATTCAACAACTGCCGCCCCAACCTTGAAAAATCCAGCAGGGCGTCGATCAACTGCCCCATCTGGCAGGCGTTTTCCTGAATCAGGCGGAGGTAGCGCCGCCCGTCTTCGGAAAACGTCGTTTCATATTCCTCCTGCAGGATGCGGGCAAACCCGTTGATGCCCCGCAACGGCGCGCGCAGGTCGTGCGAGATGGTATAGGAAAAGGCCTCCAACTCGCGGTTGGCGGTCTCCAGTTGGGCCGTGCGCTCGCTCACCCGGCGCTCTAATTCCCGATGCAGACGCGTCACCTCGTCTTCGGCTCTTTTCCGGTCCGAAACGTCGTTGTAAAGAGCCACCACCTCGCCGGAGGGAAGCTTGTAGACGTAGTTTTCCACCCACTCGCTCAGCCGGTTGTCCTGATACAACGTCAGAACCTGGTGCTCGGGCGCGCCGCTTTTCCACACCCGCTGAAGCACCGCAAAAAGTCCCATGGACCGGATGCAGGGAAACACCTCCAACACGCTCCGTCCGACGACGTCCTTCCGGGCGACGCGGCTGAACTTTTCCCCGGCCCGGTTGATGTCGTCGATCACAAAATCTTCGCCTTGCTGCGCCGGTCGGTAGACCACCACGCCGCAACTCATGTGCTCGAAAAGCTGGTGCAAGCGCTCTTCGCTTTCGTTCAACGTGCGCTCGTAAAAGCCGGTCGCCCACCGCTGCCGCCACATCGACCAGGCCAGGAGCGCCGCCGCCACGATGCCGGCCAAGACCGTCGCAATATACCGGGCCTGCGCCCGCAAGAGGGCGTTCGCCTCGACGATCGTTACCTGCGCCACCAGATGCCAGGACGTGTCCGGAACCGGCCGGATCGCGGCATACACCCGCCGGCCGCGACGATCGGATCCCTTCACAAATCCCGTCTGCCCCCGTACCGCCATCGCCGCGGGCAGCGCCGGATCGGAGGCAGAAAGATTCAACGCCTGCGATGCGCCGGACGGAGTTCGCGATTCGTGCAGATAAGCGACCGAGTCGTTTTCTTTCCGCACCAGCAGCGACTCTCCGGCGCGACTATGGCTCGGCCACCACCGGATCAGAGGGAACAGAAAGACTCGGGGATCGACCCGCAAAAGAATAACCGCCGCGGCCGGAGGCTGCGCATCCTGAGGCGGCAGCACCGGGATCAGCAGATCCAGACAACAAAGATCCGCATCCCGCGACCGGCGGATATCGGTGAAAAGAACGACGCCCTGCTTGGCGCATTCGCCGATCAAGGGAAGCTCGTCGACGCTCAACCCCTCGTCTTCAGGATGCACGACCGCCAGGATTTTCCCGGCCGGGTCGAGAAGCATCGCATTCCGGTACTGCGCATTCACCGTCAGCGAAGACAGCCACTCCAGCGTGGTCGCGTCGACGGCGCCGGCGTCCGTCCGGGCCATCCGCTTCGTCACCCAATCGCGGACCAGCGGATTGGCTTTAATCGACTCCGCATCCGCCAGCCGGGCCTTCCGCCAGCGCACGATTTGATCCGCCTTCAACTCGGCCATGGCCTCCAATTCGTCCCGGGTTTGCCGGATAAACACGGCTTTTTGCCGGACGAAGTACAACCAAGCCGCCAAACCCAGCGAAACGAGCATCAATCCAAAGACGATCCAGGGAAGCCATAACCGGACCGGCGGCCTCTTCGACGAGCCTTCGGATTCCCTTGCGTTTGCCATGTGAACACACCCTTATCCCTGTCCTCACGAGCCAATCTTTACATCTAAGAAAATACGTCATAAAACGAAGAACTCAATGCATGGCAAAGACTCGTTATTCGTCTGCCGTGAACTCACCCCCGGCAAAAAAGGGGGTCTTCTTGAAAGCTTATAAAGTTGTATCGCAGAAACACCTGAAGTACTTTTCAGGGAAGAAGCATTAACCATTTAAGCCGTTAGGACCACGACCTTGGCTTCTTCTATGGGAACAGGAACAACACATGAAGAAAAGCGCAACACCCCAACTCAGGCAGAGTAAACCGGCCAAGCCTGTGCCGCAGGAAAAGCCTGCGCCGTATTCGAGCGATTCGTTCCCCATCGTTGGCATTGGCGCCTCCGCCGGCGGGCTGGAGGCCTTGGAACAGTTCCTGGGACATGTGCCGGCGGACAGCGGCATGGCGTTTGTCATCGTCCAGCATCTGGATCCGACGCGCAAGGGCATCATGCCCGAACTGCTTCAGCGCGTTACGAGTCTGAAGGTGCTCCAGGTCAAGGATCGCACCCGGGTCCAGCCGAACTTCGTCTATGTGATTCCGCCGAACAAAGATATGTCCATCCTGAAGGGGCACTTGTATTTGCTCTCGCCGACGGAGCCGCGCGGGCTGCGCCTCCCGATCGATTATTTTTTCCGTTCCCTGGCGCAGGACCGGCAGGATCTGAGCGTGGGCGTCATCCTTTCGGGCATGGGCTCCGACGGAACCCTGGGCCTGCGGGCCATCAAGGAGAAAGCGGGCGTGGTGCTGGTGCAGGAGCCGGCGACGGCCAAATACGACAGCATGCCGCGCAGCGCCATCGACGCGGGGCTGGCCGATATCGTCGCTCCGGCAGACGCCCTGCCTGAAAAGATCCTCGCCTATCTGCGGCATGTTCCGCTCATCGCCAAGCCGGAACTGGCCATGACGGATAACAATCAGAGCGCATTGGAAAAAATCGTCATCCTGCTTCGCGCTCGCACGGGCCACGACTTTTCGCTTTATAAACAGAATACCCTCTACCGCCGCATCGAGCGCCGCATGGGGATTCACCAGTTCGGAAAGATTGGCTCCTATGTCCGGTACTTGCAGGAGAACAGCCAGGAGTTGGATTTGCTCTTCAAGGAGCTGTTGATTGGCGTGACGAACTTTTTTCGCGATCCCGCCGCGTGGGAGCAGTTGCGCGAGCAGACGATTCCGGCGCTGCTGGCCGACCGGACCTCCGGTCACGTGCTGCGGGCCTGGGCGCCCGGCTGCTCAACCGGGGAGGAAGCCTACTCCCTCGCCATCGTGTTCAAAGAAGCCTTGGAACGGCAAATACCGCCTAAAGGGAATTTTTCCCTGCAAATCTATGCCACCGACCTCGATACGGACGCGATCGGCAAGGCCCGCCAAGGCTTCTTTCCCGACAATATAGCCGCCGATGTGTCCCCGGAGAGGCTGAGCCGTTTCTTTGTCAAAGAAGAAGGCGGCTATCGGATCGGAAAGGAAATCAGGGGCATGGTGATTTTTGCGCCGCAAAACCTCGTTATGGACCCTCCCTTCACCAAGTTGGATATCCTGAGCTGCCGCAACCTGCTGATCTATCTCTCCCCCGAAGTTCAGAAAAAACTTTTTCCTGTTTTTCATTACAGCCTGAAGTCTAATGGAATTCTTTTTCTTGGCAGCGCGGAGTCGATCGGCGACTTTTCCGATCTGTTCTCGCCCCTTCACGTCAAGTCCAGGATCTTTCGACGCAGAGAGGTGTCCATTAAGCAGGAGCCGGTTGACTTTCCCCCATCGTTTAACAGCGCTTCGGCGGGCGAGCCCCCGGCCCGCCCCGCGCCGAAACCGTCCGCAAATCTTCAGACGTTGGCGGATCAACTGGTGCTCCAGCATTATTCCCCGTCGACCGTGCTCGTCAACGACAAGGGCGACATCCTGTATATCAGCGGCCGGACGGGCCAATATCTGGAACCGGCGGCCGGCAAAGCCAACTGGAACATTTTCGTCATGGCTCGCGAAGGGCTTCGTTATGAAATCGGCGGCGCTTTCCAGAAGGCGCTCCGGCAAAAAGACGCGGTGACGCTCCGGGGCCTCAAAGTGGAATCCAAAGGCGGAGCGCAGTTCGTGGATGTCACCGTGCGGACCCTCGAGGACGAGGAGCCGCTTCGGGGACTGGTGATGATCGTTTTTAAAGACGTGAAGGCTCCAGTGGACCCCAAGGCGGCCGGAGGAGCGCGGAAAAAAACCGCCCGCAACGCCCGTGTGGTCGAACTGGAGCGGGAACTCCAGCGGCTTCGAGGGGAAGTACAAAACGCCCGGGAAGAAATGCAGAGTTCGCAGGAGGAACTCCTGTCCGCCAACGAGGAGTTGCAGTCGACGAATGAAGAACTCCAATCCACCAACGAGGAACTCACCACCTCCAAGGAAGAGATGCAGTCGTTGAACGAGGAACTCCAGACGGTCAATGCCGAGTTGCAAAACAAGGTGGACGAACTCTCCCGAACCAACAACGACATGAAGAACCTGCTCAACAGCACAGATATTGCCACCTTGTTTCTGGATAACGAACTTCGGGTGCGGCGGTTTACCCCCAAGGTGACGAAAATCATCAAACTCATTCCGGGCGACATCGGCCGTCCGGTCACCGACCTGGCCTCGGCGCTGCATTATCCGGATTTGGTGGAAGACGCCCGAGAGGTCTTGCGAACGCTGGTCTTCACGGAAAAACCGGTCGCCACCGAGAATGGCCGCTGGTTTTCCGTACGCATTATGCCGTATCGCACGTTGGACGATCGCATCGACGGCGTGGTGATCACCTTTTCGGACATCACCGTGGCCAAGTCGCTCGAGGCGGAATTGCGCAAAGAGCAAGCCAACCTGAAAACCCGCCTCACCAGTCAAGACGCAGACATTGCGACTCACAAGAGAAAAGTGCAGGCAGGAACCGGCAAGGATTAACGGAACGGTTGAGACATGAAAAAGAAAAAACATCTCACGGACGATTCCGGCGAACTGCGTCTCCGCGCCGAAACCCGGCTGCAAGAGCAGCCGACGAGTGCGCCTGCGCCTGCCGAAGGCGTCGAAACACAACGGCTGCTACACGAATTACAAGTCCACCAGGTCGAATTGGAGATGCAAAACGAGGAACTCAAGGAAACCAGAGACAAGTTGGAGTCGCTGCTGGAGAAATATACCGACCTGTACGACTTTGCCCCGGTGGGCTACCTGACCCTCGACCCGGAGGGAACGATTCTTGAGTCCAACCTGGCGGGGGCCGCCTTGCTAAGGCTCGGGCGAGCGGCCTTGGTAAACCGGCGCTTTGGTTGTTTCGTTTCCGAGGAGGACCGTTCCGCCTTCAGTCCGTTTCTCAAAAGGGCGTTTGAGAGCAAAACGCGGGAGATTTGCGAGATAACGCTTTCCGTGGAAGGCCGGCCGCCGATCGGGGTGAGGATGGAGGCCTCCATTCTTGAGTCGGGTCATGCTTGCCGGGTGGTGTTGACGGACATCACCGAACGCAAGCAGCTCGAAGTGGACCGGCTCATTCTCAGCAAGCTGGAGTCCACCGGAATTCTGGCGGGCGGCATTGCCCATGATTTTAACAATCTTCTTACCGTGATCCTCTTGGATCTTGAATTGACCCAGGCTCTTATGCTTTCCAACGGAGAGGAGGCGACTCGTCGTTTGGAGGAAGCCAAACGAAGCGTGCGAATGGCCCAGGGCTTAACCCAGCAATTAGTCACCTTTGCCAAGGGCGGCGAGCCGATTCGGAAACCGACGTTCTTGCCCGGAGTAATTCAGGAATCCGTCGGGATCGCCTTGAGCGGCTCTACGGTGCGGAGCGATTTTTTATTGCCGGAAGGCCTTTGGCCCGCGGAGGTGGATCCAGGGCAATTCAGTCAAGTCATTCGGAATATCGCCCTGAATGCCCGTGAGGCCATGCCGAAGGGAGGGATGATTTCGGTTCAGGCTGCGAATGTGGTTAGCACGGCCCGGAAAAACGTACCCTTGCCGCCTGGAGCCTACATCCGAGTGAGCATTACCGACCGGGGCGAAGGCATACCGAAGGAACTTCTTCCAAAAATCTTCGATCCGTATTTCTCCACCAAACAACGGGGAACTCAGAAGGGAATGGGACTGGGCCTGGCCATTTGTCATTCCGTCGTTCAAAAACATGGGGGAACCATTGAGGTGGAGTCGAAATCAGGGGTTGGAACTACTTTCCATCTCTATTTTCCTGCCGTTCGACAAATGCCCAAAAAATTGAAAGTTTCGGCGCCGAAGCCCCTTTCTCGATATTATAAAATTCTGGTGATGGATGACGAGGAATGGTTGAGGAATGTGGTGGGGGCCACGCTGCAGCAGATGGGTCATGAAGTGGAATTGACGGAGGAGGGCGAGGGCGCTATCGAGGCTTTCGAAAGAGCCTGGGAAATAGGCCTGCCCTTCGATATCGTGATTCTCGATTTGACGATTCGCGGCGGCATGGGGGGACAGGAGGCGATCCAGTCGTTGCGCCGAATCGACTCCGGCATCAAGGCGATTGTCATGAGCGGCTACTCCAACGATCCCGTGATTTTGGAGCATGAGCGATACGGATTCAAGGGCGCCTTGCCTAAGCCCTTCGATGCCGGAAAGCTGCAAGCGGTTATTTCCCGGATTATGGAGAACTGACGCGTTTAATCAACCCATTGCGCGACGCCCCAATCTTGGGGCAGCGCGTTGGCTTTAATCGACCTTATCCCTGTCTTCACGAGCCGATCTTTACATCTAAGAAAGTATGCCATAAAACGAAGAACTCAATGCGTGGAAAAGACTCGTTATTCGCGGCCCCGGCGCATGGCGTTTCACCGCTCCGGCGGAGGCCGCGACCGTGTGCGGAGGTCGCTGCGCAGCGCGATCAACTCCTCCCGAAGAGCGGCAAGCTCTTTGGCCCCGGCCCGTTCAGCTAGGCTATTTTCCGCATCGCGGCCGATGAAGAAAGTCGCGAGCGTCGCCGTGACATAGCCAAAAACGGCAAAGGCATACAGCGCCAGGAAAACGCACAGCACGCGGCCCTCGAACGTCTGCGGCCAATACTGCGAACCCATGGTCGTCATGATCATGGCGGTCCACCAGAGCGCCTCCCCATAACTGTTGAGGCCGTTGGGAGTCACGTTCTCGAAAGCGTACATTCCGGCCGCGCCGACGAAAAGAACCAGCACCGTAAGAGCGATCACGTAGCCAAAGCCCCGGCGGTGAAGGCTTGCGCCCAGCGCGCGCATGCCGCGGTTCAGCGAGCTTACCATGCGAAGTAAACGCAAACCTCGGCCTACGCGGGCCAGTCGGAGCAGCCGAAAGACTCGAAAGATGCGGAAAATACGCAATGCGGGCAGCAGCAAGGAAAGGGCAGCCAGCCAGTTGCTTTTAAGGTAAGCCGCTTTGCGGGGAGCCAGGATGAATTCCAGCACGAAATCGAGAATAAATACCATCCAGACGATCGATCCAATGCGCTCGAACGAAGGACTCTCGCCCCAGATCAGTTCCCCAACCAGCAGCGCCAGCCACACGAAGGCGAGGATCAGCATCGGCGTTTCCAGCCAGTCCTCCAGACGTTGGAGCAGTTCGTAGCGCTCTTTTTCAAGAGACTTCTTATCGAAGTCGTTTTTGCCGGTGTTCAGGTCGCTCATAATGGACCTCGCAATTTCTCAACCCTCTCGTCGAAGGTGTTCCGGATGCAAGTTACAAAGCCATGAGGTCCCGCGGAGAAGCGCGCGAAAGAGTAAAAACGACGGAAAACAGGGGGCGGGAAATCGCGGCAAATATGTTTTTCAGGTTCGCAAAGCGAACGCGTCAAATGGCGGAGAGGGGGGGATTCGAACCCCCGGTACCCCTTCCGAGGTACACACGCTTTCCAGGCGTGCCCAATCAACCACTCTGGCACCTCTCCGTTGCAAGCGAAAACGCAGTATGCCGATATAGAGGCGAAATGGTAAGAAAAATCTGAAGGAAAAGGATGGTCTTCGATTTTCAGCCATTTTTCGTCGTTGAGCATTCATGCGACGCCCTCCTTCCTCTTGTGCACGATGTTGGAATGCATCAATATAGGCGTGAAGGTTGGGAAAGCAAATGCCTGACGGCGAGCAAGGACAACAAAGACGACAGCTCGGGAGTTGCTTATGGGTTAATGTCGATTCCGTTCGTTGAGACGGGCGCGGGTCATGCGTTCGCGCAGGCCGCCTTCTTTTACGAAGGACTCTTCCAGCTTCTGAATCTGCTGGCCCAGCAGATAACTGGATACGCGGATCAGGCCGATGATGACGTTGGCGGAGATCGCGGGGTCTGAATGCTCGATGCCCTTGCGAAAGTGCTCATAGGAGGCGTCAGGAATCCGGTTGAGCTCCCGAAGTCGCTTTGCATAGGGGTGGTCTTTGGCCCATTCGGCGAAATCGCTCGTTCGCAGAAAGTCGCGATAATCCTCGAGGAGTTCTTCGAGGCTGGCCCGAGCCACGTTGGTTAGCTTGATCTCCATCTCCTTGGAAGTCGCGGAAGCCATGCTGCCTTCGATGATGTTTTGCTTGCCGGAGCGCGCCGCTTGAATCATCTGATCGTAGGTGCGGTCGCGCTTTTCAAAAAAGCGGTCGCAAAAATACACCGTGGCGTCGTACACAATCTGCGCTTTCTGATAGGAAAGAAGCTTTTTGTAGCCGCCATGAGGCGGAATGAAGCCTTGTGTCATGTGAACCCTCCTTTAAAGGACAGCAAGGACACCAGCGACATCAAAGACTTTTTTTAGTCCTTGCTGTCCTTGGAGTCTTTGATGTCCTTTGCTTTTCAATTGACTTTTCCTCTTTATTCCTGAATTTTGGCGCCGCTTTCAGGTAGGCAAACGCGCCGACGAGCAACGCGATTCCGACGAGCAGGAAGGCCAGCACGCGGTAGATCGGCGCCGTGTTGTCGAGATCGACGAAAAAGACTTTGCCGACGACGACCGCAAACAGCAACAAGCCGGCCAGGCGCAAGCCCCGGAGATTTTTCGAAATGCCGCCGCCCACGAAGGTCACCGCATACAAAGCCCACAACACCGACAGTCCGCCGGCCTGGAAGGAAGGCAGCTTCCAATAAAGTAGGGCGTTCAATTCCAAGGTCGTATAAACGAACAACATAAAAATCCCAGCCCCATAAAAAGCCTTCCGAAAAAAACCGGCCCCCCTGGCCGGGGCTGAAGCGGCCTCGACCATGCCTTGAGGCCGTCGTCGTTCCAGCATAAACGCGCCAAAGATCGAACCGATGCTCACTCCAAACGTCCAAAGGCGCGACGACAACTCCCGCAGGTAATCGCGAAAGGCCGCGTCGGCCTCATGACCCGCGAAAGAAAAGTTCCGATCCATATCCACCGCCGCCAGCTTCAGGAATACGACGACGTACAGGAAATAGGACAGCGACCGCAGAAACGGACTGCCCACCCGGCCGCTGAGCCAGAGAAACATCAACGCCAGCAGCGCCCAGCTCAACGTGAGGGATTCTTTTTCCAAAACCAGCGGCATGGTCAGCGTCGCATAGAACCCGGCCAGCGCGATCAACGAAATCAACAGCGAGCGATCGCCCTTCCCAAGTTTGAGCAGCAGGAAGACATGGGCCACGTAGAAAGCCGACAACGCGGCGCTCAGCACCGCCGGCCAGGGCCGCCCAAACTCATGCTGGATGAGTCCATGCGCCAGCCCGGAAAATACGAGCGCATTGGCCAGCAGATAAATAATCTCCAACACCGTGACGCGCTCGCCTTTGGCCGCGTTGTGCCAGTAAACGATCGAGGTGTGCAGCACAAACAGCAGGGACATCAGCGTCATGACCACGGCAAAGTCCTCCCGCTCGTAGCCCAGGAGCGAACCCGCAACCATCAGCCAGGTCAGGACAAAACCCAGGTAATTCAACAGCCGCCAGGGCTTGAAGTGCGACAGCGCCAGAATGCCCGAGCCCAGCAACAGCAGATACGAATAGAGCACCGGGAAGTTCGGCTCGCCGGTCCGAAGCATGATCGGAGTACAGAAGCCGCCGACGATGCCGAGTATGGCCACCAGCATGGAATCGACCCGCACCGAAATGAAGCCCGCGGCGAGCGTGACCAGGATCATCAGGAAAAAGGCCGCCCACAACGGAACCAAACGATACATCTGCCCCGCCGCGTACAGGCTGAAGTAAAGGGTGGCCAGCCCACCGCCAAACAACCCCTGCCCCATTAAATGATACTTCTTTCCAAACAGCCGATAGCCGCCGGCCAACATGCCGCCCCCGGCCAACATCGCCATGCCTGTCCGGCCCAGCGGACCGATCAGATCCTTGTCGATGGACCACTTCAGGAAATAGCCCACGCAGGCCACAATGACCACAATTCCCGCGCGCAGCAGCCACGTGCTGGCCACGGCAAACTCGACGCTCACGTCCTTCCGGCGATACTCCTCCCCCACGAGAATCCACTGTCCTATCCGGGAAAGGATATCTCCAACCAACGAAGGTTTTGGAGGAGGAAGCGGTTCGCTTATCCGGACCGGCGCAGGGGCTTGAAGGGGACGAATCGGGGGCGCCGCAACCGGTTTGGGCGGCGGAGGCAGCGGAGCCGGCTCCGCTGCCGCCGGCTTTTGCGGCGGCGCGGATTCTTTTTCCGGTTCCGCAGACGGCTTTGCCGTCAATTTAGACAACAAGCTGCGGACGGTACGCTGCTCGGTCCGAATCTCGTCGAGCAGCGACCCCAAGACGGATAAGCGGGAAAGCACGACCCCAACCAACACCAGCAAAACGACTATGAAGACCATTTCCATCGTCGACCTCTTTGTTTGAGCGCCCATTTCCAAACCAACACCGCCAGCAGGATCGGCAGGCAGACCAGAAAATCCACGATCATGACTTTAACATTATGCCACTGAAAAAGCGCGGCCACGTTGGCTTTCTCGGGACCCAGGAAGTACGAGCGATTGAAGAGGAAATAGTCGCTCTGAAAGGGCCAGAAGGCCATCACCCCATAAGGATAGCTGGTGTCTTCCGTCAGATAGTCGATGCCCAAATGACTCAACGCCGCCAGAAAAAAGAGCACAAAGCAGCGCCAGCCGTCTTCAGGATGAAAGGACCTCCAGCACAAATAGACGCCGGCCGACATCAAAAACACCCACCCCAACGTGTGCGTGTAGGCATGATGAAACGCATTCAGGTTGCCCACCCATAGACCCGGGAGCAAATCCAAATCGGGAGAGCCGGACAAGAAAAGAGTTGCCGCCAACAAACCCCACTTCTCCCGAAACGCGCTCCACGCATAGCGCCAGGAGCCTTTTGGCAACACATAAGCAAGCCCCAGCGAAAGACCGATCATTCCATGTGAAACAGGGGAGGACATTACTACATTTCCTTATTCGGGCTTCAATTCGACGGCATCCACCGCCAAGGCCAGCTCGCGGGGATCTCGGCCCAGGCTCTCGCGATAAGCCATTCGAAGCACCAGCCGATTCTTTCCGGCCAGCAAATACTCCGACGGAACGGGCAGGTCATAGACCTGGAACGAGGGATTGTGTTCGCAGAGAAACTCGCCGAGATAGCGGTCATTAAGAATTACTCCGACCTTCTGCCGACGCCAGCCCATGTATTGCGGAGCCGCCGTCACGTACAGCCGCATGGCGGCCGGCGCGGCCAGCTCGAACCACACATCCGCTTCCATGCGGTCGATCCACTGAAACGTTCTTTCGCTGTCTTTCTCCCGTTTGGACCAGCCGAAACCCAGAGAGGATTCCGACGGCGGCGCCCCCACATCGATTAAAACGCCGGAGGATGCCGGGGAGCCCCACCCGACCGCGGCGCAGAGCAACAGACCCGCCATTTGTCTACGAATTAGCACCCGTTCAGTTCCCCACGGCCTGCCGGATCGCCGCCAACAGCTCCCCACCCTGCAAGTCACGGCCGATAATCATGCCGTTCCGGTCGAGAAGAAAATTGGTTGCATCGCCGAAGATGTCCAGCTGCCGGGCCAAGCCCCCGTCCTTCATCACCACCGGCCAAGTCATTCCGTTGGCGGCGGCAAACGCAGCGCCCTCTTGCTTGTTCGGGGCAATGTAGACGCCGACGATCTCAAAACCCGCCGGCTTGAATTCCCGGTACGCCGACATCAGCACCGGCAACCCGCTGCGCCAGGGCGTCCAGCTTTCCGCCCAGAAATCGACCAAGACCACCCTCCCGCGATATTTGGACAGGTCGACGGTTACACCCTCCGCATTGCTTCCCTTAAACTCGGGGAACATGCGCCCCGGGGCATAGCGGGCCCGCTTCCTATACATTTCCATGGATGTCACGGAAATGGATTCGCTGCCCCGGGCATTCGCCCGGGTCACTGACAGCGGGACCTCTCTGCCCTGACCGCCCGAAAACGAATAATGCTCCGGGTCGTAATAAGGGCTTGCCTTGAAAGCCGAAATCAATAGCCGGATGGCCTCCTCGTCGCCCAGCTTGGAATAAACCTCCGCCTCGCGGACGTACACCCGGGGCATGGCCCGCACGTTCATGGAGCCGTAACGCCGACGCGTCTCTTCCAGAATGGTCAACGCCGTCGCCTGGTCGTGCAGCATGTCGCTATAAACCATTGCCTTGATCAAATTGACTTCAACCAGGTCATTCCACGCTTCGGCCTTTTGAGCCTTGTCAATCATCCGATCCATCTGGGAAAAGAGGGCTTTCCAATCCGATTCAGGATAATACCCATGTCCCATGGCCTGAAGCTTGCTCAACAAGGCATTTCGCTCCGCCGCCAGACTGCCGTCCTGCGCCCAAACGACCGTAACAAGCAGCATAAACAAGCCCGCTCCCAAGATGCTTTTAATATGCTTTCCAACCATGACGAACTCCTTTTCTCAAACCCGATGCCTGCTTCCGGCAAACAGGCCGACGAGTTCTTCTTCGTCGCGTGTTAACACAAATCGATGCAAGATCTTTAATTTCAATCATCGTGCACCGGCAACCACAGCCGGTCAACATCGAAAAAGCATGGGAGAGGAGTCAGAGTGCATCCCGACACGGCCGCAACAGCGGACGGCGACGGAGCGCCGTCCCTACCTTTCTTTGCCGTTGGTAGGGCGCTCACTCCGCTGAGCGCCTTCTTTTCCGCATATGACCTGCGGCCGCGTCGGGATGCATCCAGGGGCGCCCGGCATTTTAATTACCGCCCGGAAGCCGCCGTCCCGATCGATCAAAGGCCGTACAGGTTATTCATTGCAGTGTAGAACCGTTCGGATGCCCTGCTTCCGCAAATACGCATGTGCCTTGGAAACCCGCTGATGAATCACGGCTTCCGGAACCTTGGGTTGGATGCCAACGGCTTTGGTCTTTTCCTTTTCGTCATAGGGAAAGAGCATCATCGAACTGAACTTGAAACGGCCCAACTTTTGCAAGCTGTCGTCGAAATCGTCTTCCGTCTCCGACGGGAAGCCGACAATGATCTGGCTGGATAGGATGAGTTGGGGGTTGATGGAGCGAAAGCGCTCCAAAACCTTTAGAATGCTTGCGCAATCGTGGTCCCTTTGCATCAAGTCCAGGATTCGGTCGTTTCCGGACTGCATGGGGCAAAGGATGCTGGCGATATGCTTGGAATCCATTAACGACGCCAGTTCCTCCTGATATTGAATGATCCACCGGGGGTTGATTTCGTCCAGATGAAGCTGAACTTGTTCCGCCCTCGCGTCCCCGCGGTCTCTACGCGCTTTCAGTTCGTCGAGCAACGCGGCGAGAAGCTCCGGGAAGCTGCCGCCCTTGTCCTGCCCATAGGCGCCCACGTCGTCGCCGATCATCGTAAATTTCCGATGCCCCGAATCGATCCCTCTTCGGAATTCGTCAAGCACCGTGGGCAGGGGTTTGCTCCGGATGTCTCCGACGGCAAATCGGACGGCGCAATACGTGCAATGGCCCAGGCATCCCCTGCTGGTGAAAAGAAAATATTCCTTGCCGTTTTTAGTCAGCTTGTGCTGGAGGTACCGCATGGACCGAAGAAAAAACGGCCAGGACAGCTCGAAATCCTCCGATAACTTGGCGAGGGCAGCCGACCAGGACAGATGATTGATGCTGTCGCGAATGATGTTGGAATCGACGATATCGGCAAATTTATAGGTCATATTTTCGAAGTAATTGTCGATATCGTTAATTTTCCGGGGCGGCAGATAATTAAGATCGAAGGCTCGATGATACTTGGCGGGGGCAATGTCCGGGAGGCAGCCATACACCAGGACCTTGCCGCGGTGCCGGTTCAACTTCTCGATCAAGGACATGGAATGATCTTCCTCCGCCTTCTTGAACGCGCAGGTGGTCACAAGGATGCGATCCGCCTGTTCCGGTTCATCGATCACTTCATGTCCGTTCAGGGTAAAATAGGTGTGAAATTTGGCTACATCCAGTTTCCGACGCGCACAACCCGAGCTTTCAATGTAAATCTTCATGGCTCCCCTTTGTCCTCCAAACCCCTTGTCTATTTCTTAATGCATGCTATAACCCATTCGCTTGAAATAAACTGAAGCCAGTGAAGTCCCTGTTTTTTTTCAAGACGCTCCAATCCGGAACTAATCCGCTCGGACATTTTATCCGGAAGATAGTTCCTTCTCCAAAAGGTCAGCGGCCCATACTCGTTCCCGTAAATCATGGACTTCTGAAAATAGGTTTTCTTGAACATGCGATGGATTTGCATGAGCGTATAGCGTCTGATGACGAAGACTTTGTTGGCGCCGAAGTTTTCGGAGTCAAGCAAACGCTTCATCGCCCGACGTCGATTCAACACATGGAACCAAAGGTATTGCCAGTAACGGCAGCAATAGTAATACGGGTCGAAAAAGTTGCCGAGCTTCAGAAGATTAGTCAGCACAAATACGGTCATGCCTCCTTTTTTCAGCACCCGTCCAATTTCGTCGAGCGCTCTGCTGTCGTCGAGAAGATACGGCAGAACGCCCAGGCACAGCACCAAGTCCTGCGATTCGTCCGGGAAATGAAGGTCTTCCACGTCGCCTTGCACGCAAACGGGTTCTTCGAAGCCATACTTCTCGATCTTTTCGTTCGCCTCCTTAACCATGCGTTCCGAGATGTCGATGGCCGATACGCGATGGCCTCGCTTGACCATTTCCTCCAGGAACACCCCCGGTCCACACCCGATATCCAAAACCGACAACGAACGAGACGCCGCAAATTCATCCACCACCTTGAGGACCGTCGATTTCCGTTTATGCATGACGAGTTCGTCGGCACGGCAACGATTCTCCAGAGATCTTTCATAAACAGATTCCCAGTACGAAGCGGTGTCGGAAAAGAAGATCATCACATTCCGTTTATGCGTATCGATCGATCCATGATTGTCGTTGAAGGCTGCAGGTGAAGTATCGTTCATAAACTGACGCCCTTTCATATTTTCCGTTTCAAAATTATTAAGGGACATGCAAGATTGAACACATCTTCGCACTCGCATCCCAGATGACCATGCTATTACTATGGCTCTGAAACGAGTCGGGTCAAGGCGGCGCCATTTGCTTTAAGAAGGATTCCGTACGAACGATTCGCGACTGCATCCACCATGATGCCATAATGTTATGAATTTACTTTGCCGAAAAAACGGGCGCTAAGGTTTTATTCCGCCTGTTTTGCCGGGATATCCGGTTGAGACAGCAAAAGTTCCGGCGATTGCAACTGGCGGGGCTGAATATCCACGGGGTCCAGCAGTTCGATTTCCGTCTCGCCGCCGGTCGACTCCAGATCGCGGAAACGGCGGGCGCTCACCAACACGCGGGATTCCAAGGTGCCGGCAGCTTTGTTATAGCTCTCCACGGCTTTTTCCAAACGACTTCCCACGTCGGCAAAATGACAACTCAAATCCTTGATTCGCTTGTAAAGCTCCTTGCCCAATTCGCTGATGACCCGGGCATTGTCGGCCAGACTTTCCTGCCGCCACCCGTAGGCAACGGCTTTCAGCAGGGCGATCAAGGTCGTGGGCGTCGCCAGGATGACGCGCTGCTCCACGCCTTGCTCGATCAGCGACGGGTCTTGCTCCAGCGCGGCGCTGAAGAACGTTTCGCCCGGCAAAAACAGCACGACAAATTCAGGCGTGGGCGCAAATTGATCCCAATAGGATTTCTGGCTGAGCGCTTTCATGTGGTCGCGAATCTGACGCGCATGATCCTTCAACTTGAAAAGACGCGAGACATCGTCCTTGGCCTCCATGGCCTCGAGGTAAGCCGACAACGGCGCTTTCGCGTCCACCACCACATGCTTGATGCCGGGCAGTTTCACAATCAAGTCGGGACGGAGCCGTCCGTCCTCGGTGTTGACGTTCTTTTGCTCGTAGAAATCGCAGTGGTCCAGCATTCCGGCCATTTCGACCACGCGGCGCAGTTGAATTTCGCCCCAGCGTCCGCGGACTTGCGGCGTCCCAAGCGCCTTCACGAGATTGGAGGCCTCCTGGCGAAGCTGGTTTTGCGTTTCGGCAAGCGTCTTGACCTGCTCCCGCAAAACTTCGTAAGCCCCCACGCGCGCTTTTTCCAAATCCTGGATCTTCGAATCGAATTTACCGAGCGACTCCTGGACCGGCTTGACGATCTGCTCGATGGCCTGCTGGCGTTTTTCCAAATCGCCTTTGGCCGTTTCCTGGAAGCGTTCCAAGGTCGCCTTGGCCAGCTCCATGAACGATTGATTGTTGCTCTTGAGGGCCTCGGAAGAAAGCGCCTTGAAGGCGTCGGAAAGTTTCACCTGGGCTTCATTGAGAAGGGCCGCCTTCTCCTGGGAGCGCACGCGCTCCTCTTTCAGGGCCGTCTCCAACCGGGCGGCCTGCGCCTGCAGGTCGGCGCCCGACTGCTGCAACCGCTGGACATCCGAAAGAGTCGCATCGAGACGCCGGTTCGTTTCAAGCAATTGCTGTTCCCTGGCAGAAACTCGCTCCTGCAAAACCATCAAACCGGATTGGGCTTGCGCACGGGCGGATTCCTCCGTGCCCGCGATGCGAGCCTGGAAAATCATTCGGCAGACCAAGCCCCCCACGACCAGCCCTACCGCCAAGAACAACAGTTGTAGCAGCGCTTCCATGTCCGAAGATGGTGCACGCCGCGGCAACGAGGGTCAACCTTTTTAAAGAGAGGAGTTCGGCGAAACAAACTCTCGCTTTACGTTTACTGGATATTCCTCCAAGGTTTGATATGTTTTGGAGTTCCAGAGAAAACGAAGCCGTAAGGAAGGTCCATTATGACACTATTTGAACGAATTGAAAAAAGCGTATTGATTATGGATGGAGCCATGGGCACCCAGATTCAGGCCCGAACCATCCCCCACGAGGCGTGGCAGGGCAAAGACGGGTGCAACGAGTTGCTCAACCTTACGGCGCCGGACGTCATTCGTTCCATCCATCAAGCCTATTACGAAGCCGGCAGCGATGCCGTGGAAACCAATTCGTTCGGTTCGTCGCCCCTAACGCTGGGCGAGTACGGCCTTTCCGAAAAAGCCTTCGAGATCAGCCGCGCGGCCGCACGCCTTGCCCGCGAAGCGGCGGACGCCGCCTCCACAACAGAAAAACCCCGCTATGTCTTCGGCTCGATCGGCCCGGGCACCAAGCTTCCAACCCTTGGACAAGTTTCCTTCGACGTTTTGTGCGACGGCCTGCAAAAGCAAATCGAAGGCCTCGTGGAGGGCGGCGCCGACGCCCTGCTGATCGAGACCTGCCAGGATCTTCTTCAAATCAAGGCCGCCTTGGCGGCCGCCGACAAGGTCCTGGGGCAAAAGCACAATAAACTGATTTACATTTCGGTCACCGTGGAACAGACCGGCACGCTGTTGATCGGCTCGAACATCGGCGCGGTGGCGGCGTCCCTGTCGCCCTACCCCATTCATGCCCTGGGCTTGAACTGCGCGACCGGGCCGGAAGCCATGCGCATCCATCTGGATTACCTGGCCGAAAACTGGCGCGGGCTGCTCGCTTGCATGCCCAACGCCGGCTTGCCGGTCATGAAGGCCGGCGGCGTGGATTATCCGCTCAAGCCGGTGGAATTCGCCGCCCTGCTGGGCAAGATGACCCGCGAGATCGGATTGAACATCGTCGGCGGTTGCTGCGGCACCACGCCCGAGCACATCCGGGCGCTCAGCCGCGAAGTAGAGGGCCATCAGCCGCAAAAACGTACGGTCAAGCCCCCCGATCAGGCGTCCAGCGTTTTTGCGCCGATGGACCTGACGCAGGCGCCGCCTCCGCTCTACATCGGCGAGCGCGCCAACGCCACCGGCTCCAAGAAATTCAAGGAGGCCCTGCTGGCCAACGATTACGAAGCCTCCTTCGGCATTCTGAAGGAACAGGAAGAAGGCGGCGCGCACATCCTGGACCTGAGTTGCGCTTATGCCGGGCGCGACGAAGTCAAAGATATCCGGATCATGGTGGCCCGGGCCGCGCAGGAATGCCGGCTGCCGATCATGATCGATTCGACGCAAGTCGACGTCGTCGAGGAAGCCCTTAAACTGCACGGCGGCCGCATGGTCGTCAACTCCATCAACTTCGAATCCGGCGAAGAAAAGGCCGCCCGCGTGGTCGAGCTGGCGCGCCGCTTCGGGGCCGCCTTGGTTTGCCTGACCATCGACGAACAAGGCATGGCCATGACCACCGACCGGAAAGTCGAGATTGCCAAACGGCTCGTGGCCTTCTGCGAGCAGCGGGGTTTGCGGCGCGGCGATCTGCTGATCGACACCTTGACCTTCACGATCGGCAGCGGCGACGCCACCTTGAAAACCGCCGCCCTGGAAACGCTGGAAGCCATTCGCCGGATCAAGGCCGAATTGCCCGGCACGCGAACCGTCCTGGGCTTGTCGAATATTTCTTTCGGACTCAAACCGGTCAGTCGAAAAGTGTTGAATGCCGTGTTCCTGAACCAATGCCTCAAGGCCGGCATGGACTCGTGCATCATCAACGTCGCCGCCATCGCCCCGCTGAATCAGATCGCGCCCGAGGCCATTCGCGCGGCGGAGGCCCTCCTCGGCAACGACCACTCGCAAGGCGATCCGCTCGAAAATTTCATCCGCTTTTTCGAGGCGGACAACACGGCGGAAGCCGTCGACGAGAAGAAAGCGCTGCCGCCCGAGGAAATGCTGACGCAGTGCGTCATCAAAGGAAAAATCCCCCCGCTGGCCGATGTGATCCCGGTGCTGCTGAAAGATCGCGCGGCCGAGGACATTCTCAACAACCTCCTTGTCCCGGCCATGAAGGAAGTCGGACGGCTGTTCAACGACGGCATCCTCCAACTGCCGTTCGTATTGAAGTCGGCCGAAGTCATGAAAAAAGCCGTCGACCTGATCAAGCCCTTCATGAAGAAGGACGAATCGGCCTCCGGCCGCGGCACCCTGGTGATCGCCACGGTCGCCGGCGACGTGCACGACATCGGCAAAAACCTGGTCGACATCATCCTGAGCAACAATGGCTTCACGGTCGTTAATCTCGGCACCAAGATTCCGGTGGAAGCCATGATGGCCGCCGTACGCGAGCACAAAGCAAACGTACTGGGCATGAGCGGGCTGTTGGTCAAGTCTGCCGCGATCATGGCGGAAAATATGAAGGCCCTGGAAGCGGCCGGCATCAAAATACCCATTTTCCTGGGCGGCGCGGCGCTGACGCCCGGCTACGTGGCCGAGGCCTGCCAGCCCCATTATTCCGAACCCGTGGTCTACTGCCGCGATGCCTTCGACGGCCTGACCCGCATGCGCGAATTCATGGATACCGGCCGCCTCCCCAAGGCCTCCGTTAAACCGGAAACGCACTCGGCGCCGGAACTGGAATTGCCGCCGGTGGACATCGATCTGTCGCAGCCGCCGCCGCCAGCGCCGTTTTACGGCTTCCGCGTGGTCAAAGAAATCAATCTGCACAACGTCTATCCGCTGCTCAACGAAGTGGCGCTGATCCGCGGGCGCTGGGGCTTCCGGCGCGGCAACATGCCGGCAGAGAAATATAACCAACTCATCGAAAATGAAGTCCGTCCCAAACTCGAAGCCATGAAGATCGAGTGTTCGCGAGGAGGCCTGTTCAAAGCCAAAGCGGCCTACGGCTACTTCAAGTGCCGGGGCGAAGGCGATACGCTGGTGGTCCACGCTAACGGCGATTCGGAGCCCATCCGCATGCAGTTCCCCCGCCAGAAAAAATCGCCCTTTCTCTCGATCCCGGATTTCTTCCGGCGCGACGAAGACGTCGCGGGGTTCATGGTCGTGACGTTGGGTTCCGGCCTGGAACAAGAAAATATCCGGCTGCTCAAACAAGACCATTACCACGACTATTTCCTGCTCCACGGTTTTGCCGTCGAGGTGACGGATGCGCTGGCGGAATACTGGCACCAGGCGATGCGGAAGGAATTGGGCTTCGAAGAACAGCCTTGGTCCGCCCAGGATTACGTCACGCAAAAATACCAGGGCTCGCGTTACGGCTTCGGCTATCCCGCCTGCCCGGATCTCTCGATGAACGCAACGTGCTGCAACCTGACGCACGCCGACCAGATCGGCGTATCGGTCTCCGACAGCTTCATGATGCTGCCGGAAGTCACCACCTGCGCGCTCGTGGCGCATCATTCGAAGGCCAAGTATTTCAGCGTGTGATTGGGGGAAGAAAGGGAGAAGTGATCAGTGATCAGTAATCAGTTATCAGTTATCAGTAATCAGTGATCAGTTATCAGTAATCAGTAATCAGTGATCAGTTATCAGTTATCAGTTATCAGTTATCAGTAATCGGTAATCGGTAATTTTATGAAATTATACCGGCGGATGAACGAAGTGGATTGGGCGAACTGGCGACCGGCGGAGAGGGCGACGCTGCTTTTCGTGATGCAGGACGGCAAGATGCTCATGATTCACAAGAAGCGGGGGCTGGGGGCCGGCAAGCTCAATGGGCCCGGCGGACGGCTGGACCCGGGCGAGGAGCCCCTGCAAGCCGCCATCCGCGAATGCCAGGAAGAACTGCTCATCACGCCCATGGGAATCAAAGAAGCCGGCGAGTTGATGTTTCAATTCACCAACGGCCACGCCATTCATGGCTATGTCTTTACCGCCACGGGCTACGAAGGAACGCCCACCGAAACCGACGAGGCCATCCCCATCTGGATATCGCCCGACGAAATCCCCTATCAGAAAATGTGGTCCGACGACCGCGTCTGGATGCCGCTGATGCTCGCGGGCACGCCTTTCACCGCCAGCTTTCTTTTCGACGACGATCAGATGCTGGGTTGCGACATGAACGTGGGAGGAGGAGAAGAAGAGAAGAGTCTAAAGTCCAAGGTCCAATGGCCAAAGATAGAGATTTAAATGCTCCAAAGGTGGTCCGGCTTCTCCGAAGACGGACCATTAGTAGACGGTTGTCCAGACGGGTTCCCCGGTTTCGAGGTCGACTTTCAGCAGGTAGGCTTTTTCGTTGACGGGGCGGCTCATCAGGTCGGCGGTCATGCCGAGGACATACGCCGCGCCGCCGGCAACGGTCGCGGCGGAAACGCCGGCGATAGGAACCGCATCCTGGCCGCTAAAGATCTTCGCGGTTTTCTCCCAGAGTACGGCGCCTTCGTCCGAAAGCCGGGTCAGCCGGACGCCTTCAGCGCCGGGACCGGCCACGACAAAACCTCCCCCGGGCGCCGCCGCCAACGCCGGCGTCGCGAAAGAGGAATAGCCTTTGAGTTCAACCTTCCAAAGCTGCTTGAGCCGGCGGTCGAAATGGAAGACGAGGGCATCGTACAAAGACGCCGAGCCGACGCCTATTTCGTTCGAACCCGGCGGGCCGGAGGTCGAAACGATCACGGCAAAACCCGTGGCGCTGGCCGCCGCCACGCCGGCTCTCGATAAAATCCGCGCGCCTTCCAATTCGACTTCCCGCTCCAGCTCGCCCTCGGCGGAACAGTTTAACAGCCAGACGCTCGAAGGACCCCGCCCCAGCCGCTCGGAACGGGAAGAAGCCAGGACCAGCAGGTAACCGTCGTCCAGGGGAGCGGCGCCCACCATCGATTCGTCGGAGCCGCGATCATACGTTTTCTCCCAGATCTTTTCCCCTTCGGGCGAGCATTTCACCAGCCAGCCGTCGTGGCGGCTTTCGTCGCGGCCGGAGGCGGGAGTCGTGCCCGCCAGATAGAGGGACGAGTCGGCCCCCGCAAATAAAAAGCCGGGCCGGCCCCATTCTTCAAACGTGAAAACGGGCTCGAGCTCCGCCAACCGATTGAGCTTTTTCAGCCAGGCGCGATGCCCGGCCCGAGGCTGAACTTCAAACCGACTGCCGGTCAACCACAGGCTGCCGTCCACATTTACCCGTCCGGCAGTCACCTCTTCCCGATCCGGCGAGGAAAGAGTCTTCTCCAAGTACCGCTTGCCGTCAGCGTCCGCCTTCCATACCCACAACGAGACGTCTCCCGACGCGGATGAAGATTGACCCGCCAGGAATAAATCCCCGCGATCCGTCGCTTGAAGCACAACCGGCGTGACGCTGCGCGTGTCCGGAGTGTCTTCCGCCAAAACGGACAACGAAAAACCCACGCAAAACAATAACCATATCTTCGACATGCGAGCGGCCCTCTTTTGAACAAATCCAAGGCCCGAGGGTATCAAAGAACCATGAAGAGGCCAAGGCACAGATGAAAAAAGATACTTGCGCTTTGTAATCCGCCCACATAAGGTAAAACGCTTTACCTCTGGGAAAGACGTATGAGATTAACGATTCGTAGAAAGCTGTTTTTCAGTCACTTGCTGGCGATCGTCCTGGTGTCCGGCTGCATCGGCACGTATTTCTATTTTAGCGCCGTCGGCAGCCTGATGAACAGCATTCAGTCGCGTTTAAAGAATAGCGCCGCGCTGGTCAGCCAGGCGTTGGATGCACAGGATTTTGCGGAGATCCGCCAAGCCGGCGACACGAATCGCCCCGCCTACCGGCAAGCGGTGGAGAAGCTGCGCGCCCTGCAAAAGACCAATCCGGACATCGCCTTTCTGTACATCATGCGCCGCGACGGAGACCAGGTCTCCTTTGTGGCCGACTCGGACGAAAGCGGCGATCAGGCCGTCCCCGGACAAATCTACCAGCACGTCGTGCCGGCCTTGCTGGAGGGCTTCGCCTACCCCGCCGTCGACAACCGAATATGCAAAGACGACTGGGGCTACTTCATGTCGGGCTATGCCCCGATTCAACATGGCGAAGAACGTTTTCTGGTCGGCCTCGATATGCGGGCCAACGAGGTCCGGGCCAAGTTCCACGCCCTGCGCATGTCGGGACTGATGTCGCTGTTCATCTCGATTCTGCTGGCCATGGCTTTCAGCCGGGGCTTGTCCCGGCACTTTGTCAGCCCCATCCGCAGCCTAATCCGGCGTTGCCAGGATATTGCCTCAGGCCGGCTCAACGACCAGGTCGAGCTGAAGACCGGCGACGAACTGGAACAACTGATCGACGCGTTCAACGCCATGTCCAACGACCTCGCCCGCGCCCGCAGCATCCAGCGCGCTACGCAGGAGTCCCTGAAACGCGCGCGCGACGACCTGGAAGTCCGCGTACGGCAAAGAACCCACGATTTGCAGGAAGCCAACGATCGACTGGTGCGCGAAGTCAAAGAACGCACCGCCTTGCAGGAGGCGCGCGAAAAAACGCTCGCGGACTTGCAGGAAGCCCTCGCCAACGTAAAGCTTCTGCACGGCTTGCTGCCCATCTGCGCCCATTGCAAGAAGATCCGCGACGATCAGGGCTACTGGCGGCAGGTGGAAGAGTATATGAGCCGGCACAGCGACGTGCGCTTCAGCCATAGCATCTGCCCCGACTGCGAAAAGCATGTCTACTACCTGGCCGGGCTGCCCAACCCCTGAGCGACAATGGACGGGTGCATCTTGACACGGCCCCCGCGCATACGAATAAGAATCCACGTCCTTACGGACGCGGCTACGCAGCCGCCGGCGTAAGCCGGTGGTTTCTTTCCAGGGCCAGACGCTGAGGAGGGGCCGTGCTCGCGGAAAAATCTCTCCATGGCATCCGCAACCGTCCCGGTCGTCGGTCCATTCATCGGTGACGTTGACGACGCCCTCTTCCGAAATCTCGTTAACCACGCTTTGAAGGAAAGAATTCGAAGTTACGGATGGCCTGTGCGAAAACTTATCCTTCTTGAGTAAATCCTGGCCTCTATCGTTCACAAGATCGTCGAAACCGTCTTCAACAGCCCACCCCGCCGGCTGCGACAACGCCGCTTTTCCTGCCGGCATTGTCGCCCAGCGCGAGAACCGCATCGAGCACAACCAGGTTACGGGAAACGACTGGGGCATCCGTCTCACCAGCACGAACAATTTCGTGGTCGGCAACACGGCCCTCGGCAACACGACCAATTACGACTTCGGCGTGAACAACCGCTGCGGGGAGATCATCAACGCCGGACTCGTGATCAGCAACTCCGCGGGCGCATGGGCCAATTTCGCGTTCTAACGTTTTGGCCTCTTTTTACCGGTTAACTGAGTAGACCAAATTGTTTCCTTGTCTGCAAATTTCTCTTGATCTCGTTTTCTCGCACCTTTTCGAATATCGACCTGTATACCTTTGGCAAAGCGCGTTCAAATGCGTTTACACCCAATTCGGTATTCCCGCCTTTTCTGGCAACTCGACCAATGAGTTCTCTAAAACTTTCGTTCTTTTCCAACAACAGTTTTGATGTTCCAAACATCGAAGAAAGAATAATTTCGAAGCTCGTTCGATAATCTATCCCTTTTTGTTTTACGGCGGATTCAATGAACAACTCGAAGATTGAGGCTATCAAACCCGGGGCACAACTTGACAGCACCGTATACGCCGCAAACTGCTCCTCTCTAACTACTTTTACGCTCCCTATTTTCTTCAAAATCTTTTCTAAATACTTTTTTTCCCTTAACTCCATCCTTCCATTATGACAAAGCAACGAAGTTCCTTCCAATACTTCACAGGTTAAAGTTGGAATTAACTTCGATATTTTCCCTTTAAAGATTTTCTCGACGCTTTCCATTTCTAAACCGCCGGAAATAATAACCACATGCTTCGATTCGGTAAGACCGTTCGAGATTTCCTTCATTACATGGATGACTTCACCGGTATTTGCGCATACAAATATTAAGTTCGATTTCTTCACCACTTCGATATTTGTTTGGGCAATTTGTATCGCTGCGTAGGCCTTTTTAAATTTATGCAATTTCTCTTTTGATCGGTTCGAAAGAATAATGTTTTCCGGCTTGATTGCTTTGCTTCTAATAAATGCATGGACCAATGCGGTTGCCATGTGCCCCACACCGATAAAACCAATGTTGTTCATAATTTCTTCCTTTGGGGAAATCTAACGCTCGCGCTCGCCCTTGCCCCGACCCGCCTTCTCTGGGCCAAAGAATCATCGCCCATGGTCCGCAATCCGCTAAACTGTTACCGCAGGAGTCCAGGTCAAAATGCGTCTTCGTTTTTTCCAAGGGTTGGAAAAGGCTGGATTATTTTTTCCAATGGTTGGAAAATCGGGCTAGAAATTTTCCAATCGTTGGAAAATCCTGTCGAAGGGCAGGACGGCTGAAAGGCGCGGAGATTCATGAACGAGCTTCCTCAATTTAACGTGGTGGACTTGGCGGTGTTGGGGTTTCTTCTGCTGGGGTTGGTTATGGGGATTCGGCGGGGGTTGTCGGGAGAGCTGGCAGGGTTGATCGGCGCGGGGGCGTCGGTATGGGCGGGTTGGTACTACTACCAGCCGGCCAGCCAATACTTGGTGGAAAAGACGCGTCTGACGGGCCAGGCGGCGCAGGGCGTGGCCTTTCTCGGCCTGCTGGTCGGCGCGTGGATTTTAATGATTCTCCTGCGGCTGGTGCTCCGGCACGTGATGGAATTTGCGTTCAAGGGCAAGATCGAACGCATCGGCGGCGGCCTGGCGGGCCTGCTGAAAACCGGGGTCATCGCGTCGGCCGTGCTGCTTTTGCTCGGAATGTGGCCACACGCGTTCCTGCACCGGCTCTTTGCCGAGGATTCGCTGTTCGGGCGGATCGCCGGCCGAAACCTGATGCCAGTCTATGACGAACTGTCGGTGAAATACCCAATCCTGCGTTTGCACGAAGCGGAAGAGGAGTCCGTCGCCGAAGAAGACGCCGGGGAACCCCCCGCGGCGGACGCTGACGCCGGCTTCATCCGCGACGAGCCGGAGTGATGTATGTCTAAAATCATTCCCAAAGACGTCATCGAAACGATCCGCATGCAGAACGATATTGTGGACGTGCTGGGGTCCTATCTACAACTGAAGCGGGCCGGCGGCACGTACAAGGCGCTATGCCCCTTCCACAAGGAGAAGACCCCGTCGTTTAACGTCAATCCGCAGCGGCAGATTTATCACTGCTTCGGCTGCGGGGCGGGCGGCGACGTGTTCAAGTTCATCATGGAGCACGAGCGGGTGGACTTCGGGACCGCGGCGCGAATGCTGGCCGAGCGCGTGGGCATCGCCCTGCAATACACCGCCGAGGACCGCAAGGAGATCAACAAGGATCTGCTGTATAAAATCCACGAGGACGTCGCGCTGTTTTATCATCGCTGCCTCGAGCAAACCCCCGAGGCCGAGAAGGCGCGCGACTACCTGGCCTCGCGCGAACTCGACGCGGAAACCGTGAAGGATTATACGATCGGTTACGCGCCCACGGGCAACCCGTTGCTCAAACTGGCGAAGAAAAAAGGCTACGCCTACGAGCAGTTGGAAGCCTGCGGCCTGGTCATGAAGTCCGACCGCCCGGAGGACGAAGGCCGCTTCTTCGACCGGTTCCGCCATCGGCTGATGTTTCCCATCCGCGACGAACTGGGCCGCGTGATCGGCTTTAGCGGGCGCATCCTCGAAAAGAACGACAAGCTGGCCAAATACGTCAACAGCCCGGAGACCATTTTGTTTCGCAAGAGCCGGATCTTGTTCTCGCTCGACAAGGCCCGCAAGACCATCATCGATACGCATACGGCGATCATTTGCGAAGGCCAGATCGATTGCATCCGCTGCCAGCGCGCCGGTTTTACCAATGTCGTGGCCTCGCAAGGCACCGCCATCACGGAAGACCACGCCCAATTGCTCAAGCGGTACGCCGACTCGCTGATCCTCGTCCTCGACGCCGATGCGGCCGGGCAAAAAGCCGCCATCGGCGCGGCGGAAGTCTTTTTGGGCAAGGGGTTGAGCATCCGCATCGCCGCCCTGCCGAAGGGCGACGATCCCGACACCCTCATTCGCAAACAGGGCGCGGAGGCCTTCCAGAAGGTTTTGGACGGCGCCAAAAGCATCATCGACTTCCAAATCGACGTGCTAACCAGCCGGGAGGATATCCGCAACGAGGACGCCGCCATGCGCGTCGCCAAGGCCGTTTTGCAGACCATTGCGTTTGCTTCGACGCCGGCCCAGCAGGAGCACATGCTGAAACAAATGGCCGGCCGTCTCAAACTCCAATTCTGGAAGCTGCAGGAGCAACTGAGGCATCAGCCGGGCGCCCCTCATCACCGTACCGCCTCCGTCGCCGTCACCCCCACCGCGCCGGCCGCCCACCCCATCGAGGAAATGATGCTGGCGGAACTCATCGTCGAGCATGCCGAGGTGGCGGAACTCGCGCGCCAGCATCTTCGACTCGAACACCTGACCGATCCCGACTGTCGCCTCATTATCGCGCAATGGCTGAACCGCCCGGAAGACCCCCAATGGAACCTAAGCGCCCAGCTCAGCGAGGAATCCGAGGAATGCCGGCGCGTAGCCGCGCAAATCCAAATGCCGTCCAAAACCATCGTCGGAGACGAGGCATCACCCCTGACAGCCGCCCAACAGGTCATCCAGCTCGTCTGGCGCAAGCATTTCGAACGGCAACGACACGAGTTGCGCCTAAAAATGCAGTCGGCCCCCGCGGAAGAGCGGGAGCACCTCAACATCCAATGCAATCAACTTACTCTTGACATAAAGAGGCTCCAGCACCGTTGGGAGGATGCCATTCATATCTTTGACGTCTGAGAGCCCTTGACACCGATTGCAACCACGTTTAATTATGCATGCACTTAATGATTAACACTTTATAACACACGCATAAGCCTATTTGCAACCACTTTCTCCTGGGCTTCTTACGTAAACTATTGATTTTTTTGTGAGTTGCTCTTGACGGGGAGAGCCGAATCGGAAATATTCATTGACCTTTGTAGATAGAATAGGATTTTTCCGTCATTTTTCTGGGGACTCTATGGTTAAGACAGTTAAGAATAAAAAGGCCGCCGCGGCCCATGTGAAGAAATCGGATAAGGATCACGCAAAAAAGAAAGAGACGGAGAAGCATCCCAAGCCTGAAGTTTCGTCACCCGCCCATAAGGCCAAGCCGGAAGTCGAACAAACTGAAGCCGAAGTGACGGCGGAGGGCGTTCAGCTCAAGGTGAACCGCGACGAGCGGAACAATAAGATCAAGGATTTGATCAAGCTGGCCGGAGATCAGGGCTACCTCACGTACGACGATATCAACGAGGCTCTGCCGGAAAGCGTTCTCAGTCCTGAAGAATTTGAAGGCATCCTGATCCTGCTGCGCGGCATGGACATCGAGATTATCGAAGAGTCCGACGAAGCCAAGTTCAAGACGCAGATGGAGAAGGAAGAGCGGGCCAAGCAAGCCATGCGCGTTGATGTACTGGACGATCCGGTCCGCATGTACCTCAAGCAAATGGGTCAGGTGCCCCTGCTCACCCGCGAGCAGGAAGTCGAAATCTCCAAGCGTATTGAGGAAGCGGAGATTAACGCCCGCAATTTGTTCAACCGGTTTGGCTTTGCTACGCAGACCTATCTGGGCATGGTCGAACGATTGGAACAGGGCAAGGAACGCTTTGACCGCATCATCAGCGACAAGCACGTCGACAGCCGCGAGAAGTATCTCAAGACCGCCCCGGCGGTCGGCAAATCGATCCTGAAAGCGCACGAACTGGTCACCAAGAAGTTTCTCGTCTGCATCAAGAACCGTTTGAGCAAACCCGAACGCGCCCGTGCGGATAAAGCCTTCGAGCAAGCCCGCGACCAACTGGCGGCGCTCTTCGACAAACTTCATTTCAAACAGAAGGCGGTCGAGGATTTCGTCACGATCGCGGACGAACAATATCACCAGTTCCTGACGGTTCAGAAGAACGTCAAACGCATGGAAGCCGCGGCCAAGAGCTCCAAGGCCAAACAGGATTTGCTCACGGCTGAAGTCAAGAAACTGCACCAGATGGAGCAGGATCAGCACATGACCAGCGAAGAGTTCGAGGCGAAGTACAAGGAACTCAAGACCTGGCTCCGCAAAGGCCTGCGCGCCAAGACCGAAATGGTCGAAGCCAACCTGCGCCTGGTCATCAGCATTGCAAAGAAATATACCAACCGCGGGCTCTCCTTCCTCGATTTGATCCAGGAAGGCAACATGGGCCTCATGAAGGCCGTCGAAAAATTCGAGTACCGCCGCGGCTACAAGTTCAGCACCTACGCGACCTGGTGGATTCGACAGGCCATCACGCGTTCCATCGCCGATCAGGCCCGGACCATTCGTATCCCGGTCCACATGATCGAGACGATCAACAAGTTGATGCGCGTGCAGAAGCAGCTCGTGCAGGAATTCGGCCGCGAGCCGACCCCCGAAGAAGTCGCCGAGGAAATGACCCTCCCCGTCGACCGCGTCCGCGCCGTCCTGAAAATGGCCCAACAGCCTATTTCGCTGCAAAGCCCTGTCGGCGACAGCGACGACACGCACTTTGGGGACTTCATCGAAGATAAGAGCGCCGAGAATCCGTCGGAAATGACCGCCTACAGCCTGCTCAAGGACCGTCTGCAAGACGTCCTGCACACGCTGACCGAACGGGAACAGGAAGTCTTGACGCTGCGCTTCGGCCTGGCGGACGGCTATTCCCGCACCCTCGAGGAAGTCGGCAAGAAGTTCAATGTCACGCGCGAACGTATCCGACAAATCGAAGCCAAGGCGCTCCGCAAAATGCGCCATCCGACCCGGATTCGCAAGCTCGAAGGTTTTCTTGAATTTGGCGACTGATGCGTTGTCCATCCTCCGTCCGGCAAAGGAAGAACGCCGACTCACACATGACAACGTTCGTGTGCAGGCCGGTTCTGTGAACCGGCGGATTTTCGGTCGAAGCGGCACGGAGGATCGGTCGACGCTTAGAAATCAAGAATAAGGAGGCTCATGAGCGCGAGTGCATGTCCGATCACCCAGATCGTCAAACGGGACGGCAACCTGGTCCATTACGACCGAGACCGCATCACAACGGCCATTTTCAAAGCCGCTTCCTCCGTCGGCGGCAACGACCGCGAAACGGCCGAGCAACTATCCTTGGAGGTCGAGAACACGCTGGTCGAAGCCTACGGCGCCCAATCGATCCCTTCCGTCGAGGAAATCCAGGACATCGTCGAAGCCACACTGATCAAGAACGGCCACGCCAAAACCGCGCGCGCGTACATCATTTACCGGCACGCCCGCGCGCAGGAACGAGCCTCACGGCAGTACACCTTCGAAACCAACGACAACATTCCCTACAAAAAGATTTACGAAGTCCTCCGCTGGAACATGGACCACAAATGCGAAACCGTTGACGGCCTCAACAAGATCGTCGCCGACGGACAGTTTGCCCAGTTGGTCAGGGACAGCGAGCAGCGCTACGACGAGGAAGTCGCGCTGGGCGCCACCCGCATCATGGAACGGCTTCCCGAGGTGCGCATTGCGATCATCGCCGGCCCCTCCTCCTCCAGCAAGACCACCACCACCATCAAGGTCAGCGAAAAGCTTAAATCCATCGGCATGGAATTGGTCGCCATCAACATCGACCATTACTTCTTCGATCTGGAGATGCATCCGAAGGACGAGTTCGGCGACTACGATTACGAAACGCCACAAGCCCTCGACCTGGACCTCATCAACGAGCACCTGGTCGATTTGCTCGCCGGCAAATGCGTCAAGACCCCGCACTACGACTTCAAGACCGGCTCCCGCAAGCTCAGCGTGCACGAGTTGAGCCTCAAGCCCAATCAGATCCTGCTCATCGACAGCCTGCACGGCCTCTATGGCGACATGACCAAGAGCATCCCGGCCTCGAAAAAATTCAAGCTCTACATCGAAACGCTCGGCCAGTTACGCAATGCCGAAGGCGCCTTCATGCGCTGGGCGGACAACCGGCTGCTCCGCCGCATGATCCGCGACAGTTGGCACCGGAATCTGCAACCGACGCAAACCCTCACGCACTGGCATTACGTCCGGCGCAGCGAACTGAAAAACATCATTCCGTTCATCGGCGCCGTCGATTATCTGGTCAACAGCGCCATGCCCTTCGAATTGCCCATCCTCAAGGCAAAACTCTTCAAGTATTTCCCCGAGGCCATGGAACGATTCAAGGACGAGCCCAAGCGCCAGGACGCCTACCTGCGCGCCAAACGCGTTTTCGAAATGCTCAACCCCATGACCGAAGTGGCCGACGACAGCGTCGTGTCCTCCCGGTCGCTCTTGAGGGAATTTATCGGTGGAAGCGAATATCAATACTGAGTTTCGTCCGCTGCCCGATCTGCTGGCCGCAAGCGTCGAACGTTTTGCGGCCCAGCGGGCCATCGTCTTCAACGGCCGCACCACCGACTTTGCGGCCTTCGGCCTGATGACTGACCGCCTCGCCGCCGGCCTGGCCGCGCGCGGCGTGCAAAAAGGGGATCGCATCGGACTTTTTTGCGTCAATTCGGATGCCTTCGCCATCGCTTACTTCGGCATCGTCAAGGCCGGCGCAACCGTCGTGCCCATCAATCTGCTGCTCAACCCCAAGGAAGTCGCGTTCATCCTCAACGACGCGGGAGCGCGAGGGCTTTTCTACATCGACTTGCTCGGCATCTCTGTTCAGGCCTTTCGGTCCGCCGTCCCGGCCCTGGAATTTGCCGTATGCATCGGCGATCAGAAAGCTGCGCCCGGCGATCTGCTTTTCAAGGACCTGCTGGCGGACTCCGGAACGCCGCCCACGCTATCCATCGATCCGTCGGAGGATGTAGCGGCCATCTTGTACACCTCGGGCACCACCGGCCGGCCCAAGGGCGCCATGCTCACGCATCGCAACCTCGCTTCCAACGCTTGGAGCGTCAAGGAAGCCCTGTTGCTGACGCCGGGCGAGGACGTATTGATCGTTACGCTGCCCATGTTCCATGCTTTTGCCGCGACCGCCTGCATGCTGTTTCCCCTGCTCTACGGCTGCACCATGATCCCCGTTCCCCGGTTCGATCCGATCCTCGTAGCCCAGCTCATTCAAACCTATGGCGTAACGCATTTTCTCGGCGTGCCCAGCATGTTCGCCTCCTTGCTGCACATGCCGGACGAACACACGGCCAAGCTGGCCCCGCTCAAATATGCCATCTCCGGCGGAGCCGCCATGCCCGTCGAGGTGATGAACCGCTTCGAGGCCCGCTTCGGAAAATTGATTTACGAGGGCGACGGCCCCACCGAATGCTCCCCCGTCACGTGCGTGAACCCCATCGGAGGAACGCGCAAGCCCGCCTCCGTCGGACTCCCCGTACCGCTCGTCGCCATGAAAATCCTCGACGAAACCGGCCGCGAAGTTCCGCACGGCGTCATCGGCGAAATCTGCGTGAAGGGTCCCAACGTCATGAAGGGCTACTGGAAACTGCCCGACGACACCCGCGAGGCTTTCTTCGGCGAGTGGCTCCGCACCGGCGACCTCGGCACGGAAGACGACGACGGCTACTTCTTCATCGTCGACCGCAAGAAGGACATGATCATCGTCAACGGCATGAATGTCTACCCGCGCGTCATCGAGGAAATTCTCTACCAGCATGAAGCCATCCGCGAAGCCGCCGTGGTCGGCGAACCCGACGACCTGCACGGCGAAATTCCCGTCGCGTATGTCGCCCTGAAGCCCAACGCCCAGACCACGGCCGCCGACGTCCGGAAATTCTGCCGCGAAAGCCTCGGCCGCCACGAAGTTCCCCGCAAAGTTTTCTTTATGCCTGCACTCCCCAAAAACGCCGCCGGCAAAATCCTCAAACGCGAGCTCCGCAAACACGGGGAACTCGAACGCGGCATCGACAGCCGGACCGACGAATAAGTTTCTCCCATTCGAGCGCCTTGGCAGGGACTCCGCCCTTGTCGCGAAGGCGCCACTTGCATTCGATTCGTATACGCTTATCTTGGAATGGCGTCGAAATTTATCGATTAACAAAGGAGCATAACATGAAAAAAGCATTCATCGTCACCGTGACCATCGCCGTGTTGTCCGCAACGGGAGCCCGTGCGCAAGGTAATCTGGGAATTGGCGTAATGGCCGGAGAGCCCACCGGAATCAGCATCAAGAATTGGTTCAACGATATTCATGCCATGGATGCCGGCATCGGCTGGTCGTTTACCGAAAACGATTCCCTTCACCTGCACACCGATTATCTTCTGCACAATTACTCGATCCTGCCCCTGAGACAAGGGGGCGACAAGATGCCCGTATATGCCGGCGTCGGCCTGCGCTTCAAAGCAAAAAATACTCATGGCAGCGGAGAGAACGAAGACGACCATATTTGGGGCGTACGCGTTCCCTTCGGCATCTCCTATTTGTTTGCCAACAGCCCGCTCGATCTTTTCGCGGAGATTGCTCCGGTGTTCGATTTTACGCCTGATGACGAATTCTCCATCAACGGAGCCGTCGGCGCCCGGTACTATTTCAGATAAACGCCTGCTCGGAAAAACTTACCCATAAAGACAGACTCGTTCTCTAACACGCATTTCTCACCGCCCGGTGAGAAATGCGCCCAGATGAAACCGGGTCGCAAACGGGGTAGCCGCGTTCGCGGTGTCGCAAGACGCCGCGTCACGTCTAAAAGCCCGCAAAGCGAGGCGCTAAAAAAAAATTAAACTTTGCCTTGCAGAGTTCTCTGCTTATGGGTATCTCTTATCTGCAAGGAGCACGATCAATGATCGCCAGTCACATACACGATGCGTTGTCGCAGGTGCGCCGGTTGCAGGAACTGATCCTGAACAAGCGGCAGTTCATGGGCTATTCGGGCAAAGCCCGCATCGCTTCCGGCGTTCTCGCGCTGGCCGGCGCGGGAGCGCTTTCCCGGGGAATCGTCCCGGCTACGCCCGAAGCGCACCTCATCGCTTGGGGGATCATCCTGGCCGGCGCCGTCGTTTTGAACTACTCCTGTCTCGCCTACTGGTTTTTCTTCGACGATCACGTGCGGCGGAACCCCATTATGCTCAAACCGGCCCTGGATGCCATTCCCGCCCTGGCCGTGGGAGCGGCCCTGACCGTCGCCCTCGTCCTGGCCCGCCAATTCGACCTGCTGTTCGGCGTCTGGATGTGCCTTTATGGTTTGGCGCAAGCGGCCTACCGTCAATCGCTGCCCGGCGGAATCTACCTGGTCGGCCTCTGCTACATCTTGTGCGGAGCCGCCTATCTCGTTTTTTCAGGCGTTTCCTTCCTGAACCCCTGGCCGATGGGCTTGATGTTTTTCCTCGGGGAACTGGCGGGCGGCTGGACGCTCATTCATCAGGAATACACCCAGCAACAGCTTCTACAGAAAGAGCAGGCAGATCATGCGGAATAAAGAAAATCTTTACGAAGCCCTTGAACGATTGTTTCACGAACCCAACCGCCTGGCCATCATGTCGGCCTTGTGCGCCGCCGACCAGGGCCTGACCTTCAACGAACTGAAAGAAGAATGCCATCTGACCGATGGAAATCTGAACCGGCATCTGAAAGTATTGGAAGAGGCTCATGCGGTTCATATAGACAAGGCCTTTGTAGATTTAAAACCCCGCACCACAGTCCGTCTTTCCGCACAAGGCTTGAGGGAATTCGGCGAATACCTTGACGCCCTGGCCGAAGTCTTAAAAAAAGCAAAAAACGCCGTTCCGTCGGCCGAAAAACGAAAAATCGCCGTTCTGACCGGTAAAACAGTCCGCATCTAACGGAGATCAACATGAAGCACAAATCCATGGACATTGCCTGGCATCGCACTTTGCTAAGCAGAGCTCTTTGTCGTTATTTATCCCAGGCGACCCCTCGCAAAAAGGGAGGAAAAGATGAACGCAAACGAGTTCGATGAAGACGCCGCTTCGGCGAGGCGATGCTTTCAAGAAGGCAGCACATTTGAGATCTTCGGAAGAATTCGAAGCTTCCGCTATGCCTTCCACGGCCTGCTCATCCTGCTTCAAACGCAGCATAACGCCCTCGCAACCGTGGTGGCAGCCATTGCCGGATGGCACTGGGGCATTTCGAAGACGGACTGGAGCTGGTTAATCTTAACGATCGGCTCGGTTTGGGCAGCCGAAGCGATGAACACAGCTCTTGAACTTCTTGCCGATGCCGTCCATCCGGCCTTCCATCCTCTGGTGGGGAAAGCAAAGGACGTGGCCGCCGGCGCGGTATTAATAACCGCCATGGGATCTCTGATTATTGGACTGACGATCTTTGGCCCTCATTTGATATACAATAAATAGCCGGTTTAAACTTTGCCGGGAAAGAGAAATGCTCATGAAAAACAAACATCAGAAAATACAGAGAATAGACGCGATTCCTTTCTTTCTCTTTCTCGTTCTACCCCTACTGGGAATCCTCATAGCAGGAAAACCCCTCAGCCAATATCTGGAATTCCCGCCCCTGACTCAGCATGTCGCTCATGCGGGGTTTTCCTGGGGCGTGTTTGCCTTTTTCTGCGCCTTCGATTTGTTGTTTGCGGGCCCTGTTGCTTTTCATCTTTGGCGATGCCGGTTTCAGCGGCCGCCGGAGAGCTTCCACCGCTTTCCTTGGTGGGGCTGGTTGGGCGTAGCGATTACATTTGGGTCATGGGTGCTGGCCTGGACCCGGTTCGAATTTTTCGAACCGCTTCAAGCCTTCACGTTCAGCCCGCTGTGGTTCGGCTACATCCTATGCGTTAATGCCTTGGCGTATCGCCGAACAGGGTCCTGCATGCTGACTCACCAGCGGTTCTATTTCATCCTGCTATTTCTTGTCAGCGCCGCCTTCTGGTGGTTCTTCGAATATCTCAATCGTTTCGTACAAAACTGGTATTACGTGGGGGCCGACGACTTATCGCCCTTTAAGTATTTCGTCTTTGCTACGCTCCCGTTCTCCACGGTTCTGCCGGCCGTGCTCGGAACGTACGACCTGCTGAACTCTGCGATGGCGCCACCGCCGGCAACCCGATTCTATGGGTATCTTCCCGTCAAATCTCCCCCGATTCTTCCGTGGACGATTTTGCTGTCTGCTTGCCTGGGTCTAGCGGGCATTGGGATCTGGCCGGACTTGCTGTTTCCCTTGCTCTGGCTATCGCCCTTGCTGATCCTTGGCGCCTGGCAGGCGATCCGGCGGGAGGAAACCATTCTGTTCAACATCACGCCGGAGAAATGGCATCGGATTTGCCTGCTTGCGGTCGCCGCGTTGATTTGCGGTTTTTTCTGGGAGCTGTGGAATTTTCACAGTTATGCCAAGTGGATCTATACGGTTCCGTTTGTGAATCGATTCCACCTATTCGAGATGCCGTTGCTGGGTTATGCCGGGTATCTTCCTTTCGGCATCGAGTGCGCGCTCATCGGCGACCTGATCAAAACGTTTGCCGAAAAACGAAAAACAAGCGAAGGAATTGCTCATGGCTAAAACCATCAGAAGAGTGCTTGTCGGCTTGGGTTCGCTCCTGATCGCCGCGGCCTGCTGGCTTCCCCTGTCGCATTTTTTCTTCCAACCGCGAATGACCGATTACGTCGCCGCCCACGGCATCCCGGCCAAAGCACGGCAGCTCGCGGCCCGGCAACTGGAGATCTGGTCCGATCCCGGGTTGAAGGCGCAAGAGTTGGCCCGGATGCGATCCAGCAATGCCGAATGGGATTTCATGTCTCGCACCTTTTTCGTGCTCGCGCTGGCCAACATGGGCTTCCGCGACCCCGCTGCGAAGTCGCGCTATCTGGCCATTATCGACACGATTCTGGACGAGACGTTAAAGCTCGAAAAAGAAAAAGGCCTTTATCATTTCTTGATGGACTATGCGAAGAGCGGTTCGTTTAAATCCAGCGCGAAGCGGAGCCTGTTTCAGGATGGCGAAATTGCCCTGATGCTCGGCATGCGGCGTCTGCTCGAGGAAAAGGAAGCCTACAAACCCCTGCTCCACGAGCGCGTCGAACAGATGCTTTCCTGCATGAGGGAAAGTCCCGTGCTCTGCGGCGAGAGCTATCCGGACGAAGGCTGGATGTTTTGCAACAGCGTCGCCCTGGCCGCCATCCGAATCGCCGACCTCCTCGATCACGAGGATCACTCGGAGTTTTTTGCGCAATGGATTTCGACCGCACAAAAGCGGCTGACCGATCCCAAAACCGGGCTGTTGATTTCCAGTTTTCTTTTCGACGGCACGCATGGCGACGGACCGGAAGGGTCCTCCATTTGGATGACCGCCCATTGCCTTCAGTTGATCGATCCCGCCTTTGCCGAAGACCAATACCGACGCGCCAAAAAAGAACTCGCGGGCCGTTTCCTTGGCTTCGGCTATGCCCGCGAATGGCCCAAGTCCTGGCCGGGACAGATGGACGTGGATTCGGGGCCGGTCATTCCGCTGTTCGAGATCAGCGCCGGATCGAGCGGGCTGGCATTTGTCGCGGCCGGCGCCTTCGGAGATCGCGAGTATCTGAAATCGCTGCTCACGTCGCTGAATTTCGGCGGGTTTCCCATTCTCCAGAAAAACCGGTTGCGCTACGCCGCCAGCAATCCCGTAGGCGATGCCGTCCTGCTCTATGCCCTGGTCTTGGGTCCGGCCTGGGATGAAATAAACAAGAGAATGGAGGACCGGAAATGAGACTCCCCTTTTTCTTCCGCCGACAACCGCTGCTTTCGCCCACGGATTTATTGGCCCGCGCCTTCGTCGTCTCGCTGGCCTTCGGCGTTGTTCATCTGTTGGGCTGGCGGGAGTACACCAGTTTTCTCAGCGGCACGCTGGCCTCGAACAGCATGCCCTCGTTCTACGCGTTGTTCATGGGCCTGACCTACATCGTGCTCTTCCTGGCCTTCACCCTGCTCGCACCCGCCCTCTTCTTTGCTGCATTGCTGGCTCGGGGTCTTAACCTGCTTTTCAGCCAAAGTCGGAAACACAAAGGAGGGGCCTCATGACTACTCGTCGCATAGGAATAGCCTCTTAGATTTTCCGCATCAACTTTTGCTTGTACAGAGCGCGGATCGTTTCGACGTCGAGGGAATGGCCGGCTTTGTACGAGACGATGTCGCCCAGGAACTGGCCTTCGTCGATCAAGGCCACGGCGGCCAGCAGATCGAGCACGGCGCGATGCCAGGCGGCTTCGAGCGACTTTCCCTGATGGAGCAAACGCGGCTTGTTGTAATAGCAGAATTTCCCGGCGACCAGGATGTTTTCGGTCGTGTAGCCCAGATTGCGGACGTCCGCGAACAACTTGCCGATGGTGCGGCAATAAAGCATTTTCAGGGCGGACGTGTTCGTGCGGGCCTCGGCGCCGCGCCGGAAGTTCGTATAATTCACCGGGAAGCGAATCCGTTGCTTCCGAATGGCCGTTTTAAAGTCCACGGCGCAGTCGATCGTAAGCCCGGGCTTCTCGTTCGAACAAGGCGACAAGGTTAAGAAAGCCCCATTGGGCCCCGCCACGGTCACCTTCTCCTTCACGGTCACGAATTGCACCGGCCGCTCCAACTCCTTGATGCCGGCCGATTCGAGCGCCTCCACGAGATCGAGGCTGCCGTGCTGGAACAGCGGGGGATCGCCCGAGTCGATACGGATCATCAGATTGTCGATGCCCATGCCCATCTTCAGGGCGACGATGTGCTCGACCATGCGGATGTAGTTGTGAGGCGAGCCGCTGCGCAACACGATGTTGCTGACCACCAGACCGGTCGTCCACACATTGCGAATGGAAACGCGCACGGGCAGGGAATCCGGAAGATCCGATCGATCGAACCACCAGCCTTCCATGTCCGTGGGCTCGAACGTTACGGTTCTTGTTTTTTTCCCAAAGAACGTGCCGGGACCTTTGACTGTGACGGGCCGGGCTATAGTCCGTTGCTTGCGCGGGGCGCCCCAGCCATTGCCGTCGACCAGTTCCAAGTCCACCGGTTGATTCGAAAATTTTTCATACGCTTTGCTGACCGTCTCCACATCCCCGGCCAAAAGTCGTCCAAACGATATATCCGCCATGCTGCACTCCATGTTTCAAAACAGCCTAAAGGAAACGCCGGGAATCTTCAATCGCCGGAGAAGGAAACCTCATACCAGCTTTGGAAAATCTGCTTTCCCGCGCAAAATGCCCGGACATACATTTGTCCTTCACGAGCCCGACCCGGACGGATCGGCAGTAAGATCGTCTTTACGGATTCCAGAGCCACCCGCTCCTCCAGACGTCCTCCCTTGAAATCGCCCTCGTACTTGACCAGCACTTCGGCTTCCTTGTTGGAATGGTTATGCACTCTCAAACGAATAGCGGCAACTCCTTTCTCGCCTTGAACCCTGGCGGCCTCCGAGCGGACGACGACCGGCGGCACGAAATCCGGCCGAATCAAACGCGAACACCAGAGCTCGGAAAAACCTCTTTTCAATCCCCACTGAACCTCAAGCCAGGGCTGCCCAACGGCTTCCTCCGCGGTGAACCAGCCTTTGAAGACCGCCTTCATGCCCGGCAGCAACGATTCGGTCTGATCTTCAAAGGGACGAAACTGCCGGCTGGAAATCAGTTTTAAATCCGAGAGAGCCAGGGTGTTGGTTCCGACATTGACGACCTCAAGCTGAAACACATTTTGCTGATTCGATACCGCGGGCGCCGGCCAGGAAAGCCGGCAGACCGCCGAAAAGGCCTGTTCGGAAAGCAAAGATTCGACGTTCTTCACGCACGCCGTCGATTCGCCCGCCCCTGAATTCCAGCCTTTCAAGAACGTCCGTTCGCCGGACGCCTCCGTGAAATCCACCAAGTCCAACACCGCCACTTCTTCCGGAAGCAGCGCCACCGACAGCGCCGTAAATTCTTCGCCCGCAGGAGCCTGTAGCCATTCCGCGGCCCCATTTAACGGATTGACCGCGAAACCCGGTTTTGCTGCGGGAATGGAAAGAACCGCCCGCCGGGATTCCGTGGCCGTATTGCGCAGCGTGATATGCCGAAGGCCGCTCTCCTCACGGCCATAATGCTCCACGGACACGTCCGGAACATCGGCCCGAACAGGTCCAAGCGGACGCCAACCCGCGGCGACCAGACGCGCCGCCAGGGGTCGATAGGTTTTCACGAGACTTCGATCCAAACTGTCCGGGCAACTCAAATCTATAATGGACGCATTCTTATCGCCGCCGAAACCCGGGAGAAAACCCCAGTACAGGCTCTCGCGCAAAAACCGGGTCGCCGCTTCCGCCACCAAGCCGGTCGCCGGTCCTTCCAGCAGACAGATCACGGGCTTACGACCGGCCAGGGTTCTGAGTTGGCTCATGCGGCCATCGTCCGCCCGTCGATAGAAGCCATCCTTCGCAACCGCGAACGATTTGACGATTACATCCGCCGACGGCATGAAAAACGCGTGGGAACCCATCGAGTCTTTTACGATCGACAGCTTGCCGCTTTGGCGAAGCAGCCGGGACGCCGGAACGATAAAATCCTCGGCCGCGAAAGCCGTTGCCAAGGCCGGACGGAGAACCGTTGAGTCATACACGCAGGGATAATCGGCCACGCTCATGGACGGCGGATTATAGTCCAGAACGGACGAAGCCGCATCGAGGTCCCAGCACACGCCCGCAAAACGGGGATCGCGCAGAATGCCGCGAAGGCGATTCCATTCCGACAGGGCGCGATTGAGAGGCAGGTTCGTTTCGCCCGGCAACTCCGGATCGATGTTCACGGCCATTTTCGCACCCGCGGGAGTCGTCGTGTAGGCCATTCGCCGGGACCCATCCGCTCGTCGCGCACAACCCAACAGGGCGCTCGCGGCCGCTTCCCGTTCGCCCAGCAGGCCGCAGGCAGCCGTCAGGGCCATTAAACCCAGGGCATCATGCTCGTCGCCCACAAACGGAGCAGGAATGGCCAAACGATAAGTCCAAGGCGCCGAAACAAGCCCCAGAGCCGACTTCGACGCCAGCTCCAGCGTCGAACTTCGGCCTTCAGCAAAGGCCGGATATCGCTCGTAAAAGTTTTCCACCGCCCGTCGGAAGGCCTGAACCGCGTTGGATTCGGACCGAAACCCGCATTGGAACGCTGCGCGGGAGGGGAAATTGGAAGTGGCCGGCGTCAGGGCCAAATCATACCAAACGCCAAAAAAGCCGTTCGAGACATCTGCTGAAATTTGCATCGAACGGGGTTCGTCCGGATCTGTTTCGACGATCATCAAGCCTTTTTCCGAGCTGACGACTCCAAACGGATAACACGATTGAACGCCTCGCGCACCCCAGGGAACGGGGAGGACATTTTCAAAGAGGGCAGCGCCCGCCGCCATCGCCCGTGCCGCATACAGGTCGTCGTGCCAAAGCCAATCCTTTAAATCCATTTCGACGCCCACGCCGATACGCAGACACCGCTCGCGATCCGCCGACAGCCCGCCCTGCACGCGCAGGGTTCCATCGGAAAGCTCTTCGCGAACCAGAACCCAATCCACATCCAGCGTACGTCCGGCCCAACGAACCCCATTGCTCGAGACGGCGGCTTCTCCCCAGGCCAGGGCTTCGGTTCGACCCGAAACCACATCCGCAAGCACGACCTTGAAGGAAACGTTCGAAGAAAGCCCCTCCGGCTTCCAGGAAAAGCCATGAATATCCGGATCGGGCTTCCAGAGTCGGTCTTTGATTTCCGCATCCAATCGAAAAGACAAAGTACGCGGCATCAGGGCGAGCAGCTCATCGGCATAACCCGGCGTCACACGGGGCGCCGGAGTCTTGGCGGGCATGGCGGCATAATCGAATTCCAGCTCGCCCCGCTCGGGAAAACGCCCCATCACCGACCAATCCGACCGGACAAACTCCACGTGCCATTTGACCCGCGAGGCAAAGGGCGCATCGCGAATGATCAACGTCAGCGTTTGCTCGTCCTGCAGCGCCAGCGGCGGCGGAAGTTCGTCCCACGACCAATCTTTGGCGCCGGACGGATACCGAAAGAAGCGCCCTCTTTCGATCATGAAATCCGCACCCGACTGCGGCTCGCCGTGCGCCCGACCGTCCACATCCAGCATCACGCGCAAACGGAGCAAATCCGGAGTTCCAACACATTGAAGCTGAAGCCCCAGCCAGCCTTCCGTAGTTTTAAAAGCAGCGCCCTGCGAAACAAGCCCGGCGCGCTCGGACGCATTGCCGGAAGAGCCCAGCAGCCCGGCCAGCAGAAGAAGCCCCGGGAGGAGTTTTTTAGTTGTTTTCATCGCGGTATCTAAGCAAAAGTCGATGGCTGACGCCATGAGAATAGTGGAGCGAAGGCGATACCGGGTGCATCTTGACCCAATCCCCGCGCATACGAATAAGAATCCACGTCCTTACGGACGCGGCTACGTAGCCGCCGGCGTAAGCCGGCGGCCTGAATACGACGATACGTTTTGTCTCAAGGGCCCTCCCTTCAGCCTCCACTTGCATCGAAACGGTTCTCAAGACATAATGCGATCATGCAAAACGACGACATGATAACGGGGCTGGAAAGGAAACCGAATCTGGCGGTTCTTCCCGACCAATTGCTGCTCCTATCCCGGGGCTTCTCGTGTCTGTTTTGGAGCATACCGCTCGGCTTGCTGTTGTTCGCAATGGTCCCCCAAATCCAAGTTCTGCGCTATTTTCAAATGCCGTCGTTTCTGATTGGACTCATGACCGGCTATTGGGGACTGATCCTGTTGCGGAAGGCAGGGCCCATCACCCCCCATTGGCCGGCATTAATCCACCGGGGACTTGCGATCATCTTCTTCCAGCTTTATCTGGCGCCGTTTATTCAGTGGTGGAGAGTGATGCCGGGAGTGCCCTATTATTTCTACAACACGGCAGCCTTTTACCTCTGTACAACCTGGGGGCTGTTCCTGGTCAACCAATTAGCCGGAGAAGCCGGCCGCGCACTGCACCAGTCTTCGTTTGAATTGGAAACGCACCTTTTTCGCTGGGCGTCATTGGCCTTCATGCTGGCGCCCCTGCTCGGCATTCTCGTCATGGCCGGATATGCCTCCCATCAATACGAGAGCCCGGTCTGGCTTGAATTGGTGAGACTCGGACAATTGCTGCCCCGCTGGGTCTTCATTCCTTTGCTTCTGCCGTTCACCTTGACCATGGCCACCGCCTGGAAAGCGAAGGAGCATGGGTTGTCGGCCTTGAAACGATCGGCGAAGTTGCCGGCGCTCAGCGAGTCGTGATGGGGTACAAGACGACGTAGGTGGGCAGGCCTTTCACGCCGAAATATTCCAACACTTCGCGGGCGGGCAACTCCGAAGGGCGTTCCGCCTGGGCTTTGATCGTCACGTAGTCATCCAACCGCGAACGTACGGCGCTTCGCTTGAAGGTGGTCTGCTCCATCGCCTCGCAATTTTTGCACCAAGTGGCCCAGAAATCGATGAAGACCGGCTTTCCTTCCTTCTCCGCTTGCAGCAGGGCGTCGACAAAGCGGTTGTCGGCGGGGCGATCCAATTCGGCATACCGCACAGGCCCCTGGCCCTCGTCGGCCAGCCGGGCGCTGCCCCGGAAGCCGCGCCAGGCGATGGAGCCGTAGTACAAAGCCAGGAGCAGAATAAAAAGACCAAACCCGTACTTGACCCAAACCATCCATTGCCCGGGCTTGGGAAGGAAGGTTAGGCCCGCGCCGGCGAACGGCCACGGCAGCGCCATTCCAACGCCCAGCAAGAAAGGCAGAATCAAGCCCGCCTGCCAGCCGTGCGCATATAGATTGCCGGCCAGCACGAGAACGGAAATAACCACGGGCGCCACGCAAGCGCCGGCCAGGAGCGCCGACAACCCGCCCATCAGGAAAGCCAGGATCATTCCTCCTTTGCGGCTGCGACTTCGCCCGCCGACCATCCCCTGTTGCAACCGGGTAAAATCGATCGTAATCACATCGAACATGGCCAGGGCCAGCAGGACAAATACAACCGCAATGATCAGGTTGAACCACGGCGACGAATTCAACGCGCCGAACTGCGAGCCGCTCAGAACCACCACCAAGCCCAGCAGGCCATAGACCAAGGCAATGGCCGTTCCATAAACCGCGCCGAGAAGAAAGCCCCGCCGCCGGGAGGACGCCTGTACGCCCGCACCGATAATGGCCATATTGATCGGAATCATCGGCAGGACACAGGGCGTCAGGTTCAGCAGAAAGCCCCCCGCCAGGATCAGCAAAAGAGTCCATCCAACGCCGAATCGGCTCATAAACGTGACCGGATCTTCTTCGAACAAACGGGCCCAGGCCTTGATCCCGGATGCCTTTCGCTCATCGACGACGCCGGCCGTCCGATCGAGAAAGGCCAGGAAATCGTCCTGTCTCATATAACCGGCCGCTTGCCCACGGGATTCAAACCGCTGCACCACGTCCTGCCAGTCCTGTTTTTGCTCCGGCTGGCCGGCGTCGGCCGCCGTCGCCGGCGAAATCGCATCGGTCGGACGGCCCCCTTTCAAGGAGAGCTCGAAAGTTCTCGTTTCCGGAAAAAAACACACCGACTCATCGCAGCCTTGAAGCTTGACGGTCAATCGAACAACGTCGCGATTCCCGGGACGCACAAGAACGGAGAAGGATTTGTCGTAAATCTTTTTATATTCGTCGCTGAAAGGATCTTTTTTGGAGACCGGCTCGGGAAAGGCAATGGACTCTAAAGCGTCGGCCTCTTCCGCGAATATTTTGGTTTCGTCCGCGTAAAGGATGTGCTGGGGCGGGATGGAAAAATCCACGCGGATAGCGGCCGCCCCATCGATTGTTTCGAGACGGGCCGTCACTCCGAAGGGGCTTTCGGCATAGCCCCTGCATAGCCCCAACCAGCCCAGGACAAGCAAAACGAACACCCATCGAGCTAATGAATATCTATGCGGTCGGCAACTCATAAAGAAGATTGCTTAAGCAGCGTCTCAATATCTTCCCGCAAGCGGACTTCAGGCACGACCCCCACGTAGTACTGACGAACAATGCCTTGTTTATCCAGCAGGAACTTAGTGGGCACCGCCCGAATGCCTCCGTAGGCTTTCTGCACATCTTCGTTGGCCAGCCCCACCGGATAGGAAATATCGAAACCCTTGACAGCCTCGGCAACGGCAGATTCTTCTCCGTGGTCGACCGACAACCCAATCACCAGGAAACCCCGGTCCTTCCAATCCTGGTACAACTTATTCAGTATGGGCAATTCCGCCTTGCAAGGAGCGCACCAAGTTGCCCAGAAATCCAGCAAGATGACGTTTCCGGCATAGTCGGAAAGCTTCAAGGTGGGCGAATCGCCGTTCAATCTGGCCACGATAAAGTCGGTGGCCGTCCGGGATTCGTCTTGAGCGCCGGCCGTTGCGGACTTTTTTTCCGGCGTCGCTTTGGGCGAACAACCTATCAGTAGCGTTGCAACCGCCAGCCCCGCGAGGCATAAACCCATCCATGCTGATTTCATGCAAGTTCCTTTCCAGCTTATGTAATCGTTTGTAAACATACCTGTTTCATGGACGCTTTCAAGCGACATTGCCGGGGAAAACACTTGCTTTGGCCTAACAGTTCTCTCATAGTCTGCCCCGGATTGGCTGTAAGTTGTCCATAAACATCGAATGCAAGGACATTGCGTGAAGAAAAACCGCTGGTCGCCTCCAGGTTGGCCGTGGGAGCTTGAACTTCTGGCGCTGATCTTTGTTATCATCGCCATCGGAGTTCCCTGGTATCTTGAGCATGCACGCCCGCCGGAATTGCAGACCCAGCAACAGATTTCCCTGATTGCCAAAGCCCAAATGGAAAACCAATCCCAGGTGGCTACCTGGCAACAGTTGCAGGGATTCTTCTGGGCTCTGGCCGTGATCGGAATCTATGTGGCCCATTTAATCATTGCCGGCGCTTCCAGCGATTACATCTCGACGCCGTTTACCTATCTGTTTTCTCCTTTGACGTTCGCCATGATCACCTATTACCGGCTGTTTCAGATCAGCCGGGCCTCGTCGACGGAAACCCGCATCATCAGCGGATCGCCTATGGAGATCGCCGGCTGGATTGCCGGCGTGCTGATCATCACCTTTCTGGTCGCGCGTATCCGTATGGCCCGGCACATGTTGAATTTCCGAAGCTTGGATTGGGAAATTTCGTCGCCCGTGAAATTCGACAACACCTACTTCGAACTCATCGCCCATTTCCAACCGCTGGTCTATCCGCCGCGCATGTACCGGGCTTGCAAGGAAGGGATTCTGATCGAAGGCTGGTTTTATGCCATGCCCTTGTCCTTCGACCACATTCAAGGCGTCGATGCAGCGCATGGATCGTCCGTCACCTCTTCAGGCTATTACCTGGCGACGTCATCCAAATCGCTGATGCGGATACGAGTGGTGGATAAAACCGTTCCCATTTTGATATCGCCGCGCGATTTTGCCCCGTTTCTCCATTATTGCGAGCATCAGGTGGCGGCGCGCAATCCGGGGTCGTCAACCCATACCAGCGACACCAAGGGCGGCTCGACGGCCACTCGCACCAAAGCCTGAGCCTCGGGAGACCCGTCATGTCGAAGGAAGCCTCAACTCAGATGCAGGCCCATGCCCTGAAGATCGTCCAACTGCTCCGGCAAGCCGGACATCAAGCCTTCTGGGTGGGCGGCGCCGTGCGCGACCGGCTGATGGGCAAGGAGCCGGTGGATATCGACGTGGCCACCTCCGCCCAACCCGAACAAGTCCAGGCGTTATTCCCCCGCCACGTGGCCATAGGCAAAGCGTTTGGCGTCATCCAAGTCTTGCTGAACGACGAGCCTTTTGAAGTGGCCACCTTCCGCGAGGACATCGCCTACGCCGACGGACGCCATCCGACAGGCGTTCGCTTTGCCGATGCCGAAGCCGACGCCATGCGCCGTGATTTCACCATCAATGGGTTGTTCTACGATCCCGAGAGCGACACGATCCAGGACTTCGTCGGCGGACGCCGGGACATCGAGGCTAAAATCATCCGGGCCATCGGGCCGCCGGAAGAACGATTTAACGAAGATTATCTTCGCATGCTCAGGGCCGTGCGCTTTGCCTCGGTGCTCCAGTTTTCGATCGAACCGGCCACCGGCGCCGCGATACGCCAGTTGGCCGGCCATATTACCGCCGTCAGTCCTGAACGAATACAAGTGGAACTCACGCGACTGCTGACCGAATCGCCCAAGGCCGGCCAAGGGCTTCTCCTGCTGAAAGACATGGGATTGTTGGCGCCCATCCTGCCCGAAGTCAGCCGGCTGGCCGGCCAGGCGCAACCGCCGCAATTTCACCCGGAAGGCGATGTGCTCACGCACACGGCCATGATGCTCGACCAAATGGAACGCCCCTCCGTCACGCTGGCATACTCCGTACTCCTGCACGACATCGGCAAACCGCCCACCGCGACACTCTCCCTGGAACCCGACGGCTCGACTCGCATCCGATTCGACCGGCATGCCCAGGTGGGCGCCGAAATGGCCCGGGACATCCTGCGGCGCTTGCGGCTGCCCAACGAGGAGATCGATAAAATCTGCCAATGCGTGGAACGGCACATGCATTTCATCAACGTCCCCCAAATGCGCAAAGCCACCTTGCGAAAGCTGGTCGGCTCGCCGACTTTTCCGGAGGAATTGGAACTGCACCGGCTCGACTGCCTGAGCAGTCATGGCCAGCTCGATAATTATTACTTCTTGATGGATTTCGTGGAACAGCTCAAAAACGAACCGGTCCTTCCGCCCGCCTGGATCAACGGCCGCGATTTACTGGCCCTGGGCATGACCGAAGGCCCGGAAATCGGCCAACGGCTAAAAAAAGCCTACGAGCTGCAACTGGAAGGCGCCGTCGGCAGCCGTGAAGAGCTGCTGGAATGGGTCCGCAGGACCATCACAATCTACTAAAATAGAAACCGCTACTGACTCCGCAATCTTGTCCAGGCTTCGTCGATTTTTTTGTCGAAATCGATTCTTCGCAAGGGCAAGGAGGACAACCCCAGCAGCAAACAAATCAGCATCAGAATTTCGCTGTCGCCAAAATTATATTCCACCAGGCCGTTCAGGAGCAGCCCGCAAAAACCGCCCCAGGCGCCCAGCAGAACCCAATCGATTTTTTTGCGGTCTTGGAGGACCGGCTTGAGCAGCAGCCAGAAGGCCATGCCCATCCAGACCAGCCACGTCAGCAAACCGGCCGGCCCCATTTCCACGGCGACTTGAAGGACGTTGTTGTGTACGTGATTCAAGCCCTCCTGAATGCGGACGCCGTAGCCTTCAAAATCTTCCTGGGTCGTACCGGCATAGCCGATGCCGAAGGGATGCTCTGTAATCAAGGCCGGAGCCACCCGCGACCACAGGGCGTAGCGCCCTCCCGCCACGCGGGACCATTCCGAGGACAGCATGCCCAGGCGCTCGCGGGTTTGCGGCGCCGCCACCAGGACGACCACGACCAACGGCAGGATCAGCAAGGCCTTTTTCCGGCCGGCCAGCAGGCTCATCACGGCGACGACGGTCAGACAGGAGATCCACGCCCCCCGCTTAAAGTGAAGCGTAAGTCCCAGCACATTCGACAACGTCGCCACGACCAGCGGCCACCGGCGCAACGAAGCGTCGCCCGCCAGCCAAACCGCCGACAGCAGACAAATTCCCACCAGGTACATCTGCGGATCGCGCATGTTGCCGGCATCGAAAAGGGCCACGCCCTGAAAGAAGACTTCGACCGGCACGCGCACGGCGTCGTACAAACCCAGCACGGTCGTTCCGGCCATGAACATAAATACCAACGCGCTCCGGCGACTCCATCGAGGCCCCGCGTCGCCGCCAAAAACCGTAACGATCATGAACACCAACGTCAACAGGCTCAATCGATCCACTTTGTCGAAGCAAACGTCCGGATGAAGCCCGCGAAAGGCGCTCAGGACCGCCAGCCCGGAGAACAGGATCATCGGCCAGAAATACGGACATCGCGTCCAGGAAAATTCGCGGCGGGAAAATACGTGCAGGAGCCAGACGACCAAGCCGGCATAAGCGAAGCCCTCCGAAAGGGCAATGGAGAGCGGCAGCGAAAACGCGAAGCCCAGCAGTAGAAAGCGAAGCGCTTTCTCGGTCCAATTAAAATTAACCCTCAACGAACAGCTCCTTGGTTTCGGTCCTCGTCCCCTCATTTGACGTTCTGGGAGCCGGCCCGAATAATCCGCACACTCGAGCCCGCCGGAACGTTCAACGGACTGTGCGAACGCACATAGTTAACCACGGCGGAGCGGGTGTCAATATTCGTCATTTCCAGGCGCGAGGCGGGACGTTCCACAATGGAACGCAACGTCGCGTACCGGCCGCCGGCCGACGCCAGCGTATGACTGTTGAAAGCGATTTTCAAACGGCGTTTCGGATGGATATTCCGGCCATCGGCATAGCGCAGATTCGCGATGCGTTCGCCCTGCGGCGCCGAGGGACAGAAATCGAAGGCCAACCCATAAACGCCCTGATAATGACCGGAGCCGGCATAGTCGGATGCTTCCTCCAGAATCTGCTTCAATTCCTGGGGGTTGAGATGGACGATCCCCACGCGGTTTTCGTAAGGAACAATCCGCCAGATGTCGCTGCGGCGAACCGGTCCGGCTTCGATCGGCTCCGTGGCCAGAACTCCATGAAGAACCCCGTCGGCGCGCGTGACCTCCGCAATGGAAAGACAAAGCAATTGCTGCACCGGGCTCTGCCCGGGGATTTTGAGCGCCGCGTCCATGAGCACGGCATTGGTTCCGATAATCTCTCCCAAATAGTTCGTGGCTCTCGCCAAATCGTCGCCCAGCATCGACCGTAGAGGCGCATATTCCGCGGTCGACGCATCCACCTCCAGGAATTCGCCCCGCTTGTCCACCACGCGACGTTGGACGGTGTCGTAGACCAGATCCACCCGGCCGACGCCCTGGGCATAGTTTCCCGCCTGGGCAAACAAAACTCCATCAAGTCGGATGCCCGGAAGGACCCAATGCAAATGACCGCCCAACATCACGTCGAACTCCGGAAATTTGCGGGCTATCTGGGCTACTTCATTGGCAAAATCGTCGCCGCCCTTCGAATACCCCTGATGCACCAGCAGCAGCATGACGTCCGGGCAAAGCTGGCGAATGGAAGGCATCAAGCGAGCCAGGGTTTCTTCCGAGCGCGTGAATTGAATGGGCCCAATCACATCCTCCCGAAGCCAGGAGGGAATGCCGGGCGTCGTCAGTCCCGCGATCAGAACGCGGACTCCATCGATTTCCTTCAGAACGAATGGGCGCACCGTCGGCAGCGCATTCTCCACGCCAGGGGGAAATTGAATGTTGGCGGCCAGCACGGGAACCCGTGTCGTGGCGCAAAGCGCCGAAAGATTTTCGATGCCCCAATCGAAATCGTGATTTCCCAAGGCCCAGGCGTCATACCGCATCGACTCCATCGCGCGAATCATGAGCCGCCCGCCCGTCAGCCAGCTTTCCGCGCTGCCCTGCAGCGCATCGCCGCTATCCACCAGCAAAACGTTGGGTTCACGAGCCCGGATTTGTTCGATCAAGGCGGCGCATCGCAAGAGCGAGCCGCCTTTTTCTGCATAGGGATTCTCCAGCGGCGGCAGCACGTGCCCGTGTATATCGGTGGTATGAAGAATGGTCAAAGCGACCTGCCTTGCGTCGGACGCCGTCCCGCTCCACAAAACGGCGAAAAAGACAGTCCCGGCAAGCAGTCGCTTCAGGAAGATATCGATCGATTCCTTCATAGCTCCTTGGCCGGATGACGCCCATAGGCAAAGACGTCATCCAACCCCCTCCCCCTCACGGTCTTTTTATGTGCGCTGTAATTTGTTGGATCGCAAAATGAGTTCGGCACACATTCGAGCAATCCAAGCACATGATTCCTGGAGGGTTCAGCTCTGTCGGAACCGTCTTCTTCCGGTCGCGACGGAGCGCGACCCTCCAAAATCCGGAAAAGGCGCCCCGCAAACTAAGCCGTTTGCTTCATGCTCGATCCGTCGCCCAATCCCAACGAAGCCCGATGTCCCGCAATAACGGAAGGCGTAATGCAGCATTCCTTTACGTTGGACTGACGCGGCACCTCATACATGATATCCAGCATGATGTGCTCGAGAATCGCCCTTAACCCGCGGGCGCCCGTACCTTTTTGATAGGCAATCCGGGCCAGCTCGCGAATGGCCGGCTTCGTAAAAGTCAAATCGACCCCCTCCATGCCCATCAGTTTTTTATACTGCCGGATCATGGAATTCTTGGGTTCGGTCAAGATGCGGACCAGATCATCTTCCTGCAACTCGTCCAGGCTGGCGGCCACCGGCAACCGGCCTACAAACTCGGGAATCAAGCCAAAGCGAACCAAATCCTCCGGTTCCACGCGCCGGCCGTTCTTCTTTTCTTTTTTCGGATCCAGCGGAGGCTTGACCCCAAAGCCCAAAGCCCCTTTGCCCAATCGGCGTTGGATGATCGCATCCAAACCGACGAAAGCGCCGCCGCAGATGAACAGGATATGCTCCGTATTGATCTTGATGTATTCCTGCTGTGGATGTTTGCGGCCGCCCTGGGGCGGCACATTGGAGACCGTGCCTTCCAAGATCTTCAACAAAGCCTGCTGAACGCCCTCCCCCGAAACGTCCCGGGTAATCGACACGTTCTCCATCTTGCGCGCAATCTTATCGATTTCGTCGATATAAATGATGCCCATTTCCGCGCGTGCAATATCGAAATCGGCCGCACGAATGAGGCGCAGCAGCACATTCTCCACATCCTCGCCCACATAACCGGCTTCGGTCAGCGTGGTGGCGTCGGAAATGCTGAAAGGCACATCGAGAATCTTGGCCAGCGTCTTGGCCAGCAGCGTTTTTCCGCAGCCGGTGGGACCGATGAGCATGATGTTGCTCTTCTCGATCTCCACATCGGCATGCTCGCCGCCGACGGTGGACTCGGTCATGTCCTTGATGCGCTTGTAATGATTATGAACCGCCACGGAAAGGACTTTCTTGGCGTATTCCTGCCCCACGACATATTCGTCGAGTTGCGCCATGATCTCGTGAGGCTTGGGGACTTTCAATTCCCGGGACTTCGCTTTTGGCTTTTTCGACGTTTCCCGGTGAATAAGAGAACTGCACAGTTCGACGCATTGGTCGCAAATCTGAACGCCCGGACCGGCAATCAACCGCTGAACTTCACTCTGGGCCTTGCCGCAGAAAGAACACTTCGGAGCATCGTTGCGATCGACCATAACCTTACTTCCCTTTCTTGGCCTGGTTCTTGATATTCACCACGACCTCGTCGACCAATCCGTATTGCTTGGCTTCCTCCGCCGACATGAAGAAATCGCGATCCGTATCCCGAACGATGTCTTCCATCGGCTTGCCGGTATGAAACGAAAGAATCTCGTTCAAGCGGTCGCGCAAGCGGAGGATTTCCTTCGCTTGAATGCTGATGTCGGAAGCGGCGCCCTGCGCCCCGCCCCATGGCTGATGAATCATGATGCGCGCGTTCGGCAGCGCATAGCGCTTGCCCTTGGCGCCCGCGGTCAGCAACACGGCGCCCATGCTCGCGGCTTGTCCCACACAGTAGGTGACCACGTCGCACTTGAGATATTGAATCGTGTCGTAAATCGCCATCCCGGCGGTCACCGAGCCGCCCGGCGAATTGACGTACAAAAAGATGTCCTTTTCGGCGTCTTCGCTTTGCAGGAAAAGCATCTGCGCGATGATCAGATTGCTGACCTCGTCGTTGATCCCCGTGCCGATGAAAATAATACGGTCCTTCAGCAGGCGGGAATAGATGTCGTAAGCGCGTTCGCCGCGTCCCGTCTGTTCGACCACCATGGGTATGAGAATCTGACTGTGTTCGCTCATCGTCGATTCCTTTCCAAAAATACACACCGGCTTGTCTCCCGGCGCAATTGAGTTATTCATTGATTACAGCTTGTTCCAAGATAAAGTCCACTGTCTTCCGAATGCGAATGTCCTCCACCAACTGGTCGAGCGTCTCGCGCTTTTCCAGCTCGGCGCGCAAGGCTTGCTCCGGCATGCCGTACCGGGCGGCCAGGCCGTGAATCTCCGCCGCCAGATCGTCTTCCGATGTGGCAATGCTTTCAGCCTCGGCGATCCGGTGCAGGATGTACTTCATCTTGACCTTGTCCGAGGCATTCCGGGCTGCGATTTCGAAAATCTCGCCCTTCTTTTCCTCGATTTGCTCGCGCGGGATGCCCCGGCTGGTATTGTTGCGGACAATGTCATAAACCGCGTTGCGGGTCTCTTCCTGCACCACGGATTCCGGCACATCCAACGCCGTCTTTTCGAGCAGCGTCTTCACAATCTCGTCCTTGAGGCGGCGCTTCTCCTGATAATCCTTCATCGAGGCCACGTCCGTGCGCACGCGGGCTTTCAAGGCGTCCACCGAGTCCACTTCCATCGTCTTCAAAAAGGCTTCGTCGATTTCCGGCAGCTTCTTCTCGCGGATATTCTTCACTTCGACGGAATACAGCGCCTGCTTGCCCGCCACGGCCTTTTCCTGGAAATCCGCACTGAAATCGACCGGGATGTCTTTCTTGTCGCCGGTCTTCAATCCCTGCAAGCCCTGGGCGATCCCGGGCAGAAATTCGTTTTCGTCCGCCCGCACCCAGAAATTCACGCCCTGGCCCAACCCCTTCGCGGCGGGAGCGAGCTCCTCCACCGGCTGGCCGTCGCAGACGCCCTTATAATCGATCATCACCATGTCGCCTTTTTGCACCGGCCGATCGACCACTTCGTATTTGGCGCTCTGCTCGCGAAGGTCGCGGATGGTATCTTCGACTTCCTGGTCGGTCACGTCCGCTTTGGCGCTCTTCAACTCCATGCCCTTATACTTCGGCAACTCGAATTGAGGCGGGACGTCCAGCATGACCGTAAACGAAGCCGGCGCGGAGGGCTTGATCACCACATCGGTCACGCTCAAGACCGATACCGGGCTGATCTTCTCCTGGGTAAGCGCCTCCCGATAAGCGGAAGAAATCACTTGAGAATTAAGTTCTTCTTCGATTTCCTTCGCATAGCGACGCTTGACCAGATCTTTCGGGGCTTTGCCCGGACGGAATCCGGGAATCTTGGCGGCGCGGCTGTACATGGAGACGATGCTCTCGTATTCCTCGCCAACCTTCTCGACCGGAACTTGAATTTTCAACACTTTGCGACAGGCCCCAGCATCTTCAACCGTTACGTTCATTATAAAACCAACCTCCATACACATTCATCCAATTTATATTGGGCGCATACCATAGGCCAGCGGGGGAAAGACGTCAAGAAAACCCCCATTCATGGCAACGGAATATCGCCTCCGTAGGGAACCGGAAGGCCATAGGCATCGGCCAGCCGGCGAATCTCGTCCATTGTTTCAGCCTTTCCCCGTCGAATATGCTCGCCAATCAAATAATATACCTTATGCCAGGCCCATTGCGATCTGATTTCGGCGTCTCCGGAACTGCTTTCAGCCCATTTGAGCGAAAAAACCATGTCATGGCGGTTTGAACCCGACTTTCCAACGATTTGCAGGACGGCGTCGGGGGTTTTGACAGGCACTTTTCCATAAATCGTCAAAGGGCGGTCCAGATACAAATGCGTCAGCGTCCGGGGATACAGCTCCTGTTGGCCGCGTCCTGAAATGCGATAATCCAGGTCGATCAGCACCGGCCGGGCCAACTGCCGGTCCATATCCATCATGGCGCCCGGCACCTCCTGGCGTTCCGCCACAATCGTCGAATCGCCGCGGTTTTTATAGCTGAGCATGTCGAGCAGGAATCGATTCACCCGGTTGCCGGCGCCCAACGCGAACATGGATATGCGTCCCGCGTTCTGTTGCGTGAACTGTTCGATGATGTCGGAGCTGTCCACCATGCCGGAGGTCGGACGCCCATCCGTCAACAACACCGCCACCACCGGACGAACCGGGTCCTTGGGAAACGACAGCAACTCCTGCAGGGAGGCAAAAACATCCGTCTTGCCGCGCGCCGCCATGCGATCGATATAAGCCAGGGCTTGCTTCTTCGAGGTCGCGGTCACCGGCGCCCACGTGGGCATGCACTTATCCGGCGTCTCGCTGAAGCCCATGATGTTCCAGCGGTCTTCCGGCGACAGCTCGTCCATCCAGGCCGTCAAACCTTTCTTGAATTCGTTGAGCTTCGACTGGGTCATGCTCGCCGAACAATCCTGGAGAAAGATCACGTCACGGGGAAGGACCGGCAAAATCTCGGCCCCCTGGCGTCGAATCCGAATCCTGAAGTACAGGTCTTCGGGTTCATCGGTCGGCCGGTACGTGCTGACGTCCAAAGCCAATAACTGCTCCACGGGCTTGAGTTCGGAAATGACGCTGGCAGGGTCTTCCAGCATTTGGCTCTGCTCGGCCAATTCGAATCCATCCCAGGCGCCCCCCCTCCCAGCGCCTGCCTGGCCCCGTCCGACTTCGGCAAAATTCTTCAACGGAATGTCCGTTCGCCCGGCGCCTTTCGCCACGCCGGGGGCGCCTTTGCGCTCTACCAGCGGCAACGGCTTGATGGACGCCGGCAGGGAAATATTCGGGGCTTTCTTGTTGGGCGACTCCCGTTCGATATAGCGGCGGGGCAACGCGCTGACCTTTTCCGCATAAATCTGATCTTCAATCAGCAGCAGATCCTGGCGGGGTTCCCACTTCACGTGCTCCACCGGTTTTTCGGGCGACAATAGAGCGCCGGAATCGCCTCGTAATCCGGATTCCGGCATGGCCGGCGCCTGGGGAGGTTCCGGGGCGAGCGCCTGGGCCGCCTGGGCTTGCTCCAAACCCGCGGCAAAGGTCCGTTCCGGACTCTCCGGGCGAAAACGGGCGGGCCGTTCGATCCGGTCGCCCACGAACTCCTTCAAGACATCCTGAAGCTGTAGGGAGGGAATCCGCACCGTCGCATCGAACGCCGCGGGACGTCCGATGGGCAACGGCGGAATATGCTGCAGGATGAACGCGTGCAGCGCCACGGAGACTGCCGCGGCGACCCCCCAAGCCATCACATGATGACGGGTGCGGGGCCGTTCCGCGAACAGGTCCACCCTGGCGCCTTCGCTATCCATGTCCGATCAACCTTGCATGGCCATCAGAAACTCGGCATTGCTCCGAGTCTTCTTCAGGCGATTCACCAATAATTCCATGGCTTCCACCGGCGGCACGCCGTTCAAGGCCTTGCGCAGAATCCAGATCCGATTCAATTCGTCCGGATGCAGCAGCAACTCCTCTTTACGCGTACCCGACTTCTCGATGTTGATGGCCGGGAAGATGCGCTTGTCCACCAGATGGCGGTCCAAGCCCAACTCCATGTTGCCGGTGCCCTTGAACTCTTCGAAAATAACTTCGTCCATCCGGCTTCCGGTATCCACCAGGGCGGTCGCGATAATCGTCAGACTGCCGCCTCCCTCGATGTTGCGCGCGGCCCCGAAAAAGCGCTTGGGCTTGTGCAGGGCGTTGGCGTCCACACCGCCGGAGAGGATCTTTCCGCTATGCGGCTGCAGCGTGTTGTAGGCCCGCGCCAGACGCGTAATGCTGTCCAGCAGAATGACCACATCCCGCCCGCATTCGACCATCCGCTTGGCCATTTCGATCACGATTTCCGCCACTTGAACATGCCGTTCTGGCGGCTCGTCGAAGGTGGAACTTAGCACCTCCGCCTTCGTGTTGCGCTCCATGTCGGTTACTTCCTCGGGCCGTTCGTCGATCAGCAGCACGACCAGCTTCACCTTGGGATTGTTCGCCGAAATGCTGTTGGCGATCTTCTGAAGCAGGACCGTTTTGCCCGTGCGGGGAGGAGCCACGATCAAGCCGCGCTGCCCCATTCCGATCGGCGTCAACAAGTCCATGACGCGCATGTTGATTTCTTCCGGCGACGTTTCCAGCACCAGCCGGCGATCCGGGAACAACGGCGTCAGGTTTTCGAACGGAATCTTGCTGCGGGAGCCGTCGGGGTTCCCACTGTTGATCGCATCCACCTTCAGCAAGGCAAAGAAACGTTCCTTGTCTTTGGGCGGACGGATTTCCCCTTCCACCAAGTCCCCCGTGCGCAGGGCAAAGCGCCGTATTTGCGACGGCGACACGTAGATGTCTTCCGGACACGGAAGATAATTGTAATAGGGCGAACGCAAAAATCCGAAGCCGTCCGGAAGAATTTCCAGGATGCCCCGGCCATGCATGTTCCCGTTGTAGCGGGCATTCGCCTTGAGGATTTCGAAAATCAGCTCGTGCTTGCGCAAGGCGCCGAGATCCGAAAGCCCATAGCTGTCCGCCATCTTCAACAAATCGGGTACGGTCTGCGTTTGCAGTTCGTACAATTTCAGATTTTTCCCATTCGCCCGGCGAGGCGGTTCAACGACAGGCGCGGGTGAAGGCGCAGCCGGGGCCTGAACTTCCGGCATCGAAGGAGCCGCCGAAGCGGCGGGCGCTACAGGCTGCTCTTCGGACGCCACGAGCGGCAACTGCTGCGGCTCCATGGGTTGATTGTTTTCCGGCGCCGCGGGGGCTTCGGTTCTTTGTTCCGACGGACGATATTCCTCCGGTCCGACGTTTTGCGACGGAATCCTAACCGTTCTCCGTCTACCCCTTACTGGTTTTCCTTCAGCCATGATGCTCTATCTCCTTCTTATTTCTTAAAATATCCAACCATATGGTCATTAGTTTATCTTCCAATTCCGCGAGCGTTCCGTCGTTCCATACGGCGTAATCCGCCCGCTGCATTTTCACTTCCACGGGCATCTGCGCGGCCAGCCTTTGTTCGGCTGCTTCCGGCAAAAGACCCCGTGTCTCCAATCGTTTCATTACCACGTCCCTCGATGCGCCGATGGAAATCACCGCATCCCAACCCTTCTCCACGCCCGCCTCGAACAGCAAGGGGACGATGGCCACCGCACGAAGCTGGAGACGCTTCGCCTTATCCTTCCACTCGTGCATTTGCGTCAAAACCGCGGGATGCACGATCGCATTCAAGGCTTTAAGTTCGGTGGGTTGGCCAAACACCCGTCGGCCTAATTCTTCCCGATTCAGCGATCCATCCGCTTTGACCACTTCCCGGCCAAAACGCCCGACGATCGCCTTATATACTTCCGTTCCCGGCGCCATGATTTTATGGGCTGCCTGGTCGGCATCCCAAATCACGGCCCCTTTTCGTTCCAAGATGCGCCCGGCTTCGCTCTTCCCGCAGGCCAGCCCGCCGGTCAGGGCCAGACAAAACCCAATGGATAAATCAGTCGGCTTCATGTCCGCCGTATTTGAATCCCAGATCTTTTAGCGAACCCACGTGCCGGAGCACTTCCATCGCCCGGCGATTCTCCGGGTCAAACTCCAAGGCGCCGATCGCATCCTTCTGCGCCCTATTCAACCGCCCCTCCTGCAAGGCTTGTTCGGCCTCGCGAGCTCGTTGCTCCGCCACCTCGGGATCGTCCTCGGACACCAGGCGGTAGAGCTGGTATTTTCGGTTGCTCCAGAGCAACTTGAAATCCTTCGCCGTTTCCGGGTAAAACTCGAAAACGCGAGCGGCCGCGTTGGTGGGCGGGGTCAAGCAATTGATCATATATCTCATCTGCTGATCGGGCGCCAGGGTCGAAAATTCACCCAACGCGTACACATAATACCGCGCGCCGTGCGCTCGAACCCATTTCGCAAAATCCTTTTCATTCCCTTTGAAAAGCGCCTCCCCATAACTTTGAACACGCGCCCGGATATCGGCCGATTCAAACTTGGGATGCAATATGATTGGACATCCCGCATACGCCAGAATCGACGAACCGATTCCGAAATTTGCCAGCACCGGCGCCGGCGCCACACTCTCCTTGAGTCGATTGATCAGGCCTTCAACTTCCACATAATATACATTCGGTCGCCCCCATTGCTCCGGATGTTTTACAATTTTTACCGCTTCAACGCCCAGTCCAGCGGCCAGCGCCCCTAAGACCAACGTTTTCCTCAGCCATCGCCCTCCCAAGCCCCACGCGGCTAACACGCCCATCAATCCAGCCGCGAATAACGCCAGAAAAACGTGAAACCTCACAAACATGCAATAAGCAATTAGCGAAGCAACATAGAAGAATAAAAGCCGAATTAAATTGGAATTAGATCTTGTACTCTGAAGCAACAATATCCCAAAAGCGGCCAGCGTCAACAGTAAAATCGCGGGAAAAAGCTGAATCGTCAGCTCCAGGGTGGCCGAATGCAGGGACGGCACCCACATGATTCGCTGCGAAAAAGACAGCCAGGAAGGGTCGGGCGGCTTCACATTCAGGAACCGGATTTTGGCCGCAATCAGCTCGAAGAAATGACCGTACGAGCGGGCATACAACCCCGCGAAGAGCCCGCCCAGCGCCAGCGGCACGAGGCCCGTCAACGCCTTTAACGACCGATGCCGATACGGGCGCAACGAAAAGCCGATGTAGGGTTCCGCCACCCTCATCAGCAAGATTCCATACCCCAACAACATCGCCGGGGAGGCCAGGAAGGCATGGGCTCGCAAGTACGGATTGAAGGCGCCGACCAGCAGCAGCGCGCCAAATTGGATTTGCCACTTGATAAACGAACGTCCGCCCCCTTCCGTTCCGGCCATCACCCGGACAAACTCCGCCAGCAGCCACAACAACACAAAAAACTGCATCATATCCCAAAGCATCAGAGCCAGCCCCAGGCACACCGCCGAGACCACCGTCGCCAGCCAGAAGCGAGGGCGACTCGCGGCGCCGTTAGCCAGCGCATCGAAGGCCAGGTGCGCCGTCAGGAAGGGCAGCGCTGTATTTTCGTGAGAGAGTTCCTGTCCGGTCGACCGAATCACGGCGGAGGCCGAAACCGCATAAAAAGCGCCCGCAAAAGCCCCCGCCCAAACAGAACGAGTCCACCAGGCGATCCATAGGGCCAAAAACGGGATGCCCAGGCAAAACCAGAACACCTCAATCCAGCGGATGCGATCCTGAAGGGAAATCGATGAGGGAAAAAGCCGGGCCAAGCCGGCATAAACATACTCCGCGCCCACCGTATCCGTCGCGCGCACCTCGATGCCCTCGGGATACTGTATCGCCCGATCCGTTTCCGGCAGCTTTCCGGAGTCGAACACCTGCTGAATGCGGCGGAATTGGAGCGCACTTTCCAACGTGAACGACAACTTGTTCCCCTGCGCCTTGTACTGCGTCGCCAGAATCTCCCGCCGGATGCCCACGCCCAGCGCAAACAAAGCCATCAGGCCCACCAAAGGAAGACCCCATTTTTTTAGAATCTCAAATTTCAAAGCTCACATCTCAAATTTCAGGTTTCAGATCTTGGGGTGCATCTTGACCCCTCCTCAACGTCTGGCACTGGAAAGAAACCACCGGCTTACGCCGGCGGCTACGTAGCCGCGTCCGTAAGGACGTGGATTCTTATTCGTATGCGCGGGGGCCGTGTCAAGATGCACCCCAGGTCTCGTCTACTTTTCCACTTCACATCTTATCCGGATCGAACAAAAACAGCTCCTGGCTATTCGGCGTCGGCTTCTGCCGTTTCGGCCGGCTGGGCGCCGCCAGGGGCGGCCCGCCCTGCTTCAGCTCTTCCGCCAGCGAATGAAGATCCAGCTTTTCGAAAAAAGGCGTCAGTCTCAACGGATCTTCCGGCGTCGTGCGCATCGCCTCCCACGGCGGATATTCCGTCAAATCGACCCGCAACTTCATCAAACCCATATTGCGCCGGATCAAATCCTGATGCGTCTCCAGCAACAGGCGTATACGCTCCGGCTGGACTTCCTGAATGCGCGCCAACAGTTGCTCCACGGAGCCGAAATCCTGCACCAGCCGTGCGGCGGTCTTCGGGCCGATGCCGGGCACCCCGGAGATGTTGTCCACCGCGTCCCCCGTCAACGACTGCCAGTCCACAATCTTATCCGGCCATACGCCGGTTTTTTCGAACACCTCGTTCGGACCCATCTTGTCCAGCGCCTTGGACGGGGAAACGATGCACACCCGATCCGTCACCAGTTGAAAAAGATCCTTGTCGCTCGTGGCCATCGCCACCGACATCCCCAACTGCTGCGCCGCGACCGACATGGACGCCATGACATCGTCCGCCTCCTGCCCCAGCACCCGAACCACCGGAATCTGCGCCTGGGCCAGATATTCCTCGATGGGGGCAAATTGGCTGCGAAGATCGTCCGGCATGGGAGTTCGTTGGGCCTTATATTCCGGGCACTTCTCCACCCGCTCCGCGGGCAGTCCTCCATCGAATACCACCACCCGATGAGAAGGCTGGAGCAACCGACCCAGTTGGCGGAACATCCGGACAAACCCAAACACCGCGTTGGTCGGCTGGCCTGACGAGGTCGTCAACCCCGCAATCGCATAAAACGCGCGGTAGGCTACCGCCGTGCCATCCACAATCAACAACGTTGAATTCGACCTGTCATCCGAGTTCATTGTAATTCCCAGGAAAATGGACGTGCCGAGGTTTTGGAAAAATAAAATCGGAGCCGTGTCTCATGCACCAACCCTCGAGACCATCCCTCACTCATCCCCGTATCCCATCACCTGCCGCGCTCGAGTACACCCAAGAGGATACATCATTTCAAGCCAGGGTAAAGCCCCCCCCTAATACGGCAAAGCAACGCCTCCCTACGGAAGCGTTGCCCCTGCCTCAGTCCCCAGCCCCAATACTCCTTGGCCTTTGGACCTTGGACTTTGGACTCCTTGGACTTTGGACTCTTCGTCCCTTGGACTCCTTGCCCTCTTCTCAGGGCTTAGCCGTCTCGGTCGTCGTCGTCGTGCCGCCGCCCGGCAAGGCCATCGATTCGGCCTTGTGGATCGGCTTGCCCGCCGGATCGACCAACCGCGCCGTTACAAAGATCAGCAAGTTCATCTTCTTGCTCGACTGGCCTTCGTTGCGGAACAGGCGGCCCAACAGAGGGATGTCGCCGAGGATCGGAACTTTGTCCTTGATCGTAACCAGTTCTTCGCGAATCAAACCGCCCATCACCACCGTCTGGCCATCCCAAATGACAATGCTGGTGGTCACTTTGCGGCTGCTGAAGACCGGCTGCGGAATGTTGAACTGGAAGGTACGCTCCTGCGTTCCGATCTGAATGCCCAATGCGCTCAAAATAGGCCGTTCCAGCGTAATCGCCGAGCCATACTGAATCCAATCCACCAATTCGGCCACTTCCGGCACCATGACCAAGTCGATGGTATAGCCATCCGGGCCGACGGTCGGGGTGACGTTGAGGATCACACCCACTTCGCGGGTTTCAAAGGAGCCCGGCGTAACCGTCGGAGGCGTCACCAAATCGCCCTGGCTTTGCACCGTGGGCTGCGTCACTTCGAACTCGGTCGGATAAATGATCTCGCGAACCACCTGGATCTGGGCGTTCACGCCGCTGCGGGTCGTCACCCGGGGAGCCGACAGCAAATCCGCGCCGCCGTGCTGCGACAAGGCCTGGATGACCAGGGTCATCTCCGGATTCGTCAGGATGCTGGAGAAGCTCAGGATGCTGCCCAACATGGACTGGCTGACGCCTTTGGTGACCGCCGACATCGGGCTGACCGCCGCCGTGCTCCGATCGAACCCGAAGAAGCGGTTGCCCTGCGTAATGCCGTTGGGGTTGGCGTTGGCCTGGATGCGCTCCTGCGTTCCGATGCCGCCCAGCGAATTCTTGTTCTGGGCGATTTCGTAATTGTCGGTCAGAATCCACTGCAAGCCGAGTTCTTCCAAATCGTTTTCCCCCACTTCCACAAAGCGGGCTTCGATTTCCACCTGGTTCGGCACCACGTTCAATTGCGCCAGGATGCGTTCGAAAATTTCCAGGTTGTCCGGCGTATTCGCCACAATCAACTGGCTGATGCTCTGGTTGTACGTGATCGATGTGCCCACCGGGAACGGAACGCCGGCTTTTTCGAAGAACTCCTTCACGTCGCTGCGCTTGATGGAGGTCTTGCTGCCCATCTCGATGAACTCGCCGGTGTGTTCGTCGGACGACGAGTCTTCTTTGGAAATGATGACGTCCAGGATCGAGGGCTGCACCGGATACATGCGCGTAATCACGCGGCCGGACACCACGCCGGCCGGCGTAATGATCACGGCATTGTCTTCCAGACGATACTTCAAGCCCGCCACTTCCGTGATGTACTTGACGGCATCCAACAGCGAAATGCGCCGAAGGTTGAGGGTGATGGTCTTCACACCGGCCGCCGGAGCCGCCGCTTCAACCGACGTCGAGCCGGCATCGGTCATAGCCCAGGGATCGTCCACCGCCGGAGCCGCTGCCGGAGCCGCACTCGCCGTACCGGAGCCCGGAATGTTCAGGTTCAAAACAATGTTCACGCCGGCGCCTTCCGGATCGCCGCTGATGCTGGCTTCAACCAAAAAGTTGATGACGTCGGTGATGTTCGCCGACCGGAATTCGATCGACGGGATCATGATCTTCGCCATGCGGTCCTGCAGCCGTTGCGTAGCCGTCTTGGTTTCTATCGCGCCGCGCGCCATGACCTCTTCCGGCAACTTTACTTCTTCGCGAATCGGCGGATTCCACGCATCGCGTACGTTTCTCATCAAACCGGCGACGGTCGCCTCGCGCTCCTTGGTGCTGATCTTGAAGCGGATTTCCTCGATCTTCTTGAGATACCGCATGGCATCCACGTTGAACTCGTCGGTCAACAAGACCGTCTCGAACAAGGCTTCGGCCTGCTTGTAGTCCTTCAAATCGAAATACTGAATGCCTTCCTTGATCAGCTTTTTGATTTCGCTCTTCTTCTCGACATAGGCCGGCGTTTCCCCCGGAGGCAAGGGCAAGCTCTGGCGGTATTCTTCGCGGGCAATCCTCTTCAGCAGACTATCCACACCCTTGTGGGCCGGATCGAGCTTCAGGGCTTTTTCGGCGTTATGACGGGCATCCGCCATGTTGCCGCGCTTTTCATATTCGTTCCACGACGTGCGATAAAGCGCCTCCGCCAAACCCCATTTGGCCTGTTCGCGCTGCTCGTAGGTCGCCGGACGTTCCGGCAGATTCGAAAGCGTGTCTTCAAAACTCTTGGCCGCCGCTGCGAAATCGCCCGCCGTCAGAAGCTTGTATCCGCCTTCGAGATTCTGCAACGCCTGGGTCTCCATGCCCTGACGGCGAATCTCTTCCTGTTCCGCCAGCACGCGAGCTTGCTTGGGGCTGATCTTGGCCGCCGCCGGAGCCGTGGCTTCCGCGGGAGCCGATTCCTGCACCGGTTCAATCACCTCGGCAGGAGCCGGCTCTTCATCGGCCGTTACGGCCGACGGTTCGACCGCCGCAGGCGCTTCAACCACCGCAGGCTCTTCGGGCGCGAGCTCAGGAGCCGCCGTAACCGCCGGTTCTTCAACCGGAGCGGTAAAGAAAGCGTCCGTGCTCAAAGGTTCTTCGGCCACCGGCGTAACCGGTTCGGCAGGAGCGGCCGGCTCGGCCGGCGCTGCCGGCTCGGGAATGGTCGCCGCCTCCGGAGGCGTTGGACTTTCAAGCAACCCGGCATCCGTCGCCGCTTCCGGCTCGATGACCGCCGGCTGTTCCGTCACGGCCGGCTGCTCGACCGCCGCAGGCGGTTCTACCGCTGCCGGCTGCTGTTGAGGAGCTCCTTCAATATCGCTGAGCAGAGATTCCAGATCCGAATCCTGTTTTTCCTGCGCAATGGCGCCCACGCACCATACCAGCGAAGAGAAAACCATTACCGCCATCGCTGTCGTACCGACTCTCATTTTGGAAACTCCTCCTTGGGCCTATTTTCGTAACTTATGTTTATTGCAAACTAAATTCCTGGACTTGGATTCGAACGATCCTCCGCTATCCCCCAGGCTGACCGTCCCCTACGGCAGAACCGCTGCCTCGTAACAGCTCAAGCTCCCCTTCGCTGAGCAATCCAACAGATGTGTTTTTCCCTGTTGTCACGTTGCGTATTAATACGCGATCGCGCAGGATGTCAATGACTTTGTAATCAACATCTTTTACCTGAAACACGTCGCCAAGTTTTTGACGCAGCCGGCTACGGTCGATCAGCAAGGCCATATCGGCCACCATTTCGTGCTGCGTAATCGCCCGGCCCTTGACCAGGCGAATCGTGGTCGTGCCCTGCCGCAAAATCAACGTCGGACCCTCTGTGGTCTCCGGCACATACTCTACGACTTCAAACCCTTCGATCTGATCGCCCAGCCGGGCAAAGAACGTCCGTTCCAACGTCCGCAAATTCAGTTGATATCGATTGCCGTCCGCCAGCTTCTGGACGCCTTGGAAGCGAAGCTTGAAGGGATTCGACACCACGCGAATCAAGCGCAGCTTGGCGGTGGGCGGAGGACTGCTCGTTGCGCTGTTCAAATCGGTCCCGGCGAGAAATTCTTCGAAATTCGTGAATCCATCCCCATCGGCATCCAGCGCGGCGTCCTCGTGGCTCATCGCGTTGAGGCCCTTGCTTTTTTCGAAAACGTCCGACATGCCGTCGCCATCGCTGTCGATGTCCTGCGTATTGATCATGATCGGCTGCGCCGCGGCGCAGAACGAACACTTGGCCGCGCTGTACGGAATCGGTTTTCCACAACTGATGCAACTCACGCGAAGCTCGCTGACCATCAGCCGCGAAACGGTCTGGGAACTTTGGAAGGGATGGTCCAGGGAGGCCTGCAAGCCGGCATAGACCTTGGTATCCAGCGGCGGAACGCTCTTCAGCGTGCCTTGGGGTTGCTCCCACTGGGCTTCATCCAAGGATTTCTGCCCTTGCCCAATCTGCAACAACAGGAACAGGGCCGAACCCATCAACAACACCAACACCACGACAAGAATGAGCTTCTCGTAATTCTGCATCAACCAACTGGAAGATGGACGAGGAGTGGATTTCATGGCGTCGCCTCCTCTTGTTGAGCGCCCGCAAAACGGTACACATCGACCTCCAGTTTCACCACGACCGGTTCGCGCCCGGCCACAATCCGCTGCTCGCGGCTGACAGCCGTATCTTTAGCCCCCACGGCGGACGGAACGGACCCGGCCGGAGCCACCACGCTCGACGAGGGCGCGGGCGCCTTCGCCGGAAGAATGTCGGCGCCTTTCTTGACGGACTTGCCGGCATTGTCCAATTCCAGATTGGAGACCACAACGAACAATGGGGATCGAGCCATCGCGTTCAGCACCTCGCGGATCGAGGAATCGTTGGAGGCGAAGGTCAGCGTATAATGCTCGCGCGAATACAACCCCGCCTGCTCGCCGGCGTCGGGCTGATGAGGGAAGATCGCCGTTGCAGAGGCGTTCTGCTCGGACTGATTCGCCATGCCGCGCCGCCGCCCGCCGCCCTGCGGCTCCGTTGGCTGCGCCATGCTGCCGCCCTGCTCGAAAACCTCCCGCGTAACCGATACAATCTCGCCGATCTTGGATTTGTACAGCAAGTTACAAAGTTCCTCGACCTCCTTAACCTGCACCACCAGCCGGGGAATATCCGAGGAGGAGGGCAACTCGCCCTTGGCATAGCGGTCGAATCCAAACGCGAACCGGGCCGGCAACTTGACATTGGCGGTCATGGAGGAATCCAGCAACTTGCGAATGGTACGCTCCAACAGCAGCGGAAATTGCGCCGATTCCATGTTCTCCGGCTCGAGCTGCCCGACCTGGAGTTGACCGTATAAATTGGTGAAAAAGCCCTGAAGAAGATCCGCCTGCTTCCGCATCTGCTCGACGTTCGCCTCCGAAGGATACGGATCGCGCTGATGTAAAAAGGTCAGGCGATTCATCGAACTCTGCAGCTCGCTGTTCACCTTCTTGAACGCCCCGTGAAAGCGAAACAGCATGACCAACGCCGCCAGAATCAGGACTAGCGATATCGTCCCGCCGACTATTAAAACCATGTGTTTTTTTAAATTCATTGTCATTACTTGGAGTATGGGAATCGCAGATTAACGACTATTTTAAAAGCTCTTCCTCGCCATACTGCTCACGTAGAACCCCATCTCAAATTTTCGATCTAAAATTCTCCGCCTCCCCCTGCTCCCTACACCTCCAGAGGCTTCTTCAGCACCCCGATAATCCGAAACTCGAGGATCACATCGTCCGGCCCCGGAGCCGGCTGCCACCGGATTTCCGTCTGATCGTCGAACAGCGACATCGTACGCAACTTGTCCCGGAACTTGCTGATCGCCTCCGATGAAACCTTGTCGATATAGCCCGCGCCATTCAATTCAATAAACCGTATCCCCTGCGGAGCGGCAGCCTCTCCGGACGGATCTTGCGGCGGCGTCGCGCCGGTCGGCGCATCGGAGCCGGAAGAAACGGTCGGACGTATCGTTTGCAGCCACATGCCGTCCGGCAGGCATTGATTGATCTCGTCGAGCACCTTCAACCATTGGGAACGCCGGTCCACCAAATGGAGCGTCGTGCGAATCTTTTCGTCAATCTCGTTGCGCTGCTGCTCCGTGCTTCTCAACTGGCTCTCGACCGATTCCAGCGCCGCCGCCACGACCTTCACCCGGTCCAGCCGCGCCTGCGCCAGGCTCGTCATCTTGAGGAAATAGCCGCACCAGATTGTCAGCACCAAAAACAGCACCACCGCGGAGGCGACAAACAAGGGCTGTTTCTTGCGAAACGCCTTTTGTTGTACGACCTTGGGAGGCATCAAATTGATTTCGATCGGACAGGACAACTCGCGCCGCAGGGCCAGGCCGACCACCTGCCCCAACGTATGGGCGTGCCGTCCAATCTGCTCCGCCGGAATCCGCTCGCTCACCGCGACGTTCAAAAACGGATTCATATAATCCACATCCACTTTCAGCTTTTCCTTCAGGAAGGTATCCGTGTAAGGAATCACCGAAGTGCCGCCCGTCAGCAGCACCAACTGCGGTTGCTGCCCCGATTGCTGGCTGCGGTAGAAATTGATCGAACGGTTGATTTCGGCGTGCAGCCGGGTCATTACGCTGCGGACGCTCTTGGACACCTTGTCCACCGTTTCGCTCTTGGGTCCTTCGTAGGCGCCGCCGAAGGCTACGAAGGCGTGCGCCATCTTCATCTGCTCGGCATCGGCAAACGACAGGTTGAACTCCTGCATGATCTGCTGGGTAATCGCGTTGCCCGCCACCGGCACGCTGCGGCTGAACACCCGGCCCGCTTCGATGAAAATCAGGTCCGTCGAACGCGCCCCGATGTCGATCAGCAGCGTACAGGCCGGCAAGTCGGTGTAGTTGTAGCGAACGGCATTGTACAGCGCCATCGGCGCCACATCGATCAGGTCCGGGCGCATCCCGGCCGACTCCACCGTGTCCGACAACTGCTCGATGATGTCCGCCTTGATGGCCGCCAGCATCACGTCCACTTCGCCGCCCGCCCCGCCGATCAATTGGTAATCCCAAACCACTTCGTCGATCGGGAACGGCACGTTCTGCTGTGCCTCGTAGAGGATGATCTGGTAAACCTTGTCCTTGTCCACCGGCGGCAACTTTACGAAACGCGAGAAAACCGACTGCCCTGACACCGAGATCAGCACCGTTCCCGGCCGAATACCCGAATCCTGCAACAGCTCTCGGATGGTCGTCACCAAGTAGGTCGAGCGATCCCCTTCGCTCTGAGGATCCATGCCCAACGAACCGACCGCATAATTGACCAGTTCAAGTCCGCCCGACTTCAGTGCCACGAACTCCGCCAGCTTGATGCCGCTTGCACCGATGTCCAGGGCCAGAATACTTTCGGATTTCAGCATACTTAAAGAACCTTATACAGGCGAATACGGCCTGTGTTATTTTCTCATCTTGATCGCTTCGTAATCGTCAAAATTCATCATCGCAAACGGCGTTTCCATCCGGTTGAGCACCAGCCCATCCACCGGCGGAACCGGCGACTGCTCCCACCACCGCGCATTGCTCGACGGCAAACTTTCCATCGCCAGCATGCGGCCTTGCGAATTGATCAGCACCGCCACCCGCTCCACCGTGCCGAAACGCGCCAGCGTGCTGGGATGAAGGTAGATGTCGCTCAAATGACGGCCGCGCGCAATGTTCACATAGGTCACGTCGCCCTTGAACAAGCTGAATTTGCCGGCCTTGGACTTTACCAGCACGTAATACGTGAAGCTCAGCTCGTCCACCCAGTCCGGCGCCGTCTCGTAGTGCGCCACGATCTGATACCAGTCCAGCGAACGAGCCACCACCTGGCCTTTTAACAACTGATATTGCGGCGTCGCCACCTTCGAACCGGTGACCTTGCGGATCTGAACGATATTGGGACTCTCTTGGGCCAATACAACGAAGGAACTCAGCAGACTTACAGACAAAACCGTCAAAACCAACTTCAGATTTAAGCGAGAACACTTCATTCCACACCCCTTTTCGGATGAAAGTGAAGACTCAACACACAATGCCCCTAAAAAAATTCTCGCGAGTATAGGCAGTGATTCCGCCAACAGTCAACCAGCTTTCTTATTCAAACCGCCGGTTTTTTTGTCATGAAATCCCTCTCACGCAAACCCAGGATCGAAACGGCTGCGGGCGTCGCCCGCAGCCGGATTGCCGAATGCCGATTTCCGATGGCCGAATTTTTGTCGGCCCAATTTCTGCGGCGGGAGGATGCCGTTCTGATTTCTACTCATAATCTTAATCATAATCTTAATCGTAATCTTCATTTTCTTATTCAGAAAGAGATTAAGATTACGATTAAGATTATGATTATGAGTAAGATAAGAAAAGACTTGCGCGCACGAGAGGCTCTTAATGGAAGGGAGGGCCTTCTTGCCCGCCATCGCAGCCAGGAATGGCTGCGGTCCTTTAACAAACTCCCAATGAGTCCAAGCCTGAGTCATAATTACAGTTGTTGTGACGCCAAAACCTTCTATTGCCAAGCCATCCGTTTGGGGGTATTTAATAACTACAAGGGTCGCCAAGCTGAAAGGTGTGTTCCATGTTCAAAGTAAAAACCATTCTTCTCGCCGTCTTGCTAGCTACAATATGCTATATGCCAAGCTCTTATGCTCAGACTTCCGTTTGGAGCGGGATGGCGGTGGTCGGGCAATTTAATGGCTGGCATACCACACCTAATATGATGCTCATCGCCAATAACACATGGCAATCAGAACATCAGCTATTTGTTGCTTCGAACCAGTTCAAGTTTGTCGCCAACAACAATTGGGTAAATCAATGGGGCGATACGAATCAAAGCATGAGACAAGTTCCCATTACAGGGATAGCCGAAGCTGTTGGTGGACACGACATTGTCATCACAAACGCGATACCTGGTCGCTATCTCTTTACCTTTGATGCTTCCACTCGGGAGTATAGCATCCAACGTCTTTACACCGATGCTTCCGGTGTAAATATAATTCAAAACTCCAATTTCGAACAAGCCGGCACTGCGCGTGAACGAGCCTCTCATTGGCAATGGGGCTCTCCTGACAACCATGGCGGATACTGGTCCGATAACGCTCAACGCCAAGACTTTCGACGGCATAGTGGAACTTGGGCGGGGACCCTATGCTCGCAACCAGTAACAAATGGCGACAAAGCTGGCGGTTGGTGGCAAGAAGGGCCGGCCACACCCGACCTGCAATACAAAGCCGCCGCTTGGTTTTGGGCGGACCCTACCTGGACGGCCGGCTCGATGATGATGAAGCTCGAATTCTATGACACCAACCAAACGTTGATAACTTATGCGTCCACATCGATCGACAGCATCACGAACACCACCTGGAGAAAGCGACAACTCACCGCCGTCGCGCCCGCTAAGACCGCATGGGCACGAGTGGTAATCTTCATGACCGAAGTGGGCACTCAAGGTGCGATATGGTTCGACGACGTCGAATTGCGTCGCTATTCGACGCGCGAGCAGGATTTCAACTATTGGACCTCGTTTACAAACGAGTCCTGTCACAGCCTCGATTGGGAACTGTGTCCAGGACATGCAGAATACAACACCATCCCTCCCGAATCCCAAGCAGGCGTCTTCATGTCCGAATATGTCGAGGGCAGCAGCCAGAACAAAGCCATTGAGGTTTTCAATGGCTCAACCAATTCGATTGATCTTTCCACTACCTTCTACTATTTGCAGGGCTATAATAATGGCAGCCTCACCCCGCGGATGTCCGTGCGACTCACCAATGGCATCATAGCTCCACAAGCCGTTTATATCGTTGCAAACCCATCGGCAAGCGCGGACATCCGCACCAATGCCAGTCAACTTTATGGCTTAACCTTCAGCGGAGACGATTCGATTCTGCTGCGGCGCGACTCCAGCAGCGGCCCGATCATCGACCGGTTCGGTCGCGTCGGAGAAACTCCGGGCGCCGCCGGCTGGAACAGCATAACGACAGACCATACGCTAAGACGCAAAGCCACCGTCCGAAATGGCGATACGAATTATCTCGGGGCGTTTGACCCAAGCATTGAATGGGACGTATATCCCAAAGACGACTCCATTGGGTTAGGATTTCACCTGCTGGGACCTGGACCTGGCGGCTATACACCCAGCGGCCTCAGCGCATCTCTAGCCACCAACATCGGCAGCTTCCTGCAATCCGGAGATCTTTCCGATGGCGGGATCGGAACGGTTAGCTTCTGGTATAAGGCCGTCACCAATACGCCAGTCATGAATTATGCTATTCAAACCTCGCCGGATGGCACAGCCTGGACCGATGCCGGTTATATGGTGGACGTGAGCAGCACTTCATTCGAGTATTATTCTCTCTACATCAACAAACCCGAGCATCGCTATGTGCGCCTGTACCACCTCGACGGCACTAATCGGCTGCTGATAGACGACATTCAGGTGGCCTACCCCAACACCGTACGGCGAACGGAGGATTTCAACATGTGGGATAGCCCCACCTATATAACCGAAGGCAACTATTCATTTAATGGTTGGTCGGTAAGCAACGCCAAAATTTCATCCGCTTACGCCCACGACAAAATCCTTTGCGCCTATGTAGCCACGAACGGATCCATTCAATCGCCCCTGCTGCCGGAAGGCGCCGGCGCCGTCAGCTTTTGGCTGCAAAGCCTGGCGAGCACTTCCCCCGTCGACATCAACGTGGAATTCTCGTCAGACGGCATCAACTGGACTACGGAACGGAGCATAACGCATCCCAATAATCTTAGCGCTTTTTATTCCATATATGCCTATGCAACAAACCCGACCTACGTGCGGCTTTTCTACGTGGATAACCCAGATTATCCGAACCACCCCTATGCCCTTTTCGATCAAGTCGAAGTCAGGCTTCCTGTTGTATATCGCTCTCAGAATTTCAACTCCTGGCCGCGACAAACCAGCTATTCGGATTCCGAATACCAAGGATGGTCGGTTCACGGGGCTGTAATCGGCACGTCCAATGCCCTGTCAGGTTTTTCTGCCCGTCTTGATAACACCTTCAGCAACCATGCTACGATCCGCACCCCGCGTTTTCAGGATGGCATCGGAACCATTACATTCCAGTATCGCAAATGGAGTGAATCCGAAACTGATCCACGGTATGAAATTCAAGTGTCAACCAATGGATCCGCATGGAATACCATCACCAACATGCTCATTACCAATGCAAGCTGGCAGGCCTTTTCCTTGTATTATTATAGCTACAGCAACCAATATCTACGCTTCTACCATCTTAGCGGAGCAGGACGGGCATTGTTCGATGAAATCAACATCGCCGTCCCCACGCCTCCGGCCAACGTGGAACTTTCCGCCTGGGTCGATCCGCAAGCCCCCTTCACCAATGATACGCCTCACATCATGTCCAGCGCCTATCCTTCGTATGGGGCTCAAAATATCAGTGTGACCGGTTATTACCGCCTGGGAACCGCTGGAGCATTTACCGCCACCTCCCTGCAGTTGACGAACTACGTCCTCTATCGCAGCATGACCACCCTGCCGCCGCAACCGCCGGGAAGCGTCGTCCAATACTATATTCAATCCACCTTTAACGGTCCGGGGTCCTACCTGACCTCGCCCCAAACCTATCCCAGCAGCGGAACCAATGCGCCGTTAAGTTATACCGTACCACGCAGCCGGTCCGGACAGGTGTGGATCAATGAGCTTAGCTACATCAATTACTGGGAAGCCTTCTGGGATACCAATGAATTCATTGAACTTTGCGGACCAGCAGGCATGGATATTAGCGGCTGGACGATTGAATTGGTTTATGGAGATCAAGTCACTAATGCAACGGTCAATGGATACGCCCATTATCGCGTACCCAATGGCATCATACTCAATGATGAGACAAATGGATTCGGGTTTTACACCGTTGGGGATGTTCAGTGGGGCGAATTGATGGATCAATATTTCACAAATCTAACTAAAGAGGGTTGGGCCGAGAATAATTTTGCCGATGGCAATCCAGATGGTGTCCGAATATGTAATGAAGTGGGCGGCATCGAATATGCATTGTCATATGGAGGCTATATCCCAAACTTTCAACGTATCGTGCAGAACCAAACTTGGGAAACAGTATTAATGCTAGCGCTTAAAGGCACAGGATCGGTCTTCACCAATTTCACATTTGCATTAACCAATGGAACTCCGGGGAGAATTAATGCAGGGCAAACACTGATCCCGCCTCCCGAACCGCCTGAGTATCCTCCTACGGTGGATCTTGTCAGAGTTGTAATAGGCACTAACATTACGATCACAGCATACGGGAACACAAACTCGCCCTCATGGGCAGTGCAACCCTACTACACCACGAATCTACCGTTAAACAATCCGCAGTGGCTCGCCGTCTCGCCATTCTTCAGCACCTATGCCGGAGGAACAAACGTCATCTGGTTTGACCGGCATACTAATGGACAAGTGTACTTCTACCGGGTGCTGCTAACGAAGCCGTAAAGGAAGAGAAGAGGAGTCCAAAGACCAAGGGGGGCATTTCCGGCGCGTGTCGGCGGCTTTTGTCATCCAGCTCGTGCGGGACGGAGTGGCGCAACCGGCGCAGACCGCCAAAACGGCGCTGGCCAGAAGAAGTAAGGAACAGCGGATTGGTGACTTTTCATTTTCTTGTGGGAGAAAAAAAGGACGGGGGTACATGAAGTAGTTGTTCTCTCCAAGTTGTTATCGACGTAGTGATTCTTTTGTGGCTGAATGGCCGCAGGTAAAGGGGGTGGGGAAATGGTTCAGAAACTTAAGCGCCTTATGGGGCGTGTGGACGTGCGCTTGTTGGTTCTGTTGGCGATAGGGGTTCTGCTGGGAACTTTAACGTGGGCTGCCGTGCAGTTGACGAAGGATCAGACAGACGACTTCGATGCCCGGACGCTCAACACTTGGCGAGATTTGATCACTGAATTCACGGCCATCCGCGAAACTGCTTATCCCTTGGTTATACCGGCTCTGCTGCCCGACGAGTCCTCGATAGATTGGGCGGCCCTCCAAAATGACGATCCCGAATGGTATTGGGATTTTGATGCGGGGACCTATTATTTCGACCCGGGTTCTGAAATCTCCAAGCAGATCCCGCACGATACCGACTTGCTGGTCTATGAAGACATTGCTGAAGAAGAACTTCTTATCCTGAGCGTGCCGAAGACCTCGGACGCGCCTTACAAAGAAGAAATGGTTTTCCGCGCGATGGCTTGGCCCCAGCCGTCAAAATTCGAGCGCTACCAACGTTACCTCGACCGCGAACTCTGCAAGCGCCGGATCGCCTGGCACATCACGCTGAAATCCCGCCGCCTGGCCGAGAAGGAAGAAACGCAACCAAGAATGTCCGCGCTCCTTGAAGAACCGCAGGCATTCCGTCCTGCGAATTCTTCCTCTATGCAAATGATGTCGATGGAGTCTTTAACCGAATTGAAAATCACCGGCATCAAAAAGATGAGCAACACTTGCGCCATCGAAATATCCTACCCATCGTCGTACTCAGGAACTTCTTGGTCTGTTTTCTCCTATGATATGCCCGCGTGCGTGTATACCAACGAGAGCGGCGGGAGTGGTGGAAATCCACAGCCCCCCACCAACGAAGCGCCCTGTGAAGGCTGCTCGACCTGCTACACCGACCCGGAAAGAAGCTTCGCCGGACTGGACCGCGTCTGGATGCTCTCCGAAAGCAACCTCGTCTTGACCGGCGAGACCAGCACCGTTTGGCTCGATCCCCGGCCCATGGGCCTGGACACCAACGGCGAGCCCTGCCACCGCACCTATGCGGTGGGAGCCAATGCCGCCGATGAGGACAACGATCAAATCAGTTCGGCTTTTGAAATTTTCGCTCTCAAAACCAATCCTGCCATTTGGGATTCAGACGGCGACCAGATGCCGGACGGATGGGAACTCGCGAATGGGTTCAATCCGCTAAATTTTGCGGACGGGGCCTTGGACGCCGATGAAGACGGCTTGGCCAACTTTGAAGAATTTGCCTTGAAAGCGAATCCCCATAACAGCGCCGACGCCGCCAAGCTGCTGACGGAATCCCGCGCCAGAATCCAATCTTATTGGGCGGCCGTGAAGAATACGCCCTTGGTTTTCACCCATACTCCCGGCTCGCCGGAAGATCTGCTGGATCTGAAGAATGCCCTGATGGATCTTTCAGGAACCTTTAGCCGGGAAGTGGAGGTGCAACCGTGAAGCACCTTTTTCAAGCCCTCTTTGTAACCGCAGCCTGCTGTACTCAGACTCTTCAAGCAACGGAAACCAATCTCTATTACCATAACCGTCGCTTCGAACCGGTGGTTTTCAACAATCTGGCCAATCCCACGATCTATAAGGTGATCCAGGCCGGACGGGAGCTGACCGGCATTGTCGGACCTTTCTCCGTAAAGACTAATTATGCCAATGCCATCGAACGAGAAAGCCTTTCCGTTGGCATGTCGAACGCCCTGGACGCCTGGAATGCAGTGGTTCAGTGCAACCGATCGTTGCATCACCAAGGCGCCGTTTACGATAATGTCGGTTGGATCAAAGGAACGACCACCGCGTATGGAGATTGGGGCGGCTATTTCTGGTCGTTGCAGCAGACCATGAATTTCTTCTCCTCCACGTCCGATGTTTATGTCAGCAGCGCTGGGGTTACCAGCCGCATTGCCCGTGTTCTGGTCGGAAGCATCGGAGACTTTTCTCCTCAAGCTTACTGTTCGGTTGTCTGGCCTTCCATCGACACGAATTTCCCCGGAGCGGGCGGCGTGTGGACGGAAGTGGTCTACCGGGCCGACTTCCAGGCCTATTACAAGCTGGCCCTGCCGATCACCCTTCAGCCGAATGTCAAGGACGGCGATGCCGACGGCATCCCGAATTTCGCCGACGGGTTCAACTGGGATGGAACTCCCGGCAATGCGGACGATCAGACCCCTGGTGAAGAATTCATGCCGTGGGACATTACCTTGCCGACCTACGTCAGCGTCACGACCTCGACCTACATTCAAATCAGCTATTCCGCCTCCGATCCTTCCAGCCTGACCCGTTCAGGTCCTTCGACCAATTATGTGTACACTCCGGCCTCCGGCTTGCTGCGGCTTTGGACGAAACCCGAATCCGATCAACGCGTTCGGCTGGCGGTGACCAATGCAGGCCACTTTGTTCCTGCCGCCATTTATGAGGCCACTGCTTTGGGTTTTTCTTCCTCCAAGAGGACCATCACCCTTTACGTGGAAGGCATAAGTCCGACAGCCCTGTCCAGCCTATGCCTTGACTTCAGCACCAATCGAACTTATCACAACGGTTACTGGAACTATTATTGGACGTACTTGGATAGAGCTCAGGCGGAGATCTTTAGAGTAGAACTGCTTTCCGACAAAGCGGTGAATTCACCAAAGGAATTTACCCTTAACCAACCAGTGGATGATTCGTGCGAGTTTGCATACGGTTCCGACAGCCAACGGCAGGAACTGGAGGAGTTGGAGCAGAAGAAAATTAATTCGTCACTGACCATCTACTTTAAAGATGCATCCGATATTGCGGGCAATGTCTTGGATTTCGATGTGATGTTACGTGTCTCGCCAACAAACCTACAAGGTGTTACTTGGGAAAAAGTATGGGGACCTGCAAATTCGGGCACGCTGATTGATGCAAACAAAGCCGTTGCTATTTTCAGAAATCCCACCAAGGGCGGAAAATACATTTTTGATGTAACACTGCCGGATGGAGATAAGGTTCGTACACAGCTCTGGCTTCCAGTAAGCGGCCCAGACATCTCAGAGAATTTCCAAAACGAAGTTGATTATATCAAGTCCGACTGGGGGCCGAGATACCAGAGCAACTTCGGTGTTCGATATGCGGCATTGGCACCGCCTTTTCTTGAACTCTCTCCGGCTGCCGTCGTTGCCTTCACCTTCAACATGAAGATTGATGATATTTTGAGTTTCGGTTTGGACATGGACTACATTCTTCAGGCATACATAAACGACATCTGTGGTCTTGCCCATATTGCTGGCCCTAACTTTTCCGCAGGAGACAGAGAACGATTTACCCTGGCCGGGACTTCAAAACGGTATGTTATTGATTTTGCTAAGCGAAGTAACATGGGGTATGCAATGGCTGCAGCAGAAATCGGTCTTCAAGATATTATTATTCTTGATGGCCCAGATCTTTATCTTAAATGGGTTGGGGACGAAGTGGGTTCGAAGGACACGCCTGCCGCTAAGGAGTCATATCGTGCGGGGATCGATCTCATCAAGAACGACAAGACGCTCTCGGAGGTTATGGATCAAAGGGGGATTTCAATGCAGGAAGCGAACACGCGTGTTCGCAAGGAATGGCCACAAATCAATCTTGCACTGTTTCCGTACATAAAGCTCGAAGATGAAGCACCAGCATACACTAAGCAAAAAATGGAGGCATTGACTGTTTCACCATGAAAACTATGAATATCATTGTTGCGGTTTTGGGTCTCACTTTCTTGGCCTATTTTGCCGTTGCTGATGACTGTGATGTCCAGCCTTTCGTGGATAACGTGAATCAGGAGTGGATTGCGCGCGACTATCCGGAAATACTTGCTCTAATTGATGCAAGACTATCAACTTGCACCAATGACATTTTAGCTTTGGGCATAAAAATTGAGTACTTTGGCTTGGCAGTCGTGAATCTCTCGCAGGCTCGGTCGGCAGCGAGCAACTTCCTCGCTGCTGTTCAGGCCGTAGCCCCAGAAGAAATTACCTCGCCAACGGCTCTGACACAATACGCAATATCTATTGCTAGCATCACAGTGCCGACAAACTATGTTGATGTTTCGCGTACATCGAACCAAGTGGAATACGTGCACAGGACATACTCTTCGGCGTTCCCTCGTATTGAGCGATACGTGGATTTTGTTGAACGCCTAAATCAATAATCTCTAACCCTATGAAAACGAATAAGCGAAACTTAATGATCGGGAATCAAATAGTGACCGCTTGCTGTGGGGTCCTGGCCTTCCTCTCAGTTCCTACGGCCGGTTTTTCTTCTATCCTTCAGGAGCGTCCCGGTCTCGGACGATGCGAGACGGCCGTTTCGAATATGCTTTGGACTCAGAAAGCCGTCACGGAGCGATGTTGGGCCGCCAATCGCACTCCGCCAATCAATGGTTGCCGTGACGTGGCGAGTTTAAAAAGCGAAGTGAAACTCGTGGCGCCTAAATTTGTGATTCCCAACGTCAATCCGCAAACATGGCATAATACCGTCTGCAACTTTCTTCCGGGTCCTCTGGGAAGCGGTTATCTGCCCGTGTATAAGTCGCAACGGCCCGCCAATACGGTTGCCGGATTCTTATCTGCTTTGAGCCTTCCAACGAATTATTTGGATGTCTCAAGCTGGCGTGTGGCGGGTTTACAAGATACGAATTGGAATGACGTGATGCGATGTCTTACAAGCTTGCAGAAGACTGTGCATGATTCTTCATGGGGTAATGGGGTGGAGAAGACGTATCTTCGATGGGAAGACCAGACCGGATGGAAGGTGGACAATACGACGAGAGCGGTACAAGGTGCAGGTCCTTATGTCTGTACGAGGACGAGCATCTTTGTTTTGGACGGCTACTGTAACGATTGGACTATTATAAGGGATGCCAACGGGCGCTATACACATGTCACCTGTTATGCCTATCAACAAGTCGAAAACTTAACGGCTCAATTGAGCGGAGAGATCAGCCTTTTTGTGTGGATAGGGACAAATCCTTTTTATCATTTTGGCGATGGAGGCTACCTTCAAGGAAATAGAGCGCGGTTCAATAACTGGTGCTTGAGCAGTAAAGCCACAAACGCAACCAGCGTAGTTTCCTCGGCGATGCTTGGTTATCAAGATTCGCCGCCCGGCTCGTTTCCGCCTATCCCAACTCCGTCTTGCCGGGGCGATTTGTGTTTGGGGAACAATGCTTACGATCTGTACTCAAGTCTTGGATGCAACACATCGGAACCGCTCTTGGTCGATTGCATGCCCATTCCTTGCGTATGCGAGTCGCAACGTGATGCCTGGCGCCAATGGTATAACGCTTTGAACTCAGATTATTTTAATAGCGATGTGCGTCCTTATGCGGTGGTATCGTGGGATTTTACCTATAAATAAGTGTTAGCAGATCAACCCAACACCTATCAACATCGAATTCCGAACGACCAAGGTGGGAGGTCATTCGGAATTCGGCAATCGGAATTTCTTCTCATTCATCCAAATATCTGAACTGCCGGACAAACATTTCGTGAATGTCATCACCATTGGGGAATGGATCCCGCCAAACCAGAGCCACGGCCCGACGTTCTGCGGAAATAACATCAAGGTCAGCGTCCCAATCACCAATCGGCTCATTATCCTTGATAGCCTGAGCCACTACGACTACGGTGAAAAGGTTCTCCGTAGGATTGAAGGCCCGATACGTATTGCGTACCAAGGCATCGCGCTGATTGTTGTTTAAACTCTGAGCGCCGCCAGACATGGCCCCACCGACTTGCATGACGGAGACCCCCGCCCAACTGGCGGGACTGTCGAAACTGTCCAGCCCTTCGCGCCCCTCGTGCGACCCCGTTACGATTTGATCAATTAAAAAGTCGAGCGGCTCTGAGGCGCCATTCAAGACGTTCGTGTCGTCTGGCACAGGAGCTTCTGCGATACTCGCATTCTGAAAAATACTCCTTAATACGTTCGAATTGAGCGTACCCGGATGCACCAGGCCATTAGTCCAGAAACCGTTAACAATTCCTTGAGGCGCCAAGACTTTTGCCATAATGTTAGTCTGTTGATTGCCACAAAACCTATTAAGAAGCTCGATGCCTGCCGGCTCAAAAAGATTGATGGTCTTCCAAGGCTGGCCGATGCTGATAAAGCCAAAATCCGCTGGCGATTCTAAGTTTGCATCACGAACGTACAAAGAATATCCTTCGTCATCTCCGCCCGAAGCAGCAACTGAAGGATTTATCAAACCTGGCGACACAGGCGACGCAGCTGTCCACGCTGTGACTTCGTAGTTCATGCGAGGATCATTAACCTCCAGTCCCTTCTCAGCCAGAGAAACCGTGCCGTTCGCAGCAGCAGCAGTAAAGGAAAAAGGCAAAAAGACCAGCGCAGAAACGGAATCAGCTGTATCAGCGTTTCGTATAAGCTCTAACAAATTAACACGAACAAGCAATCGAAGACTATCATTTGCCGAGATCGGCAAGCCATTAGCTGTATATGTATAATCCCATTTCTGAGGTTTTCCATCACTATAATCTTCGGTAAACATAATATCCTCAGATGGTGATATTAGCCCAACATTGGCTATTGTTCCTTGGGTCATATTCTGAAACGTAAAGGAAATCTCACCTGACCCTAGAGGTCCAATTCCCAATCGGGGATTATTGGGCTTGAATCGATAGCCACCAAGTGCTGGCTTTCCAGGAAAGGGATACCAAGTTTCGATTGTCAGATTGACAACTAAGTTTGCCGTAAGCCCATCACTAGCCGTCGTCAAAGTGCCTTTGTAAATGATTTCATTAATCATCGGCACGGCCTCGGTGGAGAAAGAGTTTACATTAATGGGTATTCGATTTGTATCTCGAAAATCCATCAGACTGTCGGCCATCATATCCGCCACCGAAGCATCCATACCCCAGAAGTCAGGACTGCTAAATATTTTCTTCGCCTGCGCTGCCGTCCATTTGTTAACATCGGGATTCACATCTTCCCATCCAAAAGCCTGCCAGCTTCCCGATCCCCAATCAAACCACCCCCGATAATAATTAAGGCTATAGGGCATCAAGTTGGAGAGCTTATTTGTATCCAGGGCAATCAAATCGGGGTTTTGCCAATTAGGACCATTCCCTTCCCCATCGTTGAAAGTAATTAACTCAGGGAAAGAGTCAAACCCATGATACCAGTTCCGATTTTGTATGAAGTTCACCAGAGCCACGGCTTCCGGCAAAGAACTCATGTCTACATCGCGAACGTTTTGCCTCTCGCTCGAAGGATTAAAGAGACCGCCCGCGTTGGGCATGGAGATCAGATTAGCATCCATGGCCCCGGAGCAATCCAGCACGACATAACCATACCGCCCGAGGATTCGTCTAGGGGATTCAGGATCTACCACATAAACCCACTGAGCGGGAAGGTTAAAGGGAGGAAGGCCATTTGTCAGAAGAACCCTGGCATTCAGTTGGGGCATCGTGGGGGGGAAATACTTCTTGGGAATCCAGTTAACCACTTCCCCTTCCAGCAACTTGAGGTTTCCCAAAGGGACCGCCTGGTTGGGAACCGAACCCACATGCCGCGACATAAGAACCGACTCGGTCAGGGAAGGAATAATCAAATTGCTATCCCATAATGCATGGTCGTAATCGTTCATGGCGGCGTTCAACGCAGAACGGGCCAATTGACGACAACGGCTGAGTTCCAGAGCGGAATCCGCCACCAGTCGTTCCGTGCGCGTCAGCGTCAGCAAAGCCACAGCCATCATAGTTAAAATGCTGAGAAACCCCAATACCACCACTAAGGCAATGCCGTCGCGCCTGTTGATGTTGCTCCACAACTGAATCGTCATAAGAATTCCTAGTGCCAATAATGAGCCGGATGGCTCCATTGCCCCGGCGTCATGATCGGGAAAATACGAGTCATTAGTACATTTGAATCGCGGATCATCAGTGAACGCCCTTTTCGCCAGACATCATCCTGGGAGCTCCCAACGTATAATAGATTCGCGCCGCCCTGACTGGCCGCTTCCGTGGACGTAACTTGCAGATAAATGTCAATAGCTGCAGGATGCATGTCCGCATCATAAAGACCGGGGTATGTCTTGCTGCTTGAATAGGAACTGATCCCCCCTGATTCCTCCTGCAACAAGACACCTTTCTGCGTATGCAGATACACGTCGAACCGGACAATATTATCGATCAGGACTTCGGGATTCCCACTCGCCACAGACAACGTCAGCCACCAATCTTTGTACAGGAGAGGATTATTCGCCGACGGCTGCAAGGGATCTTTAGAATTCTTATCCATCACATCGAAATTCCATGAAGAGCGCCGAAGTCGAAAGCGCTTGGATGCCACTAAATTATTCGTTGCTTGATATTCATTAACATCATAACACACAAGCTGATAAGCCCGGCCATCATCCTGATCACCGCCCGTCGTAACAAACCAGACCTCGTCGAACCCAAACCCGTTAGGATTTGCTCCCCACGACCCGGTTGTCTTGTCCACCGAATCCGCCTCGTGATAGAAAGCCAGACGTTCATTAATCACAGCACATTCAAGTTCGTGGCGGATGAGATCCAAAGCCGATTCAGCAGCGCCATTTCGCATGACCGTGGTCGTCCCTTTTTTAAACGCGTTCGTGGCTTCCGTAAAAACACGGGTTAGGGCCAGCATCAAAATGACCAGCACAACCATGGAGGCCAACACCTCAATCAGGGTAAAAGCATCCGTTTTTCGTGTCGTCCATGAACTTCGCATAAAACTACCTCAGTGGGAGATATTCCCTGTAAAAGACCTTGCCGGGCGTGCCAGGGGTCTGTCCAGATGGGTACTGTCCGGGCCAAACCTGCAGACGGGCATATTTAAGTCCAGGATAAGCGTTCACCTCCGCGATACTAAACTTGTAAGTGAAATATGCGGCTTTGATATTCCCATCTAGCCAAACGTCACCGGCATAGAAATTAGGGATCCAGTAATACGGATTCTCTACCTCGATCACACCGCTGGGAACGATAATCGGTTGCAGGTTTGTGTTCATGGAATGTGATTTCATCAACTGAAAGGAGCCGCTTGTCTCAAAGTCATCCCACAGTTCATTCGTATTGGCCGCTTCAAAATCAAGGCTGCTGAAAACATAATCGGCAAAGGCGGCAACTTCCGTGTCGTCCACCGCTGCCCGGGTGGCATTCAAGCCTTCGGGGAAAAGGCCGAAAACAGCCAACAAGCCGATGGCGACAACCAGGAGAGCCAGACTTACTTCGACCAATGAGTATCCGGCATCCTTTCGAATAGAGTCTATTGTGGCATGCATATTCAAAAGTTCATATTTCCTATGTCTATTTCCACCTGCCCGGTCTTCCCCCTGACACGTATCCGGTTCGTGATGCCCGGCACGGACAACCGTTCCTCCAAGTTGTTGCCAGCCGCATTGGGCTCATAAAACTTGGAAGTCGTCAGAAAAACACTGACGGGCACATCCCCCCAAGATGCGCCTCCATACTTATAACCATGCCCATTGGGTTTGAAAAGGATGGCTGCCATGTCGCGGCGTGCATCGCTTTCTGCCGGGAAAGGCAAGGGGAAGCTTGTCCCAAAGACCTGACCAGTCAATGAACTGTTAGTCAAAATATAAACCCCGGAGGGAAGATACTTCCATGAAGACAGATACACAAAATTAGTCACTGTTTTGGTTTCGTTGGTTAGAGCCATGACCACATAACCCTGAAGGCATTTATTGAGATTTTCAGAGCTATAAGTTCCATCCGAAATGGAGGGAAAGGCAACAAAGACCCATTGACGTTGAGTGACTGCATGCTGCCGAGCCAGACGAAGAGTTGTGGCCAATTCGGTGGAAGCTCCATTGATATCCTTTTTCCCGAACGTTTCGAACACCGGCATGGCGACGACGAACAGCAGGCTGATGATGGCAATCACCACCAGCAGCTCGATGAGCGTAAAGGAACTTCTGTCTTTGCGTGTTAGATCCATATTCATTACCAACTCGTCAAATTATCGTTGGTGGTCGCATCCTGCCCATCCGGCCCGGAGGACCAAGCAATGACGGGAGCCAGCACCGCGTCGATTCCCCCGCCGGGAGGGACAATTCGTCCGTCGCGGGTCGCATCGAATCTCACCTTGTAGACATTGCCCCACGGATCGACAAAATCGTTGGCGGAGTTTAAAGCGGATTCGTCCGGCTCAAAAAATACGATTCTTTTAGGATTCCGGGGGTCGGAGGTCTTGAAATAAGCCCGCAACATGAGCACAACCTCGCCGTTCATAGCGTAATCCAATTCGTTTTGAACAGGCCAAATCCCGTATTCATTGAAGTACTTCATCCACACCGAGGCCAGCAGCTTGGCGTCGGCCTGAGCCTGAGCTTGCTCCCCTTTTTTGATCATGGTGTTGATGGCCGGCATGAGAAGCGCAGCCAAGATGGCCAAGATGCCAATGACAACCAGCAATTCGATCAAGGTGAATCCATTTTTCGTTTCAGGTTTTTTTTTCATGGGGGTGTAAAGGTCGTTAAGGCCCGGCTTATATCATAGCTAGCTTTGTTGTTGCTTCCCGCCGAGTTTCCGCCCGTGGGCGGACCATAGGACACGACGCCTACTTTGTGGCCAATTATTTCGACTATATTCCAAACCTGCAGGGGCGTCTGAAGTCGAGAAAACAAAATGACCGTGTCGGCGTCGGTATCCATGATAATTTGATAAGGATTGCCCCAAGGGTCGAGAAAATAGTTGTTGGCCGGGGTATAAGAGTCGCCGTTCATATCCACGCCCACCAACGATTCCTCGGGGATTTGCAGGTAGACCTTACGATTGGGATTATTCGTCGTATCGCGGGCGGTCAGAATATTCATCACAATGCTCTGATCGTCCGGAGTGGAATTACCAGGCAACTGCTTCATGCCGTAGTCGGAATCCTGACTGCCATTTCGGCCCGGGGCGGGCATGAACCCATAGTCCTTGTAATAAGACAAAATGGCGGTCTTTATATTGTTCATCTCCGTCTTGGCGCGGGTGATGTCCGCGCGCTTCATGGCGGCATTGATCGCGGGAAACAACAGCGCGGCCAGCACGGCAATAATGCTGATGACCACCAGCAATTCGATTAGCGTAAAACCCCTTCGATTTGTGTTTAAGCGCACGATTTCACCATGATTTAATAAACGATTTCGCCTTGCCCGGTTCGGATCCGAAGCTCATGACGCCAATTTTTAGGCCAGGGAAGGTCCCGTCGCCACCCGGTGACGCGGCATTAATGGCCGTACGCACTTCCGCATATGGGATCAAATCGAAAGCTCCCCGGTCGATCCCCTCATCCCGGCTGGTATCCATCACGATGTAATATGGATTTTCCCACGGGTCGAGATAGTAGTTATCCGCTTCGGTATAAGAAGCCGAATCCCCCGTCAAAGAAGCCTTGCCGACAAGGCTTTCCTTCGAAATATCGAGATAAAGCTGCTGGCCCTTGTTCTGGCTGTGATCCGGATTAAACGTGCTGTGCGGCATGGCCCTCAAGACATACATGAGAGAACACTGCTTGTCAGCCAAATTTTGCCCGCCAAACAGGGCATCTGCGCGGCCGTTTTGATTGTACGTCGGCATTCGATTATGCTTTTGATAATAATTGCGGATGGCCGTTTCGATGTCCTTCATCTGCGCCATGGCTTTATTCTTGTCCGCCCGTTGAAACGCCGCGTTCATGGCAGGGAGGATAATCGCCGCCAGAATGGCAATAATGCTTATAACAACGAGTAGCTCAACCAATGTAAAAGCGTGCTTGCTTGGGATTCTTCTCATCAACATCATCTCCGCTCCCTCCAAGACACGAACTTACCCTCCTAAAGTTTAAAAGTCCAGCGGCCTTTCCACGAGCCGTCCGCTAAAGCTATTGAGCTGTCCAGTTATTCAAATTTGTCTGCCCATCAGGGCCCAAAGACCACAAATCGTAGCCAAATTTGGAGTCGTTGTGATCGGCATAAGGACTAGCAGAACGATGAAGATATCGATACGTCGCCCCCCAAGGATCGATGGCTCCATAGTTGATGTTGGGATCGGTCCAGCCCTTTAACACCAAGAAGGGTTTCTTACCTAAGGCTTGGGGCTGGCACCACAATTGAGCGACCCAGTTGGTGGTATTTGCAGGAAGAAAATTGATTGGATATCGTCCATACTCGACACGATAATCTTCCAAGGCATTCTTAATCTTCTCCATATCGGACAGAGCCTTGCCCTCATCTGCCTTCTTGGTAGCAAGCCCCGCCACCCCCAAGATCATCGAAGCCAAAACCGCGATGATGGCAACCACCACGAGCACTTCAATGAGGGTAAAAGCCTGGGAAAACACCGAATGGTCTGAGGTCGGAGCAGAGATATGTATACGCTTCATGTCGCGGTCTCCAATTTTTCCAATGATTGGAAAAAATCCTACACGATTTTCCAATGATTGGAAAACGTTTAAAGGGTTTTTATAGCTATTGGTTAACCGAATAACTAAAACAATGGTCCAAATGGGCGCTTGGATATCGCTGAGTCACGCTGGCGCCATCTTTGGAATACTCCGACTGAAGGAAGTACTCAACCTTGGTCTGAGGTGGCTGCGCGGGAATGGGCGTAGCGGTGTAGTACACGTCAAACGCATTCGTCATACTTAGCAATGTAAAGACACCGTTCGTCCCTGCGCGATACCAGGTTCTTAGCGCAAGATTCGTTAGGTCGGCACGAGGGAGGATTTTGGCATGAATATACACCGTGTCATTGGAATATGCAGACTGAGGAACTTGTCCCACATTCAGAACGTTTATGCGACCTGGGGCCGTTTCTGCCAGAATCGAGATGGCTGAAGCGGTCCCCAATAACTGTCCAGCGTAGTTGCCTAGCCATGCTCCATCGGTTCGCTGAGCTGAAAGAAGATTGGTCGCGCAAGCGTATCGCCAGTTCTGAGCGCCAATCATCTCAATGGGTGGATCGAACATGTCACAGGCTGCGCCGAAAGCGTGCATCCCATAAAGGTCAGAAGCTTCTGGAATCGAGTTGGCATTCAAGTAATTCAGGGCCAGCTGGACTTCCGTGTTAGTAAAAGTGCGGTTCAGGAAAGCCAATTGAGCTAAGCCATAGGAAGTGCGCGCAGAAGTGCCGTAAGACGGCCCATCATAGCCAAAGTATCCGTTGTCGTTTTGCGAATAGGCAATCCAAGCCGCCAATTCGGCTCTCAACCCGTTAGGGATGGAAATCCCATCCCAGGTTTGTGCATGATACAATCCGACCGCTGACCACCATGACGCAGAGTTGTCCGAAGACTCATGATTCGCGGAATACCGCCATCCGCCACGCCCGTAGCCATCGTCCGTTTGCGCCCAACCGCAATAATCGGCCATATCTTGCATGATATCGCGATATGATCTTCCCGCAATATTGCCGGGTGCATTCTCGGGAGCAACATTGGTCGGCCATGCAGACTCGATAAATGCAGTCATTATCGAACCAAGTTGATACATCTCGTTATTGCTATTAGCCAGCCCTATACCTAAACCATTCGAATTTGCATCAGGATTGTAATTACATTTGTCCGTGGAAATGGGTTTGGCTTGAAGGCAGTCGATTAACAAATACCGCAAGCCTCCTGAAATCGTCTCCTCGTATATGTCGTCTTCACAAGATGGCCGATGGCCAAGGGACGCAAAGGCGGTGATCGCCAGGCTATTGGCGCAGGCAATGTAAGAAGTTCCATAGTTATCGTGCTGCCAATAATATCCGTGAGCATGAAAAAACGCATTTGTATATAACCAGATCAACCCATTTTCCGCGGCGAGTAATGCCAGCGCATCAAAGTTGTTTGTTTCACGACACGCTAGTTGAAAATCGAGCGTTACAGGAACTCCCCGGCTATCGCTTAAATAAGCGTTTACATCGTATATAGACGATGTCGAATAAACATGTTCGGTCCCAATATAACGAGATCCTGTTGTTTGCGTTACCGTAATTGTCGCACTGTGGTGGCCATCGCCTAAATCGAACCAACAAGACAACGGCCATTGATTGGTTTGAATTTCAGTTGCTGCCATCCAAATACGAGTCGTCACGCCAACAACCGAAACTCCCCACGTATTACTTTGGTCATAACTCGGCATATGCATGAAACGATTGAATGCGCATTCATCTGCACCGATATCTACCACGGCTTCTAATATCCGAGCATCGCCATCCAAGTCCGTTAGCATTTCCATTCCAGACGTATTGCTCCCCGTATTTAGACAGGGGGATGCATGTGATAAGTGCCAGCCGTCCGGTGCGAAAAGAGGATTGGAATTCAAATTGCCAGGTCCTGGAGGTATTAAAGAATCTTGCAGACAGGAATAGGCAAAGGACCAGTTTGTCCCCCATACATTGTTGGAGACGAAACCCCACACAATGCAATTTGTCATAGTCACGTATGACCCAGGCACTCCCGTATTATCGAGAAAAAGTGCATGCCCACAATTATCAGCGCTGTTATTGACCAAGGTGCAGTTCATGAATCGAATCGGATATCCAGGGTGTCCACTCGAATAGAAAGCGCCGCCTTTGTGGGCCACGTTGCTATGAAATAAACTCGTATTTACATCTACCTGCGAGCTTGCCGCGATGGCGCCTCCGGTGGAGGCTGTATTTTCAATAAAGCGGCAGTGGGATAGCGAAAACACGCCCAAACCCATCAAAGCTCCGCCTTGATTAACTGCGTGGTTGTCCTCGAATCGACATGCCGCAGCCCTGAATAATCCGTTACTTTGCACAACGACTGCACCGCCATTCAACGCTGTATTTTGATTCAAACGACTGTTTTCCAGATTAAGATTTGCGGACACTTTCAATGCTCCGCCTATCGCGGACGAATTATTGGTGAACCCGCAGTCCGCGAGGTACGATTCACATTCAGCGTCAATAGCGCCTCCAACACTCGTCGCATTGTTGTCCTCAAACGAACAATTTGCAGCCATAAGAATTCCATTACTGCGCGCCGAAATAGCGCCACCATCAATCGCGCTATTACCCGAAAACAAGCAATTGGATAAGTAAAGATCGGAGCACCCCGCCAGCGCTCCGCCAATGGCCGCCAGATTACTGGAAAAGCAACATTGTACAAAGTCAGATTCGCCATCCGAACTGATCGCTCCACCTTTATCGAATGCATTATTGTTAGCGAACAAAGAACCCCAAATAGAGGCCATTCCGTCTCTATGAATAACAACCGCACCACCGACAAGCCCGGTATTGCACAGAAAAATACTATTGGTTAGATCCAGATAACTGCCAACAAATACAGCGCCGCCTGTGGCTGCGGAATTACCATTGAAGCTGCACTGCGCCAGTCGCGCATCTCCTCCCAAATACAAAGCACCGCCCATTCCTCGAGCTTGATTCCTTGTGAACAAATTATCTTCAGCAAATAGCGAATAGGAATCTGCTGCGGTATATAAGCCTCCCCCCAGACGCGCCAGACAACCTGTTATAATGCAATTTGCTATTCGCACATCTTCTTCACACCAAGCGCCGCCACCGTCTTGAGAGAGGGTTCCTCCGCTATTATCAGTGTGACCATTATAAAGAGTGAACCCATCAACAGTGCATTTTGCGGCTGCATATAAACAACGAGTGGATAATTCGGGGCCACTGCCAGATATTGTCGTAACAGATGGACCATTGACACTTTGCAGGTGAACCGAATCCTTCAGAAGAGCAACCCGACACCCAATTCCGTCCCCAACAATCCGCATTCCTGAATCATAAACCCCATTGGAAACCAATACAAAGGAACCGACCCATGCCGCATCAATGGCATCCTGAATATTGGTTGCAGCGGTTGCCCATGTGATGAATGGGACAGAGGGGCTGGAATTATATTTATCGACATAATAGACACCTAATTCGTCCGCGCCGATATCAACGATTTGATCTTGTATTCTTGGAGCACCATCTAAATCGGCTTCTACCGCGAATCTCGATAGGTTGGTCCCCGCATTTCGACACGGAGAGTCCGGCATTAAATGCCAGCCGTCGCGTTGAAAATTCGGATCGGTATTGATATTACCTACACCTGGAGCGGGCGATGGGCCTTGAATACAAGAGTACGCCGCGCCCCACGTTCCGCCTTCAATAACGCGATTATTTGCGGCTCGCAATATACAATTAGTCAAACAAGCCGTGCCCCCTAAATAGATCAGCGGGGCTAAAGATCCGGCGTCGTTGTCAACCAAGGTGCAATTGACCAAATTCAGGTCACCCATCGAGCGAATTGCACTGCCCCTACATCCACCGCCATTATCCATCAACAGACTGTTCTCAACGACTGTGCGCGAGGTCGAATATATTCCTTCCGCACCGGGAGAACAACGGTTGCTGGCAATAACACTGCGGTCGATATATATAGGCAAGGTAACGTATAGCGCTCCCCCTTCTCTTGCGTAATTGTCCTCAAAAACACATCTCGACATTAGGCAAGTAATCCCCGACAAATAAATAGCACCACCTGCACTGCCACCAATGTTTCCGGTGAACAAGCAATTTTCCAATACAAATGATCCCGATGTGCCGCACACCGCACCACCATAGCCCGTTGTAATGGAATTACTGATAAATGCGCATGACTGAACAGTCAGCATGGCTCCATCAGCATTGATCGCTCCGCCAAAATAGAATATATGTCCATTTCGCATGGTCAAATGCTTAATGACGGCACTAGTTGTCCCATTTTGAATCAGAAACGCCCGGCCAGAAGATTCACAGTCGATGACGGTATTGTCTCGTTGCCCTTGCAGGCCGGTAACGGCCAGGTTTTTTCCGTTGAAATCCACGTCACGATTTAAAGATCCCGTATAGGCGCCAGGCATAATAATAATATGGTGGCCATTGGACGCCTGCCCAAGCGCGTAAGAAATGGTAGCGTAAGGGTTGGTATACGAGCCGCGGCCTATGGCATCCACGCCGTTGGTGGCGACGTAGTGACCGCCGACGGGCTGAGAGTCAAGCGAGTTGGGATTGGTTTGGGCGTTATACTCTTCCAGGTTCGACCAGCCGTCCTGGTCGGGGTCCAGGTCCGCATCGGCGGGGTTGTTGGGATTCAGGCTATGCCAGCGTTCCCAGTCGTCGCTCATGCCGTCGCCGTCGGCGTCCACAAAACCGGCCGTTGGATCGGCGCCGGCGTAATATTCGTAGAGATTGATGAGGTGGTCGCCGTCTTCGTCGTTTGTCTCCACACGCGACAAATTAGAAAACCATTTCATTTCCCACCAATCCCCCATTTCATCGTCATCGGTGTCCGGATTGGTCAGGACGATATCGGCGTTGTCGATTGGGCCGGCAATGGAAAGGGCGGTGTTCGTATAGTAGCCGCGGGCTTCGTACACTCCGCAGGTTCTGTTGCCGTCGGAGTCGCGCCAGGTCCAAATCCAGCAGGGTCCTTCCGGAAAAGCGGTCAGCCGATAAGGGCCGGGTTGCGGCAAGACTTGTGCAAAGTTTGTGCTGCAACTGTTCGAGGCGGCGACGGCCACAACATAAATCAAGCCGGTCTGGCCTCCACTATAAGGCGCATAACTTATCGTGCCGCCGATGCTGGGCGGGTCCTGGAGCGCAAAATCGATGGCGGTCCTGCGGTTGCTGACGGCAAAGGCCGTTTGGCTGTACCGCCCCACCCGTTCGGGCCAGGCCATGTTGAAATTTGTGTCGGAATCGACGAAGGCGCGAATCCAGTAATTCGAGGCGGGCATTCCAACGATGGAATAATTGACGGGGAAGGTCACAACCGCCATTTCGCCGGAAAGGCCGCTGCTTTGTATCCAGGGAATGACGCAACGATACGTCGTATCCCAACTATTCGATGCCGTGACCGCGACGATCCAAATATCCCCATTGACCGAACCCGTGTAGCTCAGTTGTCCCCAAATCGAGGGGACATCCTGCAGGGCCATGTTGACGCCGCCGATATTGGACGTCACGTAAGTTGAGGCCGCACTGTAAAGAGCCCAAGGCTCCCAGCCGTCCAGGTTGTGATTGTTGTTCGCATCGCGAAACGCTTTGAACCACCAAGCCCGAGGGATGGCGACGCGATTGTTGCTATAGGCGTCCGGCGTGGGCATCGAGACGGAGCCCCCCAGCGACCAGCTCTCGGAGGCGGCCACCGCCAGCATATAGACCGAACCGGTTTCAGCGCCGCTATACGAAATTGCACCCGACACGAGAGCCGGGTGAGACGATGCATTGGTCGGATCGGAATGGTACAGAAATCGTTCGCGCATATCGGCATACCCATCTCCATCCGAATCCAGATCGGCATTGCCCGCCGCATAGATGCGTGGCGTTACCGGGGGTATGGCCACTTCGGCATCGGTCCATTCGATCCAGTTGGTTGAAGAGGAGACCGGGGTCGTGGCCGCAAGATCCCACCAGAATTCAAGCAGGTCATCCGTCCGGAAAACATCGAGCCGATTCGTGAAGCAGTTGACCGGGTAGGTTGCGCCACTATAAGGATACACAATGGTCAGACGGACAAGATTGGTCATTCTTTCGATAGCCGTGATGCAGATGTTCGTGACCGGCGGGCCGGCGTAGCGCATAAGCACGGCGCCGCCTTTCGGTGTGGAGGAAGAAAGGGCAGCATTCTGCGCAATAAGGGCGGTTGTGTACAGGTACGGCTCGGCATATTCGCACGGAACCAACGTAAGTTCCACCTGCACCCGCGAACTGTCATATAGCCGGGACATATAGTCCACATAACCGGGGCTGTATTTTCCCGAGAACAGATCCTGAAAGATCGTTTTGAGATACCATTGCGGCTCACGGGTTGCCGATTGAAGTGCAAATATCTCTTTGCCTTTTTCGTTAAAGAACCGAGTGGTCCGCGACTTTTGATCTTCGACCATAGTCAGTTTGTAGGCGGGAACACTGTTCTCGTAGCGTAAGACGAGATTTTTGAATTCGTGCGGAAATTTATGCCAATTAAACGGCAAGACTTGGCCGCTGGGTTGGCGCAGGATGAAATCCTCGGCAGGCGGGAGGAGCGGCATCCATTCGAGTTGCTGTTCGGCAAACCATTCATCGAGTTCCCCCACATCCTCCAGTTCGGCGGCCATGAACGCCTTATAGGTTTCGGGATCGATAGAGGTTCGCGAGGCATCCGATGGACCGCCCGCCGTCAGAAATAAAACAAACACCCCCGCCAAACAAACCAACGAACGAAAAGCCACCCATTTGCCACTCGACCGGTTCCTCATCATCCCCTCCCTTGTTTTCGCGACGGCACAACTCGTTCTACCCCAAATAAATGGGCGCAGACCTCGTCCGCGCCCAATCAGAGGGACCACCAAGCCCCACATCGAGAACGCTTCCGAAGCCGCGCCCAATGGGCGCGTCTCCGTAGCGTCGTTCTCGATAAAATTTTGGTGGTTTTCTGATTGAACGACCACTGCCGTAACGCAAAATATTGTTGTGTTATCTCTTGGCTTACATCTTCCCCTCAAAAACGAATGGATCTACTGAAAAAGAAAAGTAACTTGTTGGAAAAGCTCTCACAGAACGAAAACTCAAGCAAGTCGTTTTTCCGCACGGGGCTTTGGGTATCACGGTCTTTTTATGTGCACTGTAAACTTGTTGGATGGCAAAACGGGTTCGGCACACCTTCGAGCAATTCAAGTACATGATTCCTGGAGGGTTTCGCTCTGTCGACGCCTTCTTCTTCCGGTCGCGACGGAGCGCGACCCTCCAAAATACGGAAGAAACTCTTCGTCGTGGGTAGGGCGGCCACTCCGCTGGCCGCCTCTTCGGACGCGAGCGGAGTCGCGTCCCTACCCGTGCTTCCAGGCCCGCCTGCGGCTGTTATGGGATGCGCCCGAATGCCCGCCCTCCCATTAAGAGTTTCGCGTCAACGCAGAGGTCGTCCTATCTTATTCATAATCATAATCTTAATCTTAATCTTAATCTCCTTCTGAATAAGAAAATGAAGATTATGATTACGATTATGAGTAGAAATCAGAACCGGCATTCTACTGAAATTACAATGGCTGGCTTTCCTTCCCCTGGATTGACGCCCTATTTGCTAAAAGCGTATACTCACGCCATGAAAAAACCATGCGTCGTATTCCCACATTCGGCATTCGGCAATCGGCAATCGGCATTTCCCCCTGCTTTCACATTGATCGAGTTATTGGCGGTCATTGCGATCATCGGGATTTTGGCGGCGATTTTGTTTCCTGCGATAAGTTCGTCGTTTGAAAAAGGCCGTCGTGCGGCGTGTTTGAACAATCTTCGGCAGATGGCGTCGGGGCTGTTGCTATACGCGGGCGATAACGAGGGGCGCATGCCGACGCTGTCGCCCGCCAGCGATCAATGGCGGCACATGCAGGCTTTATCCAAGTATCTTGCCGATCCGAAAGCGTTCCGCTGTCCGAGCGCGAAGGGGGACGACAGCGGCAACGCGGCGGCGGTCAACGCGCCCGAGGTCTATATCAATCCCGCGGACACGGCCTGGGTTTCCGACTACAAGATGAACACGAACGGGCTCTTCATGGGCAAACCGCTTTCGTCGTTCCGACACACCGATCAGGTGGTGGGGTTCATCGATCTGGAAAAGGCGCCGAACGAACGCCATAACGAAGGCCGCAACCTGGCTTTCATGGATGGGCATGTGGAGTGGAAAAAGAAAGACGATTACCGCGTCGGGACGAATCAGTGGCATGCGTGGGGATTCAGGTAAGAGCCTATTTCAGTAGGGCCCCCCTCTGCCTCCTAATCGTAATCTTAATCATAATCGTAATCTCTTCATCGACACAACAATGAGAGATTAAGATTACGATTAAGATTATGATTATGAGTAAAAACTGGATGGAGAGGCTCTGTATTCGTTGCCAGCTCTTTCTGTCTATACCTCGATTTCGATGAAATGATTATCCATTCTAAATATTCTTTATCCGTGGGACCGCTTTGCCATCCGTGGGGTAATTCTTCGTCCCTACTTCCACGACAAGATATCGTCCGCGGTATCGGAGCGGCGGTCGGGGCCGCAGGACCAGACGACCATGCCGGAGGGAAGACCGGCGCCGTGGAGGCTGTCGGGGATGTCGCAGACGGTGTTCAAGTCGGTATCCAGCACAATTTGATAAGGCATGCCCCACGGGTCCAGGATGTCCCCCTGATCGTTCAGCCCGGAGCGGCCGGGCTGGTAGGGGCCGAATTCGATAAAGACCACATGATTGGGATTAACGGAATCGTTGACATTGCCGGGTCCGGCAATGGAACGCAGGACGTTCATGAATTCGCGGTTGGGGAGGTCGTCCCCATAGCGGTAATCGCCTTCCTCGACGACGTACTGGCTGGGCCAGATGCCGTACTCGTTGTAGAAAAGCCGGCTGGCTTCGATCAGCGCCTGCATGTCGGCCTTGACCATTCGAAGATTCTTCTGGATATGCACCCACCGAATGGCGGGACCGACGATGGCGATCAAAACGATCGCCAGGCCGGCTATAATGGCAGTCTCTGGACGTGATAGGCGCATGGTTCGACCGAATACTTACCATAGGTATTTGCGATTTGCGATTTGCAATTTGCAATTGGGAGAGAGTATCGAGATCAGGTCACGGATAACGGTGAAGAAATTTTTGCAGGAGGCGAACCGACGGCTGGATTTTAACGAGGCTCCGCCGGAGGCGTCGCACGGCCAAAGATCAATTCCCCTTCCCCCAATTGCAAATCGCAAATCGCAAATTGCAAATTGCAAATCAACCTGCGGGCGTAGCCCGCAGGTCCTCGAACGCCAGCAGGCTCAAGCCTTGCCGGTTGGCTTGTTCGACGATTTTTTCCCGCTCGAGCAGAATGGAGCGCCGCGCCTCGATGGCGAGCACGGCGGCGCGGGTTTTCCGGAGCAGCTTCATCGTTCGTTCGCCGACGACGGGAATGTCGAAGCGCATATCGTGGCCGCGCTTGGCGACCTTGACGACTACGATCCCGGGCCCGCCCAATCGGCCGGCCCGCTTGATCGTTTCGTCGGTGCCTTCAAAAGCTTCGACCGCCAGAATGGTCCCCTGCTTGATGACCACGGTCTGTCCGATTTCGAGACCGCTGGTGGTCTTGGCCACTTGAAAGCCCAGGCGTACGTCGTCCATTTCGTCTGCGGTGAGCGCCCGCGCAGTGAGCAAGCCGGGCTCGGGCATGGCCGATTCCATAAACAGGCTGGCATCGGTCAGTTCGACGCCGACGGTTTGAAGTTCCGCGCCCACGGCCCCAAAGATGGTCTCGGCATTGCGTTTTTTCAGGCGGCTTAGAACCGTCAGGGCGTCTTTGTCGAGCCGGACGCTGAACAGATGAGTCGGCGTGATTTGCCCGGCCATGACGGCTTGCGGGACGCCGCTCGCCTGCAAGGCGCGCTTCAGCGCGCCCAACTGCCCCACGTACAGCCATTCCACGCGATCGACCAACCGGGCAATGGCGCGATCGGTCTCCCCCTTGAACGCCACGGCAAACAGGCGTTTGACCCCCTGCTTTCGGGCGGATTCGGCCAGCAGGAGGGGATAAACGCCTTTGCCGGCAATGATGCCCAACGATTCGGGAACTTTTTCCATGCTCATTTCACCTTGTGAAAAGGCAGTATGCCAGAAGCCGGAGTCCTTCACAAGAATCAAGCAGCATAACAACAACCAGAGGGCGCCTCTTCACGGCCTCCGCGCATATGAATAAGAATCCACGTCCTTACGGACGCGGCTACGTAGCCGCCGGCGTAGCCCTGTCTTATATACATAAATCCTATGGATCTATCGTTTGCAAAAAACGTGATCTCAAAGATTCCTGGAGGGTTCCGCTCTGTCGGAACCTTCTTTTTTCGGTCGCGACGGAGCGCGACCCTCCAAAAAACAAGTCTTCGTACAACGGCAACTCTTTGCGGCGACTCTTCTTGGCCCAACTTTTCATGATGGTAATTTTGTGTATAAAAGACAGGACGAAGAGGATTCAACAGCAAGACATCAGTTCCAGGATTATGGCGAGTCCATTCCTCGATGCAGACACGGCCTGAAATAAGGCTGCTTACGCTTCGGTCATGTGGATCGCTTCGACGGGACAGACCTGCGCACAGAGAGAACACCCCACGCACTTTTCCGGGGCGATCTGCGGGTAAGCGCCGGATTCGAGCACGGTGATGGCCTGGTAGCCGCCGTCCCGGCATGAGATTTGGCACTTCCCGCAACGCACGCAACGAAGCAGATTCACCTGAGCGCGGGTCCGGAACGATGCGTCCAGACGGTTGAAGGTCGTAACGCGGGAGCGCCCGAGGCCTGTGAAATCGGCTACCGTTTTCAGCTCATGTTTTTCCATGAATTGAGTCATATCGTTCACAAGCCGGTCAATCAGGCCGTATCCTTCAAACATGACGGCCGTGGCCAGTTGAACAAGCCCGGCGCCCAGCATCAGAAACTCAATGGCATCGCTGCCGTTCATGCACCCCCCGCATCCCATGACCGGGCGCTTTGCCTGGCTGATCAGGTCATACACGCATCGCAACGCAATGGGTTTAATCCCGTGTCCCGAATAGCCGCCGGAGGCCGTATGTCCACGCACGTTGACCCTGGGATTCAGCGTGGACAGATCGAAGCCCAGCAGCGAGGGCACGGTGTTGATCGCGCAAAAGGCATCCGCGCCTGCGGCGGCCAGTTCCTCGCCGATGAAGGCAATGTCGGTGACGGCGGCGGTCAGCTTCGGCGCGATGGGGACGGTCACCCGCGGATCCGTTTTAATGCCGCGTACAATTTCCGCGGACGTCCGTTCGTCCTGTCCAATCGCGCAACCCTTCCCGCGTTCGGGGTATCCATGCGGACAGGAAAAGTTCAACTCCACCATGTCCATGCCTGCATCCTGACAGGCCCGCGTCATTTGGAGCCAGGCCTCGTGATCCCGCGCGTCCGCCATAATGCTGCCGATTAGGAGCCGATCGGGAAAACGCGCCTTCAACTGACGCGCGCCGGTCAACCACTCCGCCATGGAGAGTTCGCCGGCGAGCTCAATATTTTTGAACCCATACACGTGCTTCCCGATTTTATTCGTTCCAAATCGGTTGCACAGATTGTGCACGGGATCGTCCACCAGGGTCTTGATCACCGCGCCGCCCCAGCCAGCCTCGAAGGCGCGCTCAATCATGGCCGGCGTGGCGGTCGGAGGGGCCGAGGCCAACAGGAAAGGATTGATCGCTGAAAGCCCGGCAAACTGAACAGCCAAAGAATTCATGGAAAATGGCTCCTTAAAAATCGGCCAATTGAAAGTCGGATGTTTTGGGCAGCGTGATACGGCATTCCTCGAGGTGCTGGAGCGCGATCTGCGGATTGCCGATTTCACAATCCACCAGCCGGCCTGTTACGGTGTGATCTTCCGAAAGAAAATGAAAGCGATAGCCGGACCAGGCCACATCATCAAGAAGCGTCGGGAAATAAAACCCCAGCAGGAGCCCGCGAATTTGACCGAGCCGACAAAGTAGAGAATCGGGAATCTCATGCGCGGGATGGTAGTGTGGAAGCGGGCTTATGCGGAGTTGCGAAAAAAGGCCCCGGACCCGTACGGCGTAGGCAAAATTCGGCGAAGGCGTCATTCGGGAGATCGTCGTCACGAATTGATTGCAGCCTGCCGGGCAGGACACTTCCTCTTCAGACTCCGGCGCAAACTGAACGATGGCGCCATCCAGAATGGACTCATCCAGCGCGAGCGGGCAAGCGATGCAATCGTTGCGGCAGGAGGCAACGACCTGGTCCTCATAGAGCGTAAAGAGACCCTTTTTGTCCGGCCGTGTTCCGATCGCCAGATTACCCAGACCCGCAAAATCATCCAACCGGTTGCTGCAGCCGCGAAACCCCCGCTGAAGGGCCAATCCCGGCAAGGCCAGACTGACATGACTCATGCTTTCCGTCCTTTCCTTCGTCCTGACTTCAACCCGGCGGCCAGCATAACCGATTGCATTTCCGGATGGCACAAAAAAACGACCATGCCGCGCAGGCCCTTTCCTGTAGGGGTTGCGCTCTTGTCCGGCGTAGCCCTCCCCCAGGCGAAGACGGATGCCGCAACCCGCGGGCGTCGACAGGGACACGGTGGCCGCGGAATTTGGGGGAGAGCCGGTATATGGCGCACCTGGCAGGACTCGAACCTGCAACCTTCTGATCCGAAGTCAGAAGCTCTGTCCAATTGAGCTACAGGTGCACAAGAGGGATTCTTATGTAATATGTTTCGGGACTCGGCGCAAGACAGAAAGGCATATGGCCGATTTCCGAATGACTTTCCGGCCTGAGGGCAGGCCGGCTCCATTATTATTTGTCATCTCCGTGGGGGCATTTGCCCTGGAAGAGCAGCCCCACGGATGGCAAAGCGTCCCACGGATCGTCAAGTCTGAGACATAAGGGTCATTCAATCGGCCCGAAGTGGACCTGAAGGTGGCTCGGTTTCTTTGGCGTTTTGGAGGGTTCCGCTCTGTCGGAACCATCTTTTTTCGGTCGCGACGGAGCGCGACCCTCCAAAATACAAACCTTCTTGTAGGCGACTCACCCCGATCGCGCCGATTCCGAATATTTCAAAAGAACCGTTTTATTCGACCCAACTTCTCCAGTATAGTGCTCTGTGTTCATAAGGAGATTGATGAAAGAAGTCGAGTTGGTGACGGAAAAAATGGTGTTCGAAGGCAAGGCGCTGGCGCGGATGGACCGGTTTGTGGTTTTTGTCGAGGGCGCATTGCCGGGCGAGCGGGTGCGGGCGGTGATTACGACCAAGAAACGGCAATTCGCCGCAGCGCGCGTGGTGGAAATTCTGGAGCCGTCGCCCCACCGCAAGGAGTCGGATTGTCCCCTGTTCGGCGAGTGCGGAGGCTGTACCTTCCGGCATTGCGATTACGCGGCGCAGCTTCAATTCAAGCAGGAGGTTTTCACGGAGTCCATGCACGGGGTGCAGGGCGTGCCGGAGCGCGTTCAGCCCATTCTGGGAATGGAACCGCCTGCTTTCTATCGCAACAAGATGATCTTCACCTTTGGGCAGCAGGAGGGCGTGCCGGTCATCGGACTGCACCGCCGGAATAATTTCTACCATATCGTTCATACGGACAACTGCCTCCTGCAATCGCCGGAATCCGCCGACATCGTGCGGCGAACGCTGGAGTTCGTGAAAAGCCGTCAGATTCCGGTATTCGACGAGCGGACCAAGACGGGGCTGTTGCGGACGTTGATGATCCGGGAAGGCAAGCACACCCGTCAGCGGCTGGTTCAAATCAACGCAACCGATTATCCTGCCGGGATCGAACAACTGACGGATATTTACGGAGATTTGTGCGACACGCTCATCGTCGGCCTGGATCGCCGGGTCTCCGGTCCGCCGCGTCCGGTGGAATTGAAGATTCTCAAGGGCCGCGGCATGATCGAGGAAAAGCTCAACGGCCTGACCTTCGAAATTCGTTCCGAAACCTTTTTCCAGACCAATACGATTCAGGCCGAACGGCTTTTCCAGGAATTGATGAAGCAGGTCGGGACTTTGCGCCCGAAGCTGGCGCTGGATTTATATTCCGGCGTGGGGCCGATTGCGATGCATTTGAGCCCGGTGGCCGAACAAGTCGTCGGGGTGGAATCGGTGGACGAGTCGGTAAAGGCGGCAGAGCAGAATGTGGCCCGAAACGGCCTGCAAAACGTGAAAATGATTTGCGCCGCGGTGGAAAAAGCCGGACCGGACGTTTTGCCGTCGGGCGCGGATTTGGTGGTGGTCGATCCGCCCCGCCCCGGCCTGCACGAAAAAGCGGTCCAGAAAATCGTCGCTTTGGCCGCGGAAAACCTGATTTACATTTCGTGTAATCCAGCCACCTTGGCCCGCGATCTCAAGCTGTTTACAAGTTCGGGGTATGAGGTTATGCATATTCAACCCATCGATATGTTTCCGCATACGTTTCATATCGAGGCGTTGACCGTGTTGAAAAAAAGATAACGATCACATCGACGACTAAAGGCCCGGAGGAAGCGTGAAAATTTTGTTGGTGGAAGACGAACCATCCGTTCTCGATGTGATGAAGAAGGTGATGGAAAAGCATGGTCATGTGGTGTTTACCGCAGCAGACGGACACCGCGCCCTGAAAGTTTTCGATACGGCCGAACCCGATCTCGTCATCACCGACATACAAATGCCCGCCATGGACGGGCTGACGCTCCTTTCCGAAGTGCGGGAGAAGAATCACGAAGTCATTGTCGTCGTGATGACCGGCGACGAAAGCGCTGCCACCGCGGTCGAGGCCTTGCGCCGGGGCGCCAACAATTATTTATGGAAGCCGATCAATATTGCCGATTTGCTGTCACTGCTCCATCGGTACGAAAGCATCGTCAACGAACGGGTTATCGGGCGTGAAATCCAGAAGTCGATCGTTTTTCGTTCGTTGACCCTGAGCCTCGAAAACCGTCTGAATTTCAGCACGGAGTACGCTCGATTTCTAGTCCAGGAAATCGAGGATTTGCTGCCCGACAAAGAACGGCGGGACATCATATTGGGCTTGGACGAATTGCTGATGAACGCCATGGAACACGGAAATCTGGGCATCACCTACGAAGAGAAGAACGCCGCGCTGACCGAGGTCAGCGGCTTGAAGCAACTCTATGAACAGCGCCTGACGGAGCCCAAACGCATCGACCGGCGCGTAGTGGTCGAATTCAAGTTCAATGGCGCCTTTTTCGAGTGGCTGATCACGGACGAGGGAGAGGGCTTCGACTGGAATGCCATCCCGAATCCGCTCGAGGAAAATCGAATCCTGAATAGTTGCGGCCGCGGAATTTTCCTCAGCCGGTTGATCTTCGACGAAATGGAATATCTGGGCAGAGGCAATGCCGTCCGCGCCCGAAAATTCGTGAAAAAACCTGAGGCCGCGGACGAAACGAGAGATTAAAGAGTCCAAAGGCCAAGAGTCCAAAGTCCAAAGTCCAAGAGTCCAGAGTCCAAGGTCCAAAGTTCACGGGGACAGAAGCCAAAGAATGGGCGTCGGTCAATTCACTCTCATTAAATCCCGCCACGACTCCAGCTTCGCGGGGCTGATGCCCTGGATTTTCAACAGGTCGTCGAGCGTTCGATAGGGACGTCCGGAGACGATCTTTCCGGCCAGCGCGGGGCCAATGCCTTTGATCGTTTGGAGCTCTTCCTTGGAACAGGTATTGACGTTCAGGGGAGCAACGGGCGCCTCTTCGCCCTGCAGTCCTTGCCGGACGGTTCGGATGGCCTGTTCTTCCTGGCGCTGGGCGGCGCGGTATTCCTCCAGGCGGTCAGGATTGGAGGACTGCCAGATGCCCAGATTCTTAAGCATGGCGGCAGCTTCCAAGTCAGACAAGCGCGCCTTCATTTCGTCGCGGGACACGCCGTCGGGGTTTTCCCGGCCCACGCCATAGGCCCGGGCCAAACCCTGTTGAACCAGCAGACGCCCCAAATCCTCGCCGTCGGCGGTGCGGACAAACGCGTAGACGCGCCCCTCGGGCGAGCGGCCCAGAGCCGAGGCAAAGGCGGTGTAAACGTCGAAAGGTTTGGCCAGTTTTCCACGGGAAAAGGCTGCCGCCGCTTTGCCGTAGGCCAGCACGGCCTTCTCGTCCGGCAGGCCAAAATACCGCCGCTGCTCCTTGATTCGGACCAGATCCGAGTCCCAGGAGGCCGAGGTTTCGGGGGCATCCACAAAATACAGCCGGACGCGGAATTGTTTACCGGCGCCGCTGACCAGGAAACTGTCGCCGTCATTGCCGGCATTATCAACCAGCAGGGCGCCTTTGAGTTCTTGCAATTCCGGCGACGAGGCCGCGGACGCCACGCCAGCACACAACACCAGCGCCATAAGCCAAAACCGCCGCCGGAAGGCTTTGCTGATTGAATATTGCTTTTGTATGCCATGCCTCATAGGTTTCACCTAAATACACCGTATGCAGAATATTCTCAACTGTGCAGGAAAAACAACAAGCAAGCGTCCCAGAGCCGAGGCAAAGTTGAAATGTTGATTCTGCCGTGAGTCGGCGTTCCGATATTTATCCAGCGAATCGGGAGTGCATGGGGGTGCATCTTCACGGCCCCTCCTCAACGTCTGGCACTGGAAAGAAGCCACCGGCTTACGCCGGCAGCTACGTAGCCGCGTCCGTAAGGACGTGGATTCTTATTCATATGCGCGGAGGCCGTGTCAAGATGCACCCAGTGCATGGAATAGTTTGTAAAATTGCTGTGCAAAACCGTTTTTTGCCCGTATAGTTAATGGAAATTCATGGTTAAAACGCTGTTAAAAAAAGTTTGGAATAGTATCCGAGGACGACCTAAGCCTGCCAAAGAAGCTCCTGAGGCCACTACTCATCGTTCTCATAAGCCGGCCAAGGAAACCCCGGCAGCCGGCACGCACAAGCCGGCTGCGCATCGGACGTCCACCAAGCCTCAGGGAAAACAACCGACCCAAAAACCCGCAGCGGCTTGGACGCCTGAGGATTTTGTCGTACCGCCTTGCGAAGGCAAGATTCCCTTTAGAGATCTCGACCTTCCGAGAGAGTTGCTCCACGCGATTCATGACATGGGGTTTCAGTATTGCACCCCGATTCAAAAGGAAATTCTTCCTTCCGCCCTTAAAGGACTCGACGTCACCGGCCGGGCTCAAACCGGAACCGGCAAGACGGCGGCGTTCCTATTGACGATTTTTACGCGGCTGCTCCGACATCCAGCGACCGGGCAACGTCCGATGGGCACGCCCCGGGCGCTGATCATGGCCCCGACCCGCGAACTGGTCATGCAGATTCAAAAAGATGCCGAGGCGATTGGGGACCATACGGGCTTCACGATTGCCGGGGTATATGGCGGGATGGATTACGACAAGCAACGCCAGATCCTCCGTAAAAAGGCCATCGATTTGATCGTGGCCACGCCGGGCCGTTTGCTGGACTTCAAGCAAAAGCGCGACGTCGATCTCCATGCGGTGGAAATCCTCGTTATCGACGAAGCCGATCGCATGCTCGACATGGGCTTCATCCCCGACATGCGCAAGATCGTCAACAGCACGCCGCCCAAGGAACAACGGCAAACGATGCTCTTTAGCGCCACACTCACGCCGGAAATCATGCGCCTGGCCTCGCAATGGATGAAGGACCCGATCAACATCGAAATTCAGCCGGATCAAGTGGCTTCCGACAGCGTGAACCAGATCATCTACATCGTGACCAGCCACCACAAATTCTCGCTGCTTTATAACATCCTGCAAAAAGAGAATCCCGAACGGGTCATTATTTTCGCCAATCGCCGTGACGAAACGGAACGCCTGGCGGACCGGCTCAAACGGCATGGGATCGATTGCTCGCTATTGTCGGGCGCCGTCCCCCAGGAAAAACGCGTCCGTACGCTGGAGCAGTTCCGCGACGGGAAAATCCGGGTGTTGGTAGCCACCGACGTCTGCGGCCGCGGATTGCACGTGGAAGGCATCAGCCACATCATCAATTACAATGTACCGCACGATGCCGAGGATTACGTCCACCGCATCGGCCGCACCGGCCGCGCGGGCGCAACCGGGACCTCGATCACCTTCGCCTGCGAAGAAGAGTCGTTCTATCTGCCGCAGATCGAAACCTATATCGGACGCGCGATCAAATGCACGATGCCCGAGGAAGCCTGGCTGGCCACGCCGCCGCCGCCGTCCGGCCCCGAGCCGCGCCGAGAACATCGCCGACCCTACAGCGGTGGCTCGAGAGGTCCTTCCCGGCGACGTCCGCCTTCTCGCCGATAAAGAACGTCCGACCCGCCGTTTGTTCCCTGGTCTTTTTTTTGGAGGGGCGCGCTCCGTCGCGACCGAAAATATCCGGAAAAACCCAGTGCCGGCCAAAGCCCAGCCATTGTAATTATGACTCAAGACGCATCGAACGGCTCATTAGAGTCGATTTCGGTAGGATGCCGTTCTGATTTCTACTCATAATCTTCATTTTCTTATTCAGAAGGAGATTAAGATTACGATTAAGATTATGATTATGAGCAAGATAAGGGACGATTTGCATTGACGAGAGACTCTTCATGGGACAAAGAAAGTCCATTATGTTACATTGAAACGGTGTAACAAGTTGAAAGGAAAGCCATGCGCTGTCCGTCGTGCAAACAAGATATGCTGGCCGTGGAATTCAAAGACGTAGAGGTGGATTACTGTCCCTCCTGCGGCGGTTGCTGGCTGGATCGAGGCGAACTGGAGCTTTTGATTGGAAACACGGCCATTCCCTTTCCGGCAAAAACCAAAGGGCGCCGGCTTTGTCCTCATTGCAGAAAAAAAATGTATACGGGCCCCTTGTCGACCACTGAAATCGAAGTGGATGTTTGCCCACAGCATGGGCTGTGGCTGGATCAAGGAGAATTGCAGGCCGTGATTCAATCCGGAGGCCCCACGGCGGAGACGTCGACCCTGGCGGCCTATTGCAAAGAAGTTTTTGGGAAATAAAATCAGAAGGAGAAGGTCATGGCAGCTATGCTGATATTGTTGGGCATTGTGGCGATCGCAGTCTTGTGGTTTTTCGGCGCGTACAACGGGTTGGTGCGCCTGCGCAACCAGGTGCAAAATGCCTGGGCGCAGATCGATGTACAGTTGAAGCGGCGGCACGATCTCATTCCCAACCTGATCGAGACGGTCAAGGGTTACGTCAAACACGAACGGGAAACCCTGGAGAGCATTACCCAGGCGCGTACGGCCGCCATGCAGGCCAATGGCCTCGCCGCCTTAGGCAAGGCGGAAGGAGAACTGAGCGGAGCGCTGGGCCGCCTTTTCGCAGTGTCGGAAAATTATCCGGAACTCAAGGCCAACCAAAACTTCCTGGCCCTTCAGGAAGAGCTGACTTCGACGGAAAACAAGGTGGGCTTCGCGCGGCAGGCTTATAACGACCAAGTGATGGCTTACAACACGCGCATCGAATCGATTCCTACCAATATCGTGGCGAACATGTTCGCGTTCACGAAAAAGGAATTCTTCGAAATCCAAGCCCCGGCGGAACGGGAAGTACCCAAGGTGCAATTCTAGCCGAACGCGAGAAGACTCGTTTTTGCCATGTGGGAAATTATCCAGTCGAACAAGCGTAAATCGGCGATTTTGATCGTCGTCTTGGCCTTGGTGCTAATGCTGATGGGCTATGCCATCGGCTTTTCGCTGGAACCCGGCGGCGGCGGTTCGTTGGGCGTCCTGATTGCGATGGGCATCTGGCTGGTCATGATGCTGGTCAACATGGCCGGCGGAGAGAAGATCCTGCTGGCCTCGGCAGGCGCCCGCGAAGTAAAGCATGACGACGCCCCGCAGCTTTACAATATCGTCGAGGAAATGAAAATCGCGGCCGGTCTGCCGGCGATGCCGAAGGTGTACATCATCGATTCGGCAACGCCCAATGCTTTTGCGGTGGGCTTGAAGCCCGAACGGGCGGCCGTGGCGGTCACAACGGGCTTGCTGGGCCGCCTGAACCGCGACGAGCTGCAAGGCGTGATCGCGCACGAGCTGGGTCACATCGGCAACCGGGACACGCTCTTCATGACCCTGGCCGGCGTCACGATGGGGGCGGTGATCCTGATCGCGGATATTTATCTGCGAGGCATGATTTATGGCGGCGGACGGGGCCGGCGCTCCTCCAACAAGTCGGAGGGGCAGGCGGCCGCCATCATGGCCATTGTAGCATTGGTCATGGCCATTCTCGCCCCCTTAATGGCCCAACTGCTCTACTTTGCCTGCTCCCGGCGGCGCGAGTACCTGGCCGATGCCAGCTCGGCCCAATTTACGCGCTATCCGCAAGGACTTGCCTCCGCGCTGGAAAAGATTGCATCCTCACAGGGCGCGGAATTGAAGGTCAGCCGGGCCGTGGCCCCCATGTTTATTGTCAATCCGCTCGCGGCGCAGGGTTCGTCCACCAGCCTGTTCAGCACGCATCCGTCCACGACGGAGCGCATTCGCGTGCTGCGCGGCATGACCGGCGGCTCGTCGCTGGCGGCCTACGAGGAAGCCTTCAAGGCCCAGCACAACAGCCACGGCGTCGTGGGCGCGCGCAATTTGGCCGCCTCGGTCGAGCAAGGGATTCAGAAACCGGAGGCGGCTCCGCCGCTTCTATCGGCCAAGCCCTGGCGCGAAGCAAAGGATATTGTGCACCGCATGAACGAGACCTTGATCGTGCCTTGTGCCTGCGGCATCCGGTTTAAAATTCCCGCGGATTTCAACCAATCGGCCTTCGACTGCCCGAAATGCGGAACGCATCACGACATCGCGGACGCCCGGAATAACCCAGAGCCCGTGCAAGGAGGTTAAGGATGGCATCCATTTTGATTCAGGGAGGACGTCTGATCGATCCATCCACAGGCGAGGATCGCATCGGCGATCTGTATATTCACGATGGCTGCATCGCTCCGTTGCCGCGCCTTGTGCCGGCGGAGGCCTCCATCGTGAAGGCCCAAGGGTTGACCGTTGTTCCGGGCTTTATCGATCTGCATGTGCATTTGCGGGAACCCGGCGGGGAAGCGGCGGAAACCATCCTCACCGGCTCCCAAGCCGCCGCTCGCGGGGGATTTGTCACGGTGGTGGCCATGCCCAACACCCAACCGCCGCTCGATACGCCGGAACGCGTCGCCTGGGTTAAAGAGCAAGGCGACAAAGTGGGGCTGATTAACGTCCTGCCGTCCGGATGTCTGACGCGCAATCGGGACGGCTTTGAACCCGCAGACCTGGCCGGCATGGCCGCCGCCGGCGCGGCCGCGTTCACCGACGATGGCACGACTGTGGCCGACGAAAACACCCTTCGCGAGGTCATGAGACAGGCCGCGAAGCTCGACCGGGTGGTCATGGACCATGCCCACGACCGCGAGCTCGAGAAAAAAGGCGTCATGCACGAAGGCGCGTATTCCCGGCGTCATGGCTTGCCGGGAATTCCCTCCATAGCGGAAAGCCGCGTGGTCGAACGAGACATCGCCATGGCCGCCGAAACCGGCTGCCGCCTGCACATCCAGCATGTATCGGCCCGCGAAAGCGTGGAAGCCATCCGCAAGGCGATTCGAGCAGGTCTTCGCGTTTCGGGCGAACTGACGCCGCACCATCTGGCCCTGACCGATGCCGACGTCGATCCGCAAGACGCCCGCTACAAAATGAATCCGCCCCTGCGTTCCGAAGAGGACCGGCAAAGCCTGATCGAGGCCATCGTCGACGGGACGCTCGAAGTCTTTGCCACCGATCATGCTCCCCATACGAAGGAAGCCAAGGCCAAAGGATTTCTCCTCGCGCCGTTTGGGATTGTCGGGCTCGAAACAGCCATTGGCGTCACCTTTACGGCCTTGGTGGCCTCCGGGCGGATGGATCTGCTGACCTGGGTCCGCCGGTGGACCACGGGGCCAGCCCGAATCCTGGGCTTGCCGGCGCCCTCCCTCCGCCCGGGCGCCCCGGCCCACATTACCCTGCTCGACCTGGAAACAGCCTGGGTTGTGGACCCCGCCCAATTTGCTTCCCGCTCTCGCAATACGCCCTTCGAAGGAAAAAAGCTCGTAGGCAAAGCGGTACGCATATGGACAAGCGGGAGAGAATTTACAAGAGCGACCTGAAAAGGCTCGCCCTCCCATGAAGAGCCTCGCGTCAACGCAGATCTATCTACCTCATAATCATAATCTTAATCGTAATCTTAATCTTTTTCAGGATGAAAAAATGCAGATTATGATTATGATTATGATTATGATTACGAGTATGAGATAAGAATCAAAACGGCATCCAATCGACCCCCATAAGCCCCATAAGCACAATGGTCGATTGACAAAGTAAGTTAGCCTTTGGCGGAGTAAGTGAGCCTGGGGTGCAGTTAGTCTATCCGAAAAGGGGGCTGAAGGCGCACGGGGCGACCGGTTGCGGGCGTTGAGGCCAGGTTTGGGCGTCGGGGCGACCGAAAAAGGGCGAACGGGAGCGCGGTGCGCGAGATTCCCGTTTTTCGGACAAGGAAAGTGCGCCCCCAGTCGAGCGCCTGCCTG